>Ga0314774_1002268_pt1 | contig 11035 bp, 6 predicted proteins | sample MetaGCBIA2018_FD_204515 | JGI IMG/M metagenome (GOLD analysis project Ga0314774, IMG submission 204515) | Cryopeg brine microbial communities from Beaufort Sea near Barrow, Alaska, United States - CBIA 2018 | ecosystem: Environmental > Aquatic > Marine > Coastal | place: USA: Alaska | collected... | reverse complement strand
TAGAAAAAGCCCTTGCAGAAATTCGTCCTTATCTGCAAAATGATGGCGGGGACATCTCCTTGGTTTCCATTGAAGATGACCGACTGGTAAGAGTTAAGTTGGAAGGCAATTGTGTAGGTTGTCACGTGAACCAAATGACTCTAAAATCGGGTGTGGAAATGACCATTAAAAAATATGTGCCACAAATTGAGGAAGTGGTAAATATTGAGAAGTAATGTTGTTTTTGCTCATTTGCTTTTTCGTGTAAATTGAATAAAATGATTAAAACAGATATTTTAATTATTGGTGCCGGGCCTACGGGCTTGTTTGCCGTATTTGAAGCTGGATTGTTAAAATTAAAATGTCACCTGATAGATGCTTTGCCAATACCTGGCGGCCAATGTTCTGAAATTTATCCTAAAAAACCTATTTATGATATTCCTGGTTTTCCAGAGGTACTGGCAGGAGATTTAGTAAAGAATTTGATGGAACAAATTAAACCCTTTAGTCCGGGTTTTACCTTAGGGGAACGAGCGGAGACCCTTGAAAAACTGGAAGGTGGGAACTTTTTGGTAACCACCTCGAAAGGTATCCAACATGAGGCTCCCGTGGTGGTGATTGCCGGTGGTTTAGGCAGCTTTGAACCCAGAAAACCTCCTATTGCCACAATTGGTAAATATGAGGACAAGGGCGTTGCATATATCATAAAAGAACCTGAAATATATCGCAATAAAAGGGTTGTAATATCCGGCGGTGGGGATTCCGCATTGGATTGGGCTATTTTTTTGGCAGGAATTGCCAAAGAAGTTTCCCTGGTTCACAGAAGGAGTAATTTTCGTGGTGCCTTGGATTCCGTAGAAAAAGTTGAAGAATTATCAAAATCCGGAAAAATAAACTTGATTACTCAGGCAGAAGTAGTGGATTTAAAAGGAGAAAATGAATTGGAAGCGGTGGTTATTCGCCATAATGGGGATGCTTCGGTAGATGGCATAAAACCGACAGATTTTTTTATTCCTCTTTTCGGCCTTTCCCCAAAATTGGGGCCTATTGGAGACTGGGGCCTGGAAATTGAAAAAAATGCCATTAAGGTAAATAATGCCTACGATTATCAAACAAACATTCCCGGCATTTTTGCCATTGGTGACGTAAACACCTATCCGGGAAAATTGAAATTGATCCTTTGTGGATTCCACGAAGCGGCAATTATGTGCCAAAGTGCTTATCAACGTATTTTTCCCGAAAAAAAATATGTAATGAAATACACAACAGTTAGTGGGATAAGTGGTTTTGACGGAACAAGAAAAGAGGCAAAAAAAGAAATAATAAAAAGTATAAACTAATTCGAAGATAGTAGGGTCCTGAAGTATAGGGATTTTGAAATCTTTTTTCAAAAATATGTTAGACATAAAAATAACAATTATCGACAGGAAAGGTGAAGCGCATCTGGTAGATGCACCAACCGATATGAACATGAATTTAATGGAAGTGTGCAAGATGCATGAATTGCCCGTTCAGGGCACATGTGGGGGCATGGCGATGTGTGCTTCCTGCCATATTTATAGTTTAAGTCATTCCGATCACTTTCCGGAAAAAAGTTACGAAGAAGAAGATATGCTGGACCAGGCTTTTTTTGTACAGGAAAATAGCCGGTTGGGCTGTCAGATCCCAATAACCAAAGAATTGAACGGGCTTGAAATTAAGCTTGCGCCGGAGTCTATGTAGAATATTCAAAGAACTAAACTAAAAAATTATTTTACTGAATCTATGATACTTAAATGGTTACATTTATTTTAACCATATTTTGCAGTATAATAGATCAGCCTTAAAATGCATAATCTCTGAAAAAATTTAGAATTAGAATAGAGGAGGTCTTAAGTTACTTAGTTAGAATAAGTTATAAAATTTACCGTCTGTTATCACCCATAAAATGGGAGAATTCTTTAGTTTAGTCACTCAAAAATTTATAAAAGTATTAGTTACCTTGCGATTAATTGAATAATAGAGGTAATGAAAAAAATACTACTTGTCCTTTTTCTTTCCGCCTGGAATCTATCTGCACAGGAAATTGCCCCCTATTTTAAAAATTACACCAAACTTGAATACAATGGGGAAAACACCAATTGGGATCTCTCTCAAAATAGCGATGGCACAATCTATATTGCCAACGGAAAGAACCTGTTGTCTTTTAACGGAGATTTTTGGCAAAAGAAGCAATTGCCAAAGCCATTAATCTTGCGTTCGGTAAATGTTATTAACGACACTATTTATACCGGAGCATATCATCAATTTGGTTATTGGGTTAAAGACCAAAAGAATGAATTAAACTATACTTCGCTTAGTGATAGCATTCCTCAAAAACAGTTTAAAAATGATGAGATATGGAAGATCCTGAAATATAAGGATAACATCCTTTTTCAATCCTTCACAAAATTATTTTTATATCATACTATTCGAAAAAAAATTGAGATAATTTCATTTGGGAATGTGTCTGGGGTCTACAGTTTTATAATAAATGATGAAGTTTATATTACCACAAGGAATAACGGGATTTTTAAACTGGTGAACGATCATTTTGAATTTGTCGAATGGAGCAATCCCCTAAAAGATTTTACTGTTCAAAGTATGGCGACTTTTAAAGGGGGGATCCTTATAGCAACCCAATTAAACGGGCTTTACTATTATGATGGGCGAGATTTAAAACCTTGGCAACGGCAACTAACCTCACAATTTAAATTTCTTGAAATTAATAATTTAAAAATTTTAAACGATTTTATCTGCATTGGCACAATTAATAATGGGTTACTTGTTTTTGATAAAAGTGGCAATTTTAAATACATTTTCAATAAGAAAAATGGCCTCGCAAATAATACGGTTTTAAGACAATTTGAAGACAAGGATCATAATTTGTGGATCGCCCTTGATAACGGATTGAGTAAAATACATCTTTCTAATGAGGTGTATGGTTACAATGATAAATCCGGAACTTTAGGCACGTTGTATACCATTATAGATGATGCGGATGGTTTGGTGTTAGGATCAAACCATGGCGTATTTTATTTAAAGGGGGAAGAATTGCAATTTCTTAAATCTTCTAATGGACAGGTTTGGAATTTGACCAGGGTTGGTGATGAGATCATTTGTGGGCATAACAATGGGACCTTCAGTATAAAAAACAATCAGTTTATTTTTATTAATAATATTAGTGGAGGAATGGATTTCAAAAGAATCCCGAATACTGAAATATTCATTCAACCTAATTATACAGGCTTAGCGTATTATCAAAAAATAAACGGGAAATGGGACTATAAACGCTATTCAGAATTGGATTTTCCAATAAATAGTGTTTATTTCGATGAAAAAGAGCATTTATGGATAGAATCCGCACACCGTGGAATTTTACAATATAAATTTATAAATGATCACAAAGAACTTCAACTTCTTAAAAAAATAGCTTCAACTTCCTCTCAAAACAAGTTATTTGGTTTGGGAAATGAAATTTTTATTTCAGGTAAAAATAAGATTTTCAGATATGATATTGTAAATGATACGCTCCTACGAGATCCTATATTGGAGAAAAAATTATCACCTTTTGATGAGATTTCATCGCTAAATCCTGAGATTTTGGTTGCCGAGAGTAAAAATTCACAAATGATCTTCAACATTACCGCTTCCGGGTCATTTAATCTTAACGAGGATTTAGTTAATAATAGGATTGTAAAAAATTTTCCAAACGCAACTGCTTTATCAAATGATGTGTTTATGCTTATGGATGATGGGTTTTTAAAAATTCAGCCATCAGAAATTAACAAGAAAAGCAGTGGGGAAAAGGTGTTTCTTGAAGTTGTTAAAGTTAATGGAGAAAGGCTGCCTATTAAAGTTGGGGTCAAAATTCCATATAAAAAGAATTTGATTTATTTTAGGTTTTCCAACAAAACCCCCGGGAATATTTCCCTGCCATCCTATTCTTACAAACTTGATGGATATGACAGCTCCTGGTCAGTACCTTCGGGTATTTCAGAAGTGAGTTATAACAATTTGCCTGCGGGGGATTTTGTGTTTAAAGTAAAATCTGAAAGCAGTTTAAATGATGATATAACCACAATGTATAAGTTCAGCATCTTGCAGCCATGGTATTTTAGCAATTGGGCTTGGTTTGGTTATGTTTCTATTCTTATAATGGGTATCCTTCTAATTAATTATTACAACAAGCTTAAATTTATTGGAAAAAAGAAAGTGTTAGAACGGGAGATGGAATTTGAACATGAATTGGTCATCCAAAAGCAAAATTTTGAAAACAACAGGATAATTACTGAATTGGAGCAGGAAAAATTAAAAAATAAACTCAAATCAAAAAGTAAAGAGCTTGCCTCCTATGCAGCTTTAATGGCGAGGAAGGAAGATATTCTTGTCGAAATGGAAAAGGAAATCAATAATTCAAATATCAAAAAGGAAAACCAAAAGCTTTATCTAAAATTGATGGATATTAAAGATCGCCAATCCAATTCTCAAAATGAATGGAAATTGTTTGAGAGAAATTTTCATGAAGTACACGATGATTTTTTTAAAATTTTGCAAAATAAATATCCCAGACTGACTCCAAACGATTTAAAATTATGTGCCTTTCTCAGAATGAATCTCAGTTCTAAAGAAATTGCTCCATTAATAGGGATAACATTTAGGAGTATAGAATTGCATCGTTATAGGTTGCGCAAAAAATTTCAACTTTCCAAAAAGGATAACCTGGTTAAAATACTAATGAATTTAGATTAACCTCACTACGAAAACGTTGTAAATTGTCACTTATTACCACATCATTACCTCATCAATTACATTTTTCTTCCTTGTAATTACTTTATTTATAATTTTTAAGGTATTAAAAAAGAGCGTGTTAGGGTTTTTTTAACATTGTGATGTGTTAGGTTATATTAATATTATGTTAACTTAGGCTTTACATTCTATAAATTTGGTATTCACACTTGTTATTCCAGAAAATTTCACCTTTTCAGGAAAAATCCATTGGGTTAAACTTAAAAAATTAATAAAATCAACAGGGCTTATGAAAACAAAAATTACTTTACTTTTCTTGGTGATGTTTTTGGTGTTTATACCAACTCATGCGCAGGAGGGTACAATAACAGGAGTGGTTACCTCTCTTGAAGATGGTATGCCGCTACCGGGAGTTAATGTGCTCGTAAAGGGAACTTCGAGGGGTACTATCACGGATTTTGATGGAAATTATTCTGTATCAGCTGTATCCGGCGAGGTACTGGAATTCAGCTTTATTGGGATGCTTACAACGGAAGTTACAGTTGGCACACAAAACAATATCAATGTAGCACTGGAGGTAAGTTCGTCTACTTTGGATGAGGTTGTTCTTGTTGGATACGGAAGCACAAGAAAACAAGATGTTACCGGATCCATTACCAGAATAAAATCAGAAGAACTATTAAAACAACCTGCTTTAACTCCAACCCAGTCTCTACAAGGGAAAGCTGCCGGGGTACAAATTATTAGTTCTGGTGCACCGGGGAGCTCGCCGGTAGTGCGTATTCGTGGTACGGGTACGGTGCAAGCCGGGCGTGATCCAATTTATGTGGTAGACGGAATAATTACAGATAGAATTGATAATATTAGTAGTGAAGATATTACCACTATAGATATTCTTAAAGATGCCTCATCTTTAGCAATTTATGGTACTAGAGGTGCAAATGGTGTTATTATTGTAACTACCAAAGCCGGAAAGATTGGGAAGATGCAAATAGATCTCTCCTCTTATTTTGGAATTAAAGAGGTGTTGAGTAAGGTAGATATGGCAAATGCTAGTAGTTATGTTAATTTTTCTAATTTAGCTTTCGGAAATCAGATATTTGAAGAGAATCAACAATACGATACAGATTGGTTTGATGAGATAACTCGTACCGGTACAGTTACCAATCACAATGTTTCTATAAGTGGGGGTAGCGAAAAAATAACTTCTTATTTTAGTGCCAACTATTTTGAGGAAGAGGGAATCTTAATTGGAAATAACTATCGTAGGCTTAATTTAAGAGGGAAGGCTAGTTATAATTTGACTTCAAAATTAAAATTAGACCATAACATTTCGTTATCTCTTAACCGTTCGGTTCCAAAACCATTTTCAGCGTTTACAACTGCATATAAACAATCTCCACTAGTGCCGGTTAGATATGTGGGCGGTTCCTTTGACGGAAGATATGGAGTGCCATTTGATAACGCAGGGACTCGCTACAACAATGTTGGAAACCCGGTTGCGGCTCTTGAATTAAATAATGAGAGACAAAAAAACCTAATTTTACAAGGAAACGTATCAGCAAGCTATGATTTTACCGATTATTTATCTGGAACTACAAGATTTGGGATTGAAAGTGGCTATGGTAAATCTTTTGCGTTTACTCCAAATCTAGAGCAATTCCTTGCAGATGATCCTAGTAGAGATGTTTCAGATTTTGAATCTCCTGCTAGAAATACTTTAAGAGTTAGAAAGAGTGATTTTTACCACTGGGTATTTGATGCTTTTTTAACTTTCGATAAAACCTTTGTTGAAAAACATGCAGTTAAGCTAACTCTTGGAACTTCTGCAGAAGAGGAACAAAATGAGTTTTTAGAAGGGACTAGAAATAACGTTCCGGAAGACTCAAATCTGTTTTCATTAAACAACGGGGAACAAGGTACAGACGTTGTAAACAGTGAACTTTCAGATAAAAGAAGATTGCGTTCTTATTTTGCACGGCTTAATTATGATTTTGATAATAAATACCTGTTAACAGCTACTATAAGACGTGATGGCTCCAGTGTATTTGCCAACAATGCTGAAAAATGGGGTAATTTCCCATCTGTAGGTATTGGGTGGTTGATCTCCAATGAAGATTTCTTAAAGGAGTCTAATATTATAAATACTCTTAAACTAAGAGCTAGTTGGGGAGAATTGGGGAATCAGAACATTCCATTAAATGTCCTAACTTTTAATTCAGATTTGGGTTATGTCTTTGGTCCGGACCAAGAATTGGTGCCTGGTTCTACGATCACCGCCATTATAGATGAAAATGTGGGATGGGAAGTTACGGAAGAATATGATATTGGACTAGAATTCGCTTTTCTTGATAACAGACTTTCAGGAGAATTTGATTACTATGATAGATTGAACACAAATGCGATCTTGCCTATTAGCCTGCCAGATGCATTTGGAGCTTCGGGAATTACTTTAACCCATGCCGGTAAAATTAGAAACAAAGGTTTAGAATTTGCTTTGCATTGGAATGATGATATCAATGAAGAATTTAAATATCATATTAGTGGAAATCTTACGACCAATGATAATAATTTGGAAGAGATCACCAATCCTTTTGCTTTTGAACAACAAGGTGGAAGCATAGATAATGGAGAAGTAACTAAAATATTAAGAGAAGGTCAGCCATTGGGAAGTTTCTTCTTACTGGAAGTTGAGGGATTTGATGAAAGAGGAGATTTTGTGTATAGGGATTTAAACAATGATGGAGATATTGACAATGATGATAGACAATTCTTCGGATCAATTCAACCGGACCTTTATTTTGGTATCAATACAGGTTTCGAATATAAAAGCTGGGATTTCAATATAGAAGGTTATGGGAATTCCGGGAGCATGGTCTACAACGGTAAAAAAGCCCAACGTTTTAGAGGTGAAAATGTAGAGGCTAGTGTTGCCAATAATATCTTCGATTTCGATAATGGTTCCAATATGAATCCTGCACCCGCTAATGAAATACCAAAATCCTCTACTTACTTCTTGGAAAGTGGTGATTTCTTCAGGATAAATAATATCTCTGTAGGATATACGCTTCCAGATATAATTACGGGAGTTAAAAAGATGAGGATTTATGCACTTACACAAAACCCATTTATCTTTAAGGAATTTACCGGATTTACGCCGGAATTACCTGGAAATGGCGATCCTCTTAGTAACTCTTCCGGGATCGAATTGAATGTGTACCCATCTGTAACTTCCTATCTAGTAGGTGTGAATTTAAATTTTTAAAAAAATCTAGTCATGAAGAATCTTAATAACATAATTATTGCCAGTATAATGTTACTAACATTTGTGAGCTGTAATGATAATGAATTTCTGGATGTAAAACCTTCTAAGGAAACTCCGGAACAAGCTCTTTCCAGTCCTACCGCTGCAGCAGAATTGGTGAATGCCATTTATAATAAATTCTTAGACTGGAATGAAAGTTCTTTTTCTTGGATTGGAGTAAGCAGTATTACTTCTGATGATGCCGACAAAGGAAGCACTCCTGGTGATTTGGGAACAGATAAAAATCTTTTGGATGATCTCACATTTACTTCAACCTCAGCTTCCTTTAATGATGTTTGGGAAGGGAATTATCAGGGTATCGCCAGAGCAAATCAAGCTTTAAACTATCTTCCTAATTTGGACATAGATGAAGAACTTAAAACAAGATTGATTGGAGAGAGCAAATTTTTAAGAGCTGTCTTTTATTTTAGATTGGTTAGAATGTTTGGAGGAGTTCCTTTGATAGAAGGAGTGCCTAATATTCAAAATGAAGATGATATCAATACCGCAAACACTAGAGTTTCTAAAGAAGAAATCTATGCATTCATTACGTTAGATCTAAATGATGCGATAGAAAGTTTACCAACTTCTTATACTAGTGCAGACATAGGTAGAGCAACCAAAGGAGCTGCATTAACCTTATTGGCAAAAGTAAATATGTACCAAGGGAATTGGCAACAAGTTGCCGATCTCACCGAACAGGTAATGGGTTTAGGATATAGTTTAACTCCAGAATATGAAGATATCTGGAAAGAGATTGGAGAAAATAATTCAGAATCTATTTTTGAAATTCAAAGTAGAGGAGTAACACCAAACAAAGGGATAGATAAATATTCTGTAACTCAAGGTGCCACAGGTGCCGGAGGTTGGGGTTGGGGATTTAATACCCCTACAGAAGATCTTACCAATTTTTATGAAGAAGGAGATGAAAGAAGAGATGCAACTATCATTTTTAGAGGAGAGACTCTTTGGGATGAATTTTTAGTTGCTGAAACTGTTTTTAATTCCAGGTACAATCAAAAAGCTTATGTAAGTCAGTCTATGGAGAGCTATAGCGGAAGCCTAGACTTCTCAAATAAAAATGTTAGAATTTTAAGATATGCTGAAGTGCTTTTAATGGGGGCCGAAGCAGCCATAAATTTAGGAGGCGATGCAAAAACCCCCTTGAACATGGTGAGAAATCGAGCAGGACTTGAAAGTCTGGACAATGTGACGCTTTTGGATGTTTGGAAAGAACGTAGAGCAGAACTTGCTTTTGAACATGACAGATATTTTGACCTTGTTCGTCAAGGAAGAGCCGGACAAGTTTTGCGTGCGCACGGTAAGAATTTTGTGGATGGAAAACATGAGTTATTCCCAATTCCTCAAACTCAAATCGATCTCAGTGACGGTCAGTTAGTTCAAAACCCTGGTTATTAATAACATTTTTCTAAAAGACAAGAATCTTAAAATATATTTTTCATGACACAAATACGATCCATACTCACACTAATCTTTTTTGGAATTTTAAGTTCCGGGTTTGTGTCGTGTTCCAGTAATGAAAATAATGGAGGGAATAAACCAATTCCAATAGGGCCGGATCCTAATTTGCCACAGCAGCTAACAGATAACGAGCTAATGGATAAGGTACAGGAACAAGCTTTCAAATATTTTTGGGATTTTGGACATCCCGTTAGTGGAATGGCTCGAGAAAGATCTGATGCAAACGCTTATGGGGGTCAAAGTCCCAATATAGTTACCTCAGGGGGTAGTGGTTTTGGTGTAATGGCAATTATTGTGGGAGTGGAAAGAAGCTATATTTCCAGAGAAGAAGCTGTAGGCAGGTTGAATAAGATCACCGATTTTATTTTGAACGGCGACAGGTTTCATGGGGCTTTACCGCATTGGTATAATGGCAATACGGGAAAAGTAAGACCTTTTTTCACTGAAGATAATGGAGGAGATCTTGTGGAAACCTCCTTTATGATTCAAGGTTTACTGACTGCTAGACAGTATTTTGATATGGACAATTCTGAAGAAAATAGTTTGAGAGATAAAATCAATTTAATCTGGGATCAGGTAGAATGGGATTGGTATACCAATAATAAAAAATCCCTAACCTGGCACTGGTCTCCGGAATATGCCTTTGCTATCAATCATCAAATTAAAGGTTATAATGAAGCACTTATCACCTATGTGTTAGCATCATCATCTAGGACCCATGCAATAGATGCAGATGTCTACCATAATGGATGGGCTTCGGGTAATGACTTTATGAATGGAAAATTATATTATCAGAAATGGCAACTTCCCTTAGGACCAGATTTTGGAGGTCCACTGTTTTTTACACATTATTCTTTTGTGGGATTGAATCCTGAAGGATTGGTAGATACCTATGCGAATTACTGGGATCAAAATGTGAATCATACGCTTATTAATAGAGAATACAGTATTAGAAACCCTCAAAGTTTTTTGGGTTATGATGCAAACACGTGGGGATTGACAGCCAGTGATGACCATCAGGGATATTCGGCACATAGTCCAACTAATGATAATGGAACTATTACGCCATCGGCAGCATTGTCATCTATGCCCTATACCCCGGAGGAATCTTTGCAAGCCCTCAGAAATTTCTATTATAATTTTAACGGAAAATTATGGGGTCAATATGGATTTTATGATGCCTTTAATAAATCTGCCAATTGGTATTCAAATCAATATTTAGCGATAGATCAAGGTCCCATAATAGTAATGATAGAAAATTATAGAACCGGATTGTTATGGGATCTGTTTATGTCTTGTCCTGAAATAAAACAAGGATTAACAAAATTAGGTTTCACAAGTCCGAATATTTAATTCTTTTAGGCTCAGCTTTATTATGGGCTATATCGAATTTAAACCTTTAAGCATTAAAAAGTATAACTAACTTAAATCGTGTTGAATAATGAAAACAATTAAACTATTTCTAAGTTATATATCGATAGGATTATTGATGTTTTTTTCCTC
>Ga0314774_1002267_pt1 | contig 11035 bp, 10 predicted proteins | sample MetaGCBIA2018_FD_204515 | JGI IMG/M metagenome (GOLD analysis project Ga0314774, IMG submission 204515) | Cryopeg brine microbial communities from Beaufort Sea near Barrow, Alaska, United States - CBIA 2018 | ecosystem: Environmental > Aquatic > Marine > Coastal | place: USA: Alaska | collected... | reverse complement strand
CTTGCGCTTCTTGTTCTGGTACTCGGCTTCGGAGAAGGTTATCTGGCCCATAGAGGCGGCAAATCCTATGCGGTTAGCGATGGCTGTATTATCGCTGATTTTGGAAAGTTATTCAGAGGTTCCTTAGTGATCTCGATCAAATTAAAACAGATATGGCTAATGGTTACATTGACAAATTGCGAAATCAAATTGGTTCAGGAGCTGTAACTCGGGATATTACTGCGCGAGAAGCATGGGATTTCCATAGTGTTGTTTTTAATCAAAATGGGCTAAGTAAAGATGCATGGACATTAAATAGTCTATTTTAGGTGATGCAAGATGATACTTCTAGAAAAGCGTATTGAAGTACAGTATTAGAGTCTGCAGGAAATTTTACACTAGAAGCAGAGTTAGCTGCTCGTACTTATTTAACTATGAAATGGTGTGCCGGTTTTGCTAGTGATGAAGATGCACCTATATATGACTCTTGGACAGATCGCTTAGTTGAGTGGGATATTGCATGGGAAGGCTTAGATGGGATAGCTAAAACCTCTATTGCATGGTATTACGATGATGTTGTTCCATGGTCAGAATCAATTGGAGCAGATATTGTTGATTTCGTTAATACAGTACAAGTTTCTGTACAACGTCGTGATCCTCTCACTCCAGATCTTGATGGTGATGGCCTGGAAACGGTTGGTATTAATTTAGCCAACCCTAGTCTATTTGATCACGATGGTGATGGTAATAAAGCAGCAACAAGCTGGATTAAACCTGATGATGGTGTAGTTGATGTGAATGATGCCAACTTTGCTAATTTGAGTGTTTGGCGAGATTTAAACAGTGATGGCATTTCACAAGAAGGTAGACTTAAAACGCTAGATGAAGCGGGTGTTGTTTCTATTTATGTAGAAAGCACTGAAAACTCACAACCCCTAGCTAATGGTAACCTTCTTGCTGATATTGGTACTTATGTTCGTAGTGATGTAGTGGTCAACTAATCCCGGACAGTATTTTAAGTTTTTCTTCCGCAATTACGGGTGGCATGCCGTCATTGAAGGTATGAGGGCGTTGCCGGTTGTAGTAGTTCATCAAGTAGTCGCCAATATCCTTCCTTGCATCAGGAATCGAGCGGTACCCAAGTGAAGGGACCCATTCGCTCTTCAAGCTTCGGAAGACCCGTTCCATCGGGGCGTTGTCCCAGCAATTTCCCCGGCGACTCATGCTTTGCTCCATTCGGTAACGCCAGAGCCGCTGACGGAATAATCGACTGGCATACTGACTGCCCTGGTCGGAGTGAAACAGAACCCCAGTTGGCTTTCCTCGCTGCTCGTAAGCACGATCCAGCGCCTTTACCACCAATTCAGCATCAGGCCGGTCTGATAGTGCCCAGCCAACAATGCGGCGGGCGTAAAGGTCCAGAACGACTGCCAGATAGCTCCATTTCTGGCCAGCCCAGATGTACGTGATATCGCCGCACCAGGCTTGGTCTGGGCGACTGACGCCGAACTCACGATTCAGTCGATTGGGAATGTCGGGCCTCTCCACTGTTGCCTGTTTGTATGCATGCGGCCCTGGCTGTTTGCAGATCAGCCCCAGTTCACTCATCAGTCGACGAACCTTGAAGCGTCCAATCAAAACGCCTTCGTCGTTGAGCATGGTGGTGATCATCCGGCTTCCTGCCGAGCTTCGACTCTTGCGAAATATCCGGTTTACATCAGCTCGCAGAACCACTCGTTCGGCATCTACTACAGACCGCCTGCGGCGATATTCGTAATAGCTGGACCGAGACACATCAAACGCTTTACAGACCATCTCAACCGGCTCCTGCTCACTCAACTGGTCTATCAGCGCGTACGATACATCTCGTCCGACATCAAGAGAGCGGCCGGAGTGCCGGACCAAACCTTTTTTAGTATCGACTTCTCCCGTTCCAGCCGCTCACAACGGGCTTCCAATTCCTGAATTCGTTGCTGTTCCAGGGTCAAAGCTTTGGATTTTGGGGTGATGCCGCCACGCTCCTCAGAGAGCTGCATTACCCATCGCCTCAAGGCATTTTCGCCGACATCCAAAGAGCGGCTGGCTTCGGCAATAGAGTACCCTTGGTCAAGCACCAGACAGGCGGCTTCCTGCTTGAACTCCGGCGTAAAAGATCGTCTTTTCCTGGTCATCAGACACCTCGCTTATGGCGGCAATATTACCACCTACGTTGGTGTCCGGAATCATTGAACCACTACGGATGGCATAGTCCAGAATGTAGCGACGGCCATCGGGTTCGATTACAAACGTGACGTCCTGCGCGAGCCTGAAGCTCTCCGTCTGATACAAATAGGTACGCAGCGCATGATCGTCCTGCTCGTCCTGCTCGTCCTGCTCGTCCTGCTCGTCCTGCTCGTCCTGCTCGTCCTGCTCGTCAGCAAAGTTACTTGCCAAATAGACGTGACGGTCACTATTTTCTTCGCCAGTCAATGCTGTAGCTTCGTCTATGTTCAGCTCTTGCCGCACGCCGGAGTTAACGCCAATCTCGCCCGACATGAACATATCGACTACCTTGATTTGCGCGCCATTCGCAAAACGTCCGGGTCCGGTCGCCATGAACGAAACTGCATCCATAGAAATGGGCTTTATCGCGTCAGCTTCCCGAATCCTGCTCTCGCTACTCAAATCCGCAGGCTGGGTAATTTCGCCATACAGGAACAGGTTCGTGAGTTCGACAATGCCAAGTTGGTTCCATGTGTACATAAATATTCCTTTGTTGATGATTAACGGTATTGGGTTGCAGTTTTCAGCGTTCGGGTTCCTTCACCGAATGATTCGACTGCAACACCACAGGCAGTAACCGACACATATGTGGTATAGAACGGAGTGCCGCTGAATTTCGTCATTTCTGGTTTCAGTTCATAATTCAGTTCGACCTCGACGTAATACGAATTAAGAATATTGTCAAACCAAGAGCTAGCCTGGTGATAGACGCTGCAGCATCCCGGATGGCTGCGAACATAGTCTTCTGGCGTGGACTTTGCGTCTTTCACTTTGAGCTCCCAGGTGACATCAGAGAGCGCTCCCCGGATGTACTCGTCATCGCTCAAATATTTGTCTTGAGCAAAGCAGTAGCCGGTGTAGCTCAGGCGGACGATGTGGGCAAGGTAAGCGCCGCCGGAAATCAGTACGAGAAATATCAATCCCAGTTTCAAGCGACGCATAGATATCTCCTATCGTTGGCTGGTAGGTGCTCGAATGCTATATTGAAATCACTCCCCTCCTCACCATCCATGTAGTCGTTGCCGAGACCGCCGTCTAAAAAGTCTGCACCATGGTACTGAGCTTCTACATTGGTAATGTGACCCCACCCGGTGTTACCGTCACCGTGGATATAGTCAGCGCCTTCATCGCCTTCAAGGATGTCTGCCCCGGCCAAGCCGAAGATATAGTCATTGCCTGCGCCCCCTTGCACACGGTCCGCACCCCAACTGGCGAGAACCGTGTCATCACCGGCCCCGGCGTCAATGGTGTCACCGAATGCGTCGACAATGACCGGCATGATGCCATCTCCAAGGGTTACCGTATGTGTGCCGCTCTGGGCGCCAGAATATGTTCCCCAGGTGGCTCCGCTGGACGTCACAAGGACTCCGGCAGGCTGGCCCCAGCGACTCCACAGGTCGCTGGCACTAAGCTGCTGGCGGTTATTCAGTATGTTGGAGGCGCTGGCGATGAAGTCGTTGCCGTCGCCCCCCTGTATGTTGTCCGAGCCACCACCACCACCAATCATGTCGTCGCCTTCGCCGCCGTCAATCTGGTCGTTGCCATACCCCCCAGATAGGGCGTCGTTGCCCATCCCACCGTTAATTTTGTCATTGCCGTCGCTACCGTAGAGGGTATTGTTGGTGATTAATTCACCGCTGCCGCCTACCAGATTGCCATGGCTGTCCTGCACGTAGTACGCATCACCGGTAGCAACCACGGTCATTGGATTGTCGTTTTGGTCCAGGCGGTTGATGGGCGGGCCCTCGTTAATCTTGGTGCGCACCCGATAGTCGCCGTTCAAGGTGCTCAGGGTCTCACCGCTGTCCTTGACGTTCAGGCCCCAGCTGTTGCTGTTGCTGGTACTACCGTCAATACCGGCAAATTTCAGACTAAAAGCGCCCGTTGCATCGGCACTAAGCTCGCCCGTCTGCACCAGCGCAAAGCGAACCTCGGTCTGCCCGTCAACCAGGGTGATGATTGCGCCGTCTGCAGCTACGGTGCTGTCGCCCAGGATGGCCTGGAACTTGTCGCCCAGGCTTGCAAAAGCCAGCGTGACGGTATCGCCTGCTGTCGCGGCGGCGTTGAGGTACACGGTAAAGAATGCGCCGTTGTTCTCTGCTACGTCGGTCTGCTGGCCCTCAAGACTGGCTGGGTCGAAACCTTCGACGCCGAAGACGTTGCTACCCCCGCTTTGAACCAGAGCCACCTGATCGGTGTTGGTGAGTGTGATACCCAGATAACCGCTGCTCTTGATTTTTTCGACGTCAATGTCGGTGATGGTGATGGTGTTGTTTGCCCCCAGCGCAGTGCCACTGATGACCAGGCTCTTTCGGGCTTCGTCCAGGGTGTAGACGGTTTGGCCATTGTTGACGCTCCACTTACCCTTGTTTCCAACCAGTTTGTAGTCGGATTGTTTCGCTCCGGCAAGAGCAGCAGCGCCACCAATAATCACGCTGCCCAGACCGTCGCTGTCTGTGATGGTGTCCTGGCCTTCGCCTGTCTTGAAAACGTAAGTGTCGGTGCCTGCGCCGCCTTTGAGGGTGTCGTCGCCTGCGCCGCCATTCAAGGTGTCATTGCCAGCGCCGCCCATTAAAGCCACCGCGCCGCCGTACAGCGCACCTTGGTACTGTACCTTGTCTAAACCGTCCGCTGCATTTAGTATGCCGTTATTGGTTGGCGAAACGCCGTCATAGTAGACGAAGCGGCCTTCGGCATCTTTGTAGTCGATGATGCCTGAGGCGGCGAACCGCACCATCAGCGCGGCAAAAGAGGCCACCGGGATCGCCCTGGGCACTGGGTGCAAGAACTGGCCGTATCTGAAGAAGATATTGCCGACTTCGCTCTGGCTATTATCCTGGTCCAACCGGTTCCAGTCTTCGCCGGTCAAATTCTGTTTGTTGTCGTTGAGGAGGCTATCCTTGAAGATGATCGGCACCGTACGGCCAATACCCGAAGGGTCAATGCGGTCTTCTGTCATCCCATTGGTGACCTTTGCGGCCCATGATGTACTAACGAAGTCGAAGTCCTCATTTACCGGCACAACCTCAATGCCAAGGATCTCCCGACTGCCATTAGGATTGACGATGAACTTTGTATGTTCTTCGATTTCAAAGCCACTGGTGCCGAAGACGTAGGCTCGATCCATGTAATCATAAGCCGTTATACCCAAGTAATACTGCTGAATCGACAGTCGACCTTCTTCCGGTGTTATTTCGTAAGCATCACGCAACTCTTTAGTAGTGTAGGTTCCGGGCTGTAGCTTTTCTATGTAATCGCTGCCCGCCAAGAAGTTACGCACATAACGAAAATTTTCTACTCCCACAAAACGGCCGCCACCCGTGGTCATGTATTCGTCCAGATCAACGATCAATGGCTCTTGGCCATCGCCGGTGGGCCGAATAAGCGTGTCCGACTTCAAGTCGGCAGGGGCAGGCGGTGTTTTCTGCCCGTAGAGGTACAGACAAAGAATTTCTTCTGCAGTTGGCATAGTCATGGGATTTCCTTAAAGGTTGGTTGTTGCGTTGGTGATCGGAATATTCTGTAAGACAAAGACAGCCCGTTTTCGCCCGCGGATTGCCAAAAAAAGATGGCACCACGGTCAGATACTGCGAATACTCCAGAGCGCTTTGCTTGGATTGACTTCAGGCTGCTGAGCTTTAGCCACGAAACGGTGCTCGCCTCATTTTCATCGCCTTTGCCATCGCAGCACGCCAGGCTCAGCCCCCAGTACTCGGAGATCCAGAAGAAATGCTGGCCATAGCCGCGCAGCCGTTCCCAACGGCCAATGCGTCGCAAACCGGCTGGGTACACCTGAAGGAAGGCTTGCATTTCCTGCGGGCTTGCGGGCCGTATGCTCCGCATTGGTATGACCTCTGCCTCGCGGAGATACAATGAATACTTCGTGATTGAGGGATGGGTGACCAGAACGCTTGTCTCCAGTGCATCGATCTGCGCGTGTGTTTGGAGGAGTAGGCCGTTGGTAGTCAGGGTGGCAAGGAGTGTCGAATCCTGGATGCCTTGTGGCAAGCTCTCGGCTGTGAGATCGACTGGCAACAGCGCCAGTGATTCGCTATGACCATAGTCACGCCAGTTGATGATGACGTTCAAACGGTAATGCAGGTAAGCCTTGATGACATTCACTCTTAGTTCCTCCGCCGTCAACGAAGGGCATGCCTTGCCGCATGTGACCCTTTCATAGGCCTCGGCCAGCTCGGTGCGATTCAACATGAATGTGATCAATGCCAGGCAAAGCGCCAGTACACCCATCCAAACCGTAATGGGCCGCACGAACTTCGGCTTGGTTGCTTTGTTGGGTTCAGGTTGCTGGCTCATGTGCGGCTCACTGTTGCGGCCTTAACGGATCCATTCAAGATTAAAGGGGGATGCTGCCCTTTTATTCCTTTTTCAGCATTAAAAAATCCTGTAGCACCCTGTTGAGGGTCGTCAGTGGCTATTGAATTCATTGTATTTTCTTCCTGTGGTTGATCGTATTTCTGTATTGCATGTGCCACCCTACCGCTCCCGCAAACTCTCACTCCCCGCCCGCTGCACCGGACTCAAGAGGTACTCAATAATCCGGCGCTGCCCGGTCTTGATCTCCGCTGTGATATTCATGCCCGGACTCAACTTCACCCGCTTGCCGTCAATCAGCATGTCTTTCTCGCTCAAGGTCAGCCGGGCCGGGTAGTAGGAGCCGTTCTTCTCATCGGTCACCGCATCGGCCGTCACGATGTCAACCCGGGCCTGCACTGTGCCGTACTTGGTATAGGCAAAGGTCTCCAGCTTCACCGCCGCCATTTGTCCGACGCTGACAAAGCCAATGTCCTGATTGGCAATGCTCACCTCGGCTGTCACCGTGCTGCTATCGGGCACCACAATCATCAGCGCCTGGGCACTGGTCACCACACCGCCCACAGAGTGAATCGCCAGCTGCTGGATGACGCCATCCACCGGAGCGCGCAAATGCGTCAAGCGTTCACGCTGGCTGGCTTTGCGCAGCTCGCCTTGCAACTGGCTGTACTGGGAGGCCGCCGTGGCGTGGCGGTCGCTTAAGGTGCGCAGGGTCTCAAAGCGGTAGGCGGCCTTGGCGGACTCGGTCTCGCGGGCCGTGGCCTGGACTTCAAGCAAACGAGCGCGTTGGGTCGAGAGGTCGCGCTCAAGCTCGATGCGCTCCCTGGTTTTGTCCTGCGTGGCGTGCCCGGAGACGTAGCCTTGGCCCACCAGTCGCAGGTAGTCGGCTTCGCGGATTTGCGCCATCGGCACGGTGGCTTCGAGCTTGGTGATGGTCGCCTGTACGGTGCCTATCTCCAGTTGGCGGTGCGCTGCTTCGGCGTCAAGTTTGCCCAGTTGGCCGCGGATGTCTTGCCATTCGGACTGCAGTTGCGCCTGGATGGCCTGGGTCGCTTGCGGGTCCATGACCGGACGCGCCTCCCCTGTCAGTTGCTGCAGCACCGGGGTGGGGAGTTTGGACTGGGCCAGTGACTGCAGCAGCGCCCGGGTGCGCATTACCTCCGAGGCCTGCGTTTTGAGTTGCTCCTGCACACTGGCTTTGTCGGCTGTGGCCATGGTCGGGTCGAGTTCGACCAGCACTTGTCCGGCCTGTACCCGATCCCCGTCTTTGACGAGCACTTTACGCACCACGCTGGCCTCTAACGGTTGGATGACCTTGGTGCGTTCACTGACAATGATGCGACCCGGTGCCACCGCCACAATGTCCACCCGCCCGAAGATAGTCCAAAGCAGGACCAGCACAAAGAGCAGCATCAGACCCCAGGCCAGTCGGCGCGGGGCCGGATGAACCGGAGTTTCCTGCAAACTCAAGGCGGCGGGTAAAAAAGCAATTTCATCGGCCATGCGACTGGGGCCGGCCAACTCAGTGCGGTGCGCCCAAGCGGCCTTAAAGACGGCTTGATAGCGCGCCAGGAGTTCGCGCACCGGATGCACCGGATGTGGGGGCGGCGTGGCTTCACTCATGCGGGGCCACCTTCCGTCGCGCCTTCCGTTGGTTTGCCGCCATCTTGCAGACGCCACAAGTGCGCGTACAAACCTTGCGGCTGTTTCACCAAAGCTTCATGCGAGCCGATCTCCACAATCTGGCCTTTGTCCATCACGATGATCCGGTGGGCCTGACGCACCGAACTTAAACGGTGCGCGATGATGAGCACAGTGCGGCCCTGGCAGATCGGAGCCATGTTGTGCTGGATGATGGCCTCGGACTCGTAGTCCAGCGCGCTGGTGGCTTCATCAAGGATCAGAATTCGGGGGTTGGTAAAGAGGGCGCGCGCAATCGCCACGCGTTGGCGCTGACCGCCGCTTAAAGAACTGCCCTGCTCGCCGACCACAGTGTCGTAGCTCTCGGGCAATTCGCTGATAAACTCATGCGCCCCGGCGAGTTGTGCCACCTGGATGACGGCCTCGATCGGTGCGGCCGGGTCGGTAATGGCGATGTTTTCTCTGACCGAGCGGTTAAAGAGCAGGTTGTCTTGCAGCACGACGCCGACCTGACGCCTGAGCTGTGCAGCGTCAATCAGGCTGATGTCGATGCCGTCCACCAACAAGCGCCCGCCCTCGGGCGTGTACAGGCGCTGCACCAGTTTGGTCAGGGTGCTTTTGCCGGAGCCCGAACGCCCGACGATGCCGATGACTTCCCCGGCCTGAATGTCCAGACTGATGGTGTTTAACACCGGCGGCGCTTCCGGGCGGTAGCGAAAGGTGACCTGGTCTAGCGTGATGCGCCCCACCAGGCGCGGCAACTGTGCGGTGCTGCTGGGGGCGACTTCGGTGCGGGTGTTGAGAATGTCGCCCAGGCGCGCCACCGAGATGCCGGTTTGCTGAAAGTCGGTCCAGAGTTGGGCCATGCGCATGATAGGCTGGCTAACGCGCTGGGCAAACATGTTGAAGGCGACAAACTGGCCCACCGTCAAGTCATTGCCCATGACCAGATGCGCGCCGTACCACAGCGTGGCGGCATTGACCAGCTTGCCGATCAGGTTGACGCCCTCGTTGGCCAGGGTGGCGAGGTTCTGGGATTTGAAGCTGGCCGAGACATAAGACGCCAATTGGCTATCCCAGCGTTTGCCAAAAGCGGGCTCCAGTGCCGAGGCTTTGACGGTCTGGATGCCGGTGACGGTCTCCACCAGCATCGCCTGGTTTTCGGCCCCCCGGGCAAACTTGACATCCAGGCGTTGACGCAGGATCGGAACCACCGCCAGGCTCAGCCCAAAGTACAACGGCAGACTGATCAGCACGATCAAGGTCAGCGGCACGCTGTAGATCAGCATCACCCCGATGAAGACGACCGAGAAGAAGACGTCCAGCAAAACGGTCAGGGCGTTGCCGGTGAGAAAGGCGCGGATGTTTTCGAGTTCACGCACGCGCGCCACCGAGTCACCCACGCGCCGGGACTGGAAGTAGGCCAGGGGCAGTTGCACTAGGTGGCGAAACAAGCGTGCCCCCAGTTCGACATCAATGCGGCTGGTGGTGTGGCTGAAGACATAGGCACGCAGGGCACTGAGCACACTCTCGAAGATAACCACAATCACCAGCCCGATGACCAGCACGTCCAGCGTGGTCATTCCTTTGTGCACCAGCACTTTGTCCATCACCACCTGAAAGAACAGCGGGCTGACCAGGCCGAAGAGTTGCAGCATGAAGGAGATCAGCAAGACCTCACCGAGCAGGCGTCGGTATTTGACCAGCGCCGGGATGAACCAGGAGAAGTCGAACTTGGCGAGTTCACCGGCTTCGCTTGCCCGGCTGCTGATGAGGATGAGTTGGCCGCTCCAGCGGGCGGCAAAGACGTCGATCGGCTCGATGGTGGGGCGGGCACTGCTGGCGTCCTGAAGCAAGACCCGCTTGCCGTCGCTTTGCGCCAGGATCACCAGGCGCAAGGATTCATCAGTTGTGCGCATCAGCGCCAGCGCCGGCAAGGCGGTGAGTCCCAGGCGCTCAATGGCGGTGCGCACCAGTTTGGCTTTGAGGCCGATGTGCTGGGCGGCGCGCAGCACATCGGAAGGGGTAAGCCGGTCGCTACCCGATAAGCCCAGTTGATGCGCCAGCGTGGCCGGGTCGGCAGCGGTTTGGTGCAGGCGGGCGACGGCGCACAGGACGGCCAGAGGGTCAGCGTTGCTGGATTGTTGCTTGTCTGTGCTCGCGCCATTGATCGCCAGCAGACTTGAATTGGATGACATACGAGCCTCCTCTGATGACCATCCCTATTGGGTGGTCTTGTTTTTTTGCAGTGTACTTTACTGAAAACTGTGCTAATTTTTTTATAAATAATGACTGGCGCAAGCCGCGTAAAGTCATGGTGAAACCCGCTTGAGCGGATGTCGCCCGCCGGTGCGCCGCACACGTTTGCCGGTGTTGCGACTGCCCACCGACTTGATGAGGACCTCCGACAAGGTGCGCGCCCTTCGCCGGGCGGGGATGCAGATTGGCGCACACACCGTGTCGCACCCGATTCTCGCCACGCCGGATCGGGCCACGGCCTATTCTGAAATAGCCATCAGCAAGCACGTCCTTGAGAACTTGTTGGGAGAACGCGTGAGTCTCTTGGCCAACACCGATGTGTTTCAACTGGCGGGCTTGAGGGCCATGTTATGGACGCATGAACATCACATTCGGGAACCCCTATTGCAGGGAACAGGGGTTCCATTCTTCACTTGCGAGGTCTACTGCCAATTGGCCACAATCACCGGCGTCAGTGCCGCTGCATAGTTCGCAGACAGGGTGGTCTGCCCAGCCGCTGGAGGTGCAAACCCCGCCATTGCACTCACCAGGTTTTGCACCTGGCTGTCCAGCAGCGTTTGGC
>Ga0314774_1002266_pt1 | contig 11036 bp, 4 predicted proteins | sample MetaGCBIA2018_FD_204515 | JGI IMG/M metagenome (GOLD analysis project Ga0314774, IMG submission 204515) | Cryopeg brine microbial communities from Beaufort Sea near Barrow, Alaska, United States - CBIA 2018 | ecosystem: Environmental > Aquatic > Marine > Coastal | place: USA: Alaska | collected... | reverse complement strand
GATCTCGAATAACTATAACCCAGCCAACCATTAAGCCTGCCTTTTGTCTTTTTAAGCAAAAACTCGACACCATAAGATCTCCCTTCACCTTGTAATACTTCGGTTTCCACATATTCGTTCAAAAATAAATTGGCTCCGGTTTCAAAATCAAGAATATTATCAGAATTTTTGTAATAACCTTCCACGCTGAACTCGTACATATTATCATAAAAATTCTTAAAAACGCCGAAAGAATATTGCGTAGCACGTTGTGGTTCTATATTGGCGTCTGATAATTTATAAATATCGGTTGGTGAAATCGTGGTGTTATTGGATAAAGTGTGAATATATTGATATGTATTACTATAACCAGCTTTTACCGACAAATCAGGTTTCAGCAGATATCTGGCTGAAATCCTGGCTTCGGCCCCATGGTAGGTTTCAATAACTTCATTATTTCCATAATTTATAGTATCTATTACTGTTGATTCATTTTTAGGCAAACCGTTTTCATAAATTCTTTGGGAACTCTCGCCTAATGAGGCATATAATGAATAACGAACTCCAGCATTTATTGTTAATTGATCAGTTACTTTAAATGAATCTTCAAGAAATATTGCAGATTCCAAGCCTTTTTCTTCTGGAATACTCAAGGGTAGAATGGCAGAATTATCACCAAGTGGCTCAATTTCACCCGGATCTACCAAATATAACTTACTGGAAATCCCATAATTGAAATGATGCCTGGTATTAAGGTTATATTGCATATCAAACTTTACTTCGCTCTCATTAATTCGATATCCAGACCTAAAACTATTTTGCAATTCATTTTCATAATCGATAATAAATTTATAATCGCTATTTGAAAATATGAAACTCCCTGAATGCTTATTATTAAATTTATGGTCATATTTAAATGAAGCAAGCCTGTTGCTATAACTATACAGTGAATCTGAACTTACACTGAATTTATCCCGACTATAATATGCGGTAACCTCCAGTTTGTTCTTATCATCAAAATTATGATGGTATTTTCCAACAAGATCATAAAATGAAGCCTCACTATTATTTAAGGATTCCTCGTCTAAGTTTTTCAAAATATATTCAGAAAAAGTCGCCCTTCCTCCAACCATTAGTCCAGATTTCTCTTCCACAATAGGAATTTCTAAAGCTAAATTAGCGGTTACCGGCCCTATGGAAGCTTCTCCCCCAAATTCCTGAGTACTGGCATTTTTTGTGTTAATTTCAAAAACAGAAGATAGTCTGCCCCCATATTTTGCAGGAATACTTCCTTTATAAATATTAATTTCACCAGAAGTAAACGGGTTTAGGGCGGAAAACAATCCAAAAAAGTGGGTAGGATTATAAATTACCCCATTATCTAATAAAATAAGGTTTTGATCAGATTTTCCCCCACGCACGTTGTAACCTGCAGATCCTTCCCCTGCAGAAGTAATTCCTGGCAAGGTGGTAGCTACTTTTAAAATATCACGTTCCCCTAAAACCAGGGGAATGGTTTTAATTTCCTCAAATTTAATTGTTTCGGTACCTGCGAGCACTTCCACTACATTAGCGTCAGTATTACTCTCTATATAAACTTCCCCCAATTGCTCATAATTTTCATTTAAGCCCAAATTGAGTTCTCCGCTATTATAAATTACCACACGGGTAAGCAAATCTTCCGAACCAAAAGACTGTGTTTCCAGGATATGTGTGCCTGGTGGCAAGCTTATTTCATAATAACCTTCATCATCAGTAACCACCCCTTTCTCCAGAGAATTGACAAACAAGGCCAAGTTGGGAATTGGCTTTCCACTTTTTAAATCGGTAACTGTACCTCTTAACGTATATCTACTTTTGGAATCCCCTTTGATCTTTTTTCCAATATTAACCGTTTTAATTTGTTGTGGTTTTTCAGCACTTTCTTCGTGAAAAACAGGATTATCTCTTCTATGTTCGATTTGCTCGCCATCAACTTCTTCATCTACTTGAACCACTTCTTGTTTTCTTCCAAAAAAGCCACTTGGAAGATCATCGTAAATTACATTGTTCTTTATTAGGACTATTTGATTGGCATTGAGCATATAAAAATTAAGGTCAGTTTTTTTTAGGATATCGGTCAATATTGCAGTTAATTCCACATTTTTATAATCCCCACTTATTTTTGAAGTATTAAACCAATCTTCTAAAAAATAAAAGGAAACCCCACTTTTCTCTTCAATTTTTAAAATCGCTTCTTTAACGGTAATATTATTAAACGAAATGGATAAGCTGTCTTGTGTATTTTGAGCTTTTGTTAGCTGAAAACAAATCAAAAATATAAAAAGTAAAATTTTTTTCATGAACCGGTTATTCTTTTAATTTGAAACAGAAAAAAAAGGTTTTGGAAAAACCCATCAGCATTAAGCTTTCGAAGTTTCTTATTTATTCTGAAATATTTCCTGATTTCTGAAATATGGTCTGGGTAAAGTTTTAACCAGTCAGCCTTGGAATTAATCCCGATTAGCGTTCCGTCATCTTCAATAAAATAATCACTCTCTATTGGTTCAAATTCATAAAAAAGCACTTCTTTTTCTAAGTTGCTTTCTCTTCCCAGTTTATGCTTTTTTAATAGGGTAACTGTATCATTTTCTCCCAAAACCTGATAAAATCCATTTAAATTCTGAGGGTATAACAAGGTGAAATTTATAAATTTATAGTTTCCGAAAATAAATCCTTCCACGTGTTCCTGAATGGGTTTGAAAGTATTTTTTCCAACCTTATTTTTTAGGCGAATAATTACAAAGTCATCATAAATATTATAATTTAGGTCTATATTATAATAAGGTTGACCATCAAAAATAACGGTTGCGGGCACAAAAGAGTCTGCAAACAAATATTTGTTTTTGCCCTCCACAACTCTCTCGAGTTCAATAATTTCGCTGCCATTATAAATTTTAGTGTTTTCTATCCCAACAATCTGATCGAATAATTGGTAATATTGAGAATCATCTTTATTATCTAATTGTTGACTATGACATTCCTGACTAAAAACAACACCAATACAAAAAATGAAAAGATATAGTATAACAAATCTATGCATAAATAGTTCCGTACTTATTTGCCAAAAAGTATAGTGATACCTTTCAACATTTTATATTAAATTCAAAAAATTTAATATAAAACTACAATATATTTATTAAAAGGAATTGATCTACTAAATTCCCTGTATGTTCTACAAAATATCTTAAAATAGTTTTCAATAAAAAGCTTAGCCTACATTAGTTGAAATCCGACTGACAATTGAAAAAGAATTAGGATTGAATAATGTAAACTAGAGAAATTAATTTTTCTAGTTTACCAGAATTAAAGTTCCAATCTTGTTTCTTAATTCCACTTTAGCCTTTGCATAAAATATATATAACGGGACATTCCTCCGGAACAGATTTCGTTCAGCATTACGCGATTTCTCAAAATACTTTGTGAAAAATTTTATAAAAGTTTGATTATTTATTTAAAATTTATATTTTTAGCCTTTGGTTTGGAAAAATAGCAGGTTTTGCACATACAATCAGGTAAAGTTGCTTTTATTTTGATTCATCTAAGGAATAGGTGGGATTCTTACCTGAGTTCAGAATGACATGCCAAGCGCGTTTTTTGTCATTCTGAACCAGCTTTTAGGCTGGGAAGAATCCCTACCCGTAGGTTATTGTCGTGTAATCCGGTAAAGTTGCTTTTATTTTGACTCGTCCAATGAATAGGCGGGATTCTTCACTGTGTTTAGAATGACATGGTAAGGTATTTATTGTCATTCTGAACCAGCTTTTGGGCGAGGAAGAATCTCTATGGCGATTAAGTTGGAAACCTGAAGAACGAGGTGAAAACAAGATTATAGATAAATGTTTTAATTATGATATTAATTGAAAACTGGTCAATAATAAATCCTAAAGCATCATTATGTTAAATACTCAACAACGTTATCTCGCTCTGGACGTGCTCCGGGGGATGACCATCGCATTAATGATATTGGTAAATTCACCCGGAAGTTGGGCCACCATTTACGCACCGTTCGAGCATGCCGCCTGGCACGGTTTTACAATTACCGATCTGGTATTCCCCACATTCCTTTTTGTAGTTGGGAACGCTATGAGTTTCAGCCTGAGAAAATTTGAGGGGAAAGAAGAAAACCTTTTTCTAAAAAAAATATTTAAGCGTAGCATATTGATCTTTCTTATCGGCTTGTTTATGAGCGCCTTTCCGTTTTTATACAGGAATGAGGTGGGCGATCTGGCATTTAAAAACCTCTCCAATATGAGGATTATGGGCGTTTTACAGCGAATAGCTTTGTGTTATTTAATTGCTTCCCTATTAATTCACTATTTAAAATTAAAAATTTCGATTATAGTTAGCATCCTCATATTATTTGGATACTGGCTTGTAATGTACACCTTCGGAGATCAGCCCAATCCATATAGCTTAACCGGAAATGCTGCCTTGAAATTCGATTTGATGTTGTTCCGCCCTGAAAATTTGTGGAAGGGATTCGGAATGGCATTCGATCCTGAAGGTTTGCTGAGCAGTTTTCCTGCTGTGGTAAATATTGTGGCGGGCTATGTGGCCGGAATTTTTATTCAAAAGTCCGGAAATACGTTTTCAACGGTTTGGAAATTGGTGCTGGCAGGAATTATTGGTGTGCTCCTGGCCTTGATATGGGATCAGGTTTTTCCGATTGCCAAAGGGATCTGGACCAGTTCGTTTGTATTGCTAAGCATTGGATGGGATCTTGTTATAATAGCCCTGCTTATTTTGATTATCGAATTGTGGAATTTAAAACAATGGACCTATTTTTTTGTGGTTTTCGGCAAAAATCCGCTATTTATCTTTGTGCTTTCTGGGTTGGTCGTGATGGTAATGAGTCTCATCCTGGTAAATTCAGAAGGATTAAAACCCTGGATCTATAAAAATGGGTTTTTGAGCTGGCTCACCGATTTTAACGCCTCGTTGGTTTATGCCATTTGTTATGTAATATTAATGTGGGTGGTGGGTTATATTATGGATAAGCGGAAAATATATATCAAGATTTAATCATTTTTAAATCCGAAATTCTTCATCAATAAAAATCAATTTTTACTTATGAAATTTTTACAAGCTGTTTGTTTTGTTTTAATTATCCTTTGTTCCGGTATTTCCTTGAAAGCGCAGGAAAACCAACCAAAAGCCCCGGAATTCTTACAATATACCAACAGTACCTGGGTAGATTCTGTGATGAAGAGCTTGGCCCCAAATGAACGTATTGCGCAGCTTATTATGGTAGCGGCATATTCAAACAGGGGAGAAGAACATCGCCAGGAAATCCTTGAATTGGTCAAAGATCAAAAAATAGGTGGGTTGATTTTTTTCCAGGGAGGACCCATAAGACAGGTCAACCAAATGAACGAATATCAGGCAGCTTCAAAAGTTCCGTTATTGGGAGCAATTGATGCCGAATGGGGATTGGGAATGCGTCTGGATAGCACCATAAGTTACCCGTTTCAAATGGCCCTGGGAGCGATCCAAAATGATTCTTTGATCCATAAAATGGGAACGGAAGTAGCCCGGCAAATAAAGCAGGTTGGATTGCACCTCAATTTTGCACCTGTGGTAGATGTAAATAATAACGCGAACAATCCGGTGATCAATTTCCGGTCTTTCGGCGAAAACAAATACAATGTCGCTGAAAAAGGAATTGAATATATGAGTGGCTTACAGGATGGCGGGGTATTGCCCACCGCAAAACATTTTCCCGGCCACGGTGATACATCTACCGATTCACATTTTGCGTTGCCTCAAATAAATCATTCCCGGGCAAGACTGGATTCACTGGAGCTTTATCCGTTCAGGGAAATAATTAAAGCCGGAATTGGAGGGGTTATGGTTGCCCATCTGGATATCCCGGCCCTGGATTCTACCGGAGTTCCTTCAACATTGTCAAAACCAATAATCACCGGTTTGTTAAAAAACGAATTGAATTTTAAAGGTTTGATAGTTACCGATGCAATGAATATGAAAGGGGTAACAAAGGACAATTCTCCCGGAATCGTAGATAAAGATGCGATCCTTGCAGGAAACGATCTGTTGGAATTTACAGTAAATGTGCCGCTCGCCATTGCCGAGGTCCGGAAAGCCATCAATCAGGGTCTTATCTCACAGGCTGAAATCGATAAGCGCTGCCGAAAAATTTTGGCACTTAAACAATGGGCGGGATTAAACAAATTTCAACCCACCTCTACAGTAGATCTGACAGAAGAACTGAATACTTCAGACGCTGAATTATTCAGCAGAAAACTTACCGAAGCTTCGCTAACAGTGCTCAAAAACAATAATGATCTCTTGCCATTAAAGGATATGGAAAACCTCCAAATTGCCTCGGTTTCTTTTGGAAGCGATAACACCACTTTTCAGGAAGCTACGAGTTTATACACAAATATTGCTCAATTTCAGCTTCCAAATGATGCGACCGCGGAGCAGGTAAGTGAAATTAAAAGTGCGCTCGAAAATTATAACCTGGTAATCGCAGCTGTTTATGACGAAAGTAAATTCCCCAGGAACAACCTGGAACTTTCAACGGAAGCACAGGAATTTCTGGGTGAATTGGCAGGCAAAAAAAATACGGTAGTCACATTTTTTAAGAATCCCTATGTCTTAGATAAATTGGAGGGAATAGAAAAATCCCCTGCTTTAATACTTACCTATCAGGACAGTAAAAATGCACAGGATCTGGCGGCACAGCTTATTTTTGGTGGAGTTGGAGCAAGCGGTAAACTTCCGGTGAGCATAGGTGAAAAATTCAAAGAGGGAGACGGAATTGATATTAAAGGCGGGATTCGGTTTAAATATACCCTGCCGGAAGAAGTGGGAATGGATTCAGAAATACTCTATAAACAAATTGATTCCCTGATGCAGGAGGCAATGGAGGCGAAGGCAATTCCCGGGGGACAAATTTTGGTGGCAAGAAATCAAAAAGTGATTTTTCATAAGGCTTATGGAGAACATATTTACAGCGATACCACAAAAGTAAAACTGACTGATATTTACGATTTGGCTTCGGTAACCAAGGTTTCTTCAGCATTGCCGGCCTTAATGAAATTATATGATGAGGGAGAATTCGATTTGGAAACGGGAATAGAAACCTATCTGCGGTATTTCAGAAATTCAAATAAAGCAGGTGTTCCATTCCGGGAAATCCTGGCACATCAGGCGGGTTTTAAACCTTGGATCGCTTACTGGAAAAATACTCTTCGTAAAAATGGTAGCTATAAATGGAACACCGTCAAAAAGGATTCTTCAGCCAGATTTCCAATAAAAATTACCTCTACTATGTGGTTGCATAGAAGATATAAATCAAAAATATTTAAAGCCATAAAAAAATCCCCGTTGGAACCTGAACGAAAATATTTGTATTCCGGTCTTGCTTTTTACTTACTTCCCAGCATAGTTGAAAAAATCACAGATGAAGATTTTGTAGCTTATACAGATAAAAACTTTTACAACCCATTAGGAGCGACAACCTTAACATACAAACCGATGGGAAAATTTCCACTGAGTCGGATCGTACCTACTGAAAGCGATTATTTATTCAGGAAAATGCCAATACACGGAACGGTGCATGATGAAGGAGCAATTATGATGAATGGAATTTCCGCCAATGCGGGTTTATTTGCCAATGCTAACGATCTGGCAAAATTGATGCAAATGTACCTCAACAAGGGGAATTATGGGGGAAGGCAATATATTTTGGCAAAAACAATAGAGGAATTCACCAAATATCAATTTCCTGAAAACGATAATCGTCGCGCATTGGGATTTGATAAACCCTCATTGGGAGAGCGAAAAGCAGATGGAAATACTGCCCGTGATGCAAGCGATTTAAGTTTTGGACATACAGGTTTTACCGGGATAATGGTATGGATGGATCCGGCAGAAGATCTTCTTTACATTTTTATGTCAAACCGGGTTCATCCCACAAGGGATAATACGCGATTATATCAGTTAAATACCCGAACCAAAATCCAGCAGGTGTTATACGACGCAATAAAAAAGGAATCATTTTAATAAAATGAAGGTTTGCTTTATTATAGAGTTCTATCCATTTTTGAAATTAAGAATGAAATGTTAATAGGTCCTTAAAGAAAATGTATATTTGTTTATTCAGTTCTTAATAAAACCTACTAATTCTTATTATTTAGAATGGAAAAATATTTTTTTTCACCCCTTATCTGTTTAATTTTTTTTATTTCATTTCAGGCTTTTTCTCAAAATTCCGTAGAGGGATCTTTAATAGATCAAAACCAAAATCCAGTTGCATTTGCCAACGTCATATTGCTCCAAGCCTCCGATTCCATTACTGTCTACAAAGGAGCAGTTTCTGATGAAGCCGGTGATTATTCCTTTGAGAACATCGCCAATAATCCATATATGCTTCAGGTAAGTTTTGTGGGCTATGAAAATTTTTTAACGCGAATTGAGGTCGATGGAAATAATAATTTAGAAACCATCACCTTGACCGAGGCTCCCGCAGGATTAAATGAGATAACAATTTCGGTCAAAAACCCTACTGTTATCAGGAGCATTGACAGGCTTATTTTTAAAGTTGAAAATTCTACACTTTCCTCCGGAAATTCCTGGGATATTTTAAAAAAAACCCCTGGAGTTATCTTAAATCAGGGGCAACTTCAGGTAAGGAATAGCGCTGTTACGGTTTATATCAACGACAAAAAAGCGCAGCTTTCGGCTTCAGAATTACAGTCTTTACTGGAAAGTTATTCCGCAGAAAATATTAAATCTGTTGAGGTGATTACCAATCCTCCGGCAAAGTATGATGCTGAAGGCGGAGCAATTTTAAACATCATCACATCAAAAGCATTGACTCCCGGCTATAAAGGAAGCGTCGAAAGTTCTTATACCCAGGCAACTTTTCCGAAATTTACTTTTGGGACCAGCCATTATTTCAAATCTAAAAAATTTAACCTTTTCGCTAATTACAGTTTTAGCCCCCGAAAAGATTTAAAAAAGGACGATAATCATATTAATTTTATGGACGATAATGGGAATATTTTCTCGCGCTGGAACACCGATTTCCAACGTATCACCCGTTCCAGAGCTCATAATGCCAATGTTATTCTTGATTATAATATAGATAAGAATAACACTTTGAGTTTTTCTTCAAATGTTAATATTTCGCCCAACCGCACTTTTAACAATAAAGTGCATACTAATATTGCAGATGGCCAAAATCAAATCGACTCAACTTTGATTACCAATAGCCAACTGGAAAATGACGAAAACAACCTCGCTTTTGATTTAACGTATGGCCATAAGTTTGAGAATGGAAATGAAATTACAACCGCGGCACATTTCACCAAATTTGACCAGGAACGAACTCAGGATATTGCTTCAAATTATTTCGGAGCAACGGGACAAGATTTGAACAGTATCAGTTTTAAAACAAAAGCCAAACAGGATATAAATATTTTCACCGCGCAAATAGATTATACAGGAACCCTGGGAAGCACAAATTTTGAGACCGGTGCAAAACTTTCAAGCATTGATTCTGAAAGCGGAATCGATTTTTTTAATGCCGAAAGTCTTGAGAATTTATACGAGAACCTTGCCGATAATTTTCTTTATAAGGAAAAGGCATATGCCTTATATGCCAGTTTCGCAGAGGACTGGGAAAAGTGGAGTTTTAAAGCGGGATTGCGGGGAGAGTTTACAGATCTGCAAGGAATTTCAACATCTATGGATGAGGTAAATTCACAGGAATATTTTGAGCTGTTCCCAACGGCATATTTGCAGCATACGATTTTAGAAAATCATGTTTTGACTTTGGATTACAGCCGAAGGATTGACAGGCCAAAGTATGAGAGCCTGAACCCCTTCAGATATTTTCTGAATGAAAATAATTTTAGTGCCGGAAATCCCAATTTAAGAGCGGCTATCAGCAATAATTTTAATTTAAATTACACGCTTCAGAATAAGTATTTTTTCGATGTTTATTACCGGGATCACGGAAATTCTCCGGTAACATTGGGCTTTCAGGATAATCAAAATTTAACTATCCGAAATGTGAGTACCAATCTGCTAAGTGACAGAACCTATGGATTGGATATTTTACACGGCCGGTCAATCACCAAATTTTGGTACTCGCAGGTTTATATGTCCCTATTTCATGATGAAATCACCTTTCTGGCGGTAGAAAGCAATGATCAGGAGGTTGCGAACGAGGTGGATGCATTTCTCGGACAATTTTATAACAGTCTGACACTATCTAAAGATGGAACTTTTTCGGGAAATTTGACCCTCACTTATGTTTCCGATTATATTTCAGGATCCTATAATTTTGATCCCTGGACTACTCTTTCTATAGGTTTCAGAAAAACCTTTTGGAACAACAGGGCTGAATTATCATTGAATTTTGAAGATATTTTCGACAAAACCAATACGAGGTTGACATCTAAATATTTGAATCAGGATAATTCATTTTTTGCCAGGGAAGAATTGCGATATGTTAGAATAGGCTTTAAATATAACTTCGGAAATTTCAGACTTCAGGATAATCAACGAAGTATAGATGCGGCAGAAAGAGATAGGATCTAGGCCCCCTAACCCCCGAAGGGGGAATAAATAGAATTTAATTCAATAGTTCTCTACTTAATTCAGAAATCACAAATCGTTAATCCTTGTTCTTAAATTATTTTTCCCATCTTTTACCAAAAATCCTTCTCTCTCGTTTACATCTTATTCATCATAAATGTTCTTTCGGAAACCTATCTTTTTGAATAAGGAATATCGATTAACGATTTTTGATTTTAGAAGTAATAAAAAAAATATCAGAAATCACAAATCGTTAATCCTTGTTCTTAGATTATTTTTAATTTTTACTTCAGAACATGGTATTTTGCTCATCACATAATTGTAAAGTTTCACCACATTGTTAATGGCATTTCATCCCCTTCGGGGTTTTCTTTGAAGGCGTAGCCGAAAAAGAAAACCCCGAAGGGGATAGATAAAAATGTTGATTATTTTTGTTTTACCACAAA
>Ga0314774_1002265_pt1 | contig 11043 bp, 9 predicted proteins | sample MetaGCBIA2018_FD_204515 | JGI IMG/M metagenome (GOLD analysis project Ga0314774, IMG submission 204515) | Cryopeg brine microbial communities from Beaufort Sea near Barrow, Alaska, United States - CBIA 2018 | ecosystem: Environmental > Aquatic > Marine > Coastal | place: USA: Alaska | collected... | reverse complement strand
GGTTACTTCAGTGAGGTCAACGTAAAGAGTTGCCAAGAAGAAAAGATTCTTCCCTTTATCAGTACCCATCGCGACAAGCACAACCAGAGGCTCAAAGAACGTTTTTCCGAACCTGCGCCCCTGCCCGAGGCCGCCGATGCGGTCGAAGCGATGAGGCATCGATTACAAACCCAGACCGGACGGGCTCTTTACGCTAAACGAAAATGCACGGTTGAGCCGGTGTTCGGTATCATCAAGGCCATCATGGGCTTCCGTCAGTTCATGTTGCGCGGGGTGGAGTCCGTCCGCGGTGAATGGAATCTGGTCTGCATGGCCTGGAATCTGAAGCGTTTACATGTTCTGGGGGGCTAAAACCGCCCGTGATTGCCATTTTTACAGTCAAAACAACAAATCAATGACGAGCCGGAGCAATATAACGAGATGGCATTGATGATCTTTATCAAAAACTGCCCTGAGGGGCTGAGCGATCGCGTCTTGACCACTTCAAGACCGACAGACTGCTAGGCGAAGCCAGTCGTAATGAGAGTCAAAAGAGCAAAACGAGAGGCGTAATTGGCCGCTGATACAATCTGATCAAGTCTGATAGGTCAAAAACTCGAGCTTTGTTTACAGCTTAAAAATAAGAGCCACGGCTTGTGATTTAAGCTTTATCAGATGTTATCAGATCTCATCAGCGGCGAAATGATTTGTTGTTTTGATTTATTTGCTTTCTCTGTGACCTCTGTGTCCTCGAGTGAGCAAAGCGAACGGGCGAGAGATGGTTTTGTTTTAAAGTCTTTAGCCGCAACGAAACGATCTGTTGTCATTATGGGGATGTTTTAACTAGCCTTATTCACCCTGTTTACTGTATTTTCCTTTTTACATATACAGATCTTCTTGAGTCAGGGAGCGGTTAAAGTCGCTTTCTCCCTTAGAAGGGCAGTGTTTCTATCAATCTTAGGGGGAGAGTGATCGCCCGGGTCTTCGCATAGAGCAGTACATGCCCATCTTTGGTTAAAACCTGAGGATGGGTTTAATTTTTTTAGTGGCATGAAAAGCTCTTGATTGAAACGCTATTTTTTGATCTGGAGTTTAAACCGTAACGTTTTATTTGAGTTTTTTCTTGGTAGTTTGGGTCTTTGTTGAATAAAAAGTTGGATCCTGACTTCGCGGCTGGAGAATAAGAGTCAAGCGGAGACTTGACCCCTTTAGCGACCCCTTTAGCTAAGGTTTATCCCCTCCATCCCCTTCATCCCTGTTAAACAAGATTTTCAGGGTTAAAAGAAACAGGCACAATTTACAGGGATACAAGGGATGCAAGGGATAGGACAAGATCAAGATCTAGCTCTTGGGTTTAACCAAAAGACCAGCCCATAAGGTTTATCCCCTCCATCCCCTTCATCCCTGTTAAACAAGATTTTCAGGGTTAAAAGAAACAGGCACAATTTACAGGGATATAAGGGATGTAGGGGATAGGGCCGGATCAAGATCAAGCTCTTAGGTTTAAACCAAAAGACCAGCCCCTAAGATTTATCCCCTCCATCCCCTTCATCCCTGTAAAAAAAAGGTTCTCAAGGTTGAGCCCAATCAGCGTCCAATTGATTATCGCTTTAAATCTTTATGGTGATGCGTTTAGATTCAACAGATTTTCACAGATTTTAACCGCGGCAAAAATAAGGTTTGTCGTTGTCGGCTTGAAAGAGTCAAGCTGAGACTTGACCCCTTTTTTTCTTTCATTTTTGATCTCAGTTGTCCCCAAGTTGTGATATGGTGTGAAAAGGTAATACCTTTCACTAATGAATGAGGTCTCAATATGGCTACATCGGTCAAGCTTGACAAAGATTTGAAAAGTCGTATCCAGCATCTGGCAGAAATTCGAAACCGTTCAGCACATTGGATTATGCGCGAAGCAATCCACGATTATGTGGAACGCGAAGAGGCACGAGAGGGTTTTAAATCGGAAGCCCTGGCGTCTTGGAAAGCTTATCAGGAAACCGGGCGACACCTTACCGGCGAGGAAGTACGTAGCTGGCTGAATACCTGGGGTACAGATGAAGAAAAAATGATCTCTCAGTGCCACGAGTAAAGATTACCGAAGGTGCCGCGCAGGGGTTGGAACGCTGCCGGGTTTTTCTGGCAGAAAAAAATCCGCTAGCAGCGAAGCGGGCCGGTCAAGCGATAGTGCGCCAATTTGCGCTTTTGGAAACGGATCCAGAGGTTGGCAGACCGTTTGACGATTTTCCAGAACTCCGCGAGTTAATTATTCCATTCGGGGACTCTGGTTATGTGGCCCTTTATCGTCATGAAACCAATCCCAATTTGGTGTATGTGCTTGCCTTTCGACACCAGAAAGAAGCGGGCTACTGATAATATTTAATCAATGCTGGAAATATGGGAAGCGTCCGTGAATTGCCCGACCCGGAACTCCGCCCGATAGGGGCCCCCGTTAGTGGCTCAAAAGAGTCAAACGTAGACCCCATTTTATATAAATATGAAGAGAAGCAAGACCTATGAATGGTGTTTGATGATAAACGCATGAAATCATGGGCGCCCCGCTATGTTTATTAACTTATGACCCTACAGATTTTCACAGAATCTGATCGCGGCAAAATATAAGGTTCGTCATTGGTGCTGTGAAAGAGTCAAACGGAGACTTGACCCCTTTACTCAATTTACAGGGATACAAGGGATGCAGGGGATAGGACAAGATCAAGATCAAGCTCTTGGGTTTAAACCAAAAGACCAGCCCTAAGATTTATCCCCTCCATCCCCTTCATCCCTGTTAAACAAGATTTTCAAGGTTAAAAGAAACAGGCACAATTTACAGGGATACAAGGGATGCAGGGGATAGGGCCGGATCAAGATCAAGCTCTTAGGTTTAAACCAAAAGACCAGCCCCTAAGATTTATCCCCTCCATCCCCTTCATCCCTGTAAAGAAAAGGTTCTGGTTGAGCCTAATCAGCGTCCAATAGGTTATCGCTTGAAAGCTTTATGGGATACGATTAGATTCAGCATATTTTCAGGGTTAAAAGAAACAGGCACAATTTACAGGGATATAAGGGATGCAGGAGATAGGGCCGGATCAAGATCAAGCTCTTGGGTTTAACCAAACGACTTGTCTTCAGCTTTATCCCCTCCATCCCCTTCATCCCTGTAAAAAAAAGGTTCTCAAGGTTGAGCCTAATCAGCGTCCAATTGGTTATCGCTTTAAAGCTTTCTGGGATGCGTTTAGATTCAACAGATTTTCACAGATTTTAACCGCGGCAAAAATAAGGTTTGTCGTTGTCGGCTTGAAAGAGTCAAGCGAAAACTTAATTCCTTTTCTGTCCCATCAGGCGCTCAAAGAGCAAGGGAGGTTCCTTGAATGCAAAAAGATCATTTAGAAATTCTGCTTGAGGATATCCGTAGCAAGTCTGATCTGGTGCTCGAAGGGCATGAAGTCCTGCGTGATGAAATCCGCGAGACGCGTACAGAATTGAAAAAAGATATTGAACTCAACTCTTTCAAGATTGACAGCCTCAATCAAAAAATTGATGGCGTTGAGGATAAACTCAGCAAGAAAATTGACGGTGTCTCCGCCGACCTTAAAGCTCACCGCGCCGACACCGAAGCGCATCATGGGGGTTATCGGGTAAAAGAGAGTTGATCAACGGCTGGTGGTCATAACCACAAAAGCCAACAGCAGACTTGACCCCTTGCAGATCTGCGAATATATAAATGTTGAACCTGACCCCGGAGACCAGCAGATTTTCACAGATTCTGATCGCCGCAAAAAAAGTTTTATGTATTTGTCGGTTGTCAGCAATAATGATTTGACCCGAAGAATCTATCTATCGCGGGCTGCCGGCAAATCAACAAATAAAATGTCCGGAGCTGCATGGGAAAGAGTTTGGTGCTGGCAATCCAAGCGAAGATATGTTATCAAAGTTTTCTTTAAAAAATACAGTTAGCGACAGGGGAACAAACCCTGATTTTGTGCGCTGCTGTGGCAGCATTAAATTTTTTTACATTTAATGGTTGGGGGACCTATCTAATATCTGTTCCAGATGCTTCTCCCAGTCTCATTCATGTATAACTATTCATCGGAGTTTTTGTTGTATGTTGAAAAATATCCTGATCGTCCTCTGTGGCACTTTTTGTGTCTTCAGCCTTGCTGCCAGCGCCTTGGCGGCGGATCTTAGCGCGCAACAGCTCAAAAGCCTCCAAGATCTCCCCGCAGACCAGAGGGCTGCATTGGCTGAAAAATATGGGGTTGGTTCTGGTGCAAACCCCGCAAATCCGGTTGATACTGCAAATCCACAGGTGGTGGTGCCTCAAACCCCCGAAGTCTCCAGTCTCGAAACGGAGACCAAGCAATCGGACGCTGATACCGCCGATGAACGGGAGTTGAAAAAGGTGGGCACGGCGGTTGATGTGCCGAGTGATAAGCAGCTTGCGGAGAAGTATCCGATTGATAAGTACGTTGCGGATAAGGCTGAATTGCTACGCGGGTTTGCCAATCTTATTGCTGAATCGAAACCGCTGACAGTCTCAACCGACCTGAAGCAATTTGGCTATGAACTCTTTGCCGGCGCACCCACGACCTTTGCTCCGGCCACCGATATCCCGGTGCCGGCGGAATATGTGCTGGGCCCTGGGGATGAACTCAAAGTTCATCTCTTCGGTAAGGATAACAAGCAGTTAGAAATGGTGGTTGATCGCGAGGGCGCCATTAATTTCCCCAACGTTGGCTCCCTGAATGTCGCCGGCATGGGTTTTGCCGAGGCGCGCGCCTATATTTCTGAACAGATCAAAGAAAAAACCATCGGCGTGACGGCGGGCATCACCATGGGCGCTTTGCGTTCAATTCGTATCTTTGCCCTGGGGGAGGTCACGCGCCCCGGCTCCTATCTGGTCAGTGGACTCTCCACCCTCTCCAATGCGCTTTTTGTTTCCGGCGGGGTCAAAAAAATCGGCTCGCTGCGCAATATCCAACTTAAACGGAATGGCAAAGTGGTCACCAGTATCGACCTTTATGATTTTTTGCTCAAAGGGGATACCAGCGCTGATGTGCGTTTGTTGCCCGGAGATGTGGTGTTTGTCCCCCCCATCGGGCCGACCGTAGCGGTTGCCGGAGAGGTCTTGCGACCCGCCATCTATGAGTTGCGTCAGGAACATGAGCTGAACGAGGTGCTGGCCCTGGCCGGTGGATTGCGGCCGACCGCTTATCGTGACCAGGCCCTGCTTGAACGGGTAACTGGGCAGGGGGAGCGGATTGTCATTAAGGTCGCGCTGCAGGGGGCAGGGCTGAAGCAGCAGCTGCAGGGGGATGACCTGCTCAAGGTTTTTTCTGTGCTCGATTTCGAAGAAAATCCTGTCTTTCTGGTTGGAAACGTCAAGCGCCCCGGAAAATACGCCTGGCAAGAGGGGATGCGGCTCTCGACGCTGCTCCCTTCGAAGGATGAACTGCTCCCCGAAACCTATATGGATTATGGCCTGATTGAACGCGAAGCCGCCGACAATCGTGAACCCGAACTTGTGCGGTTTAGTGTCACCGATATCCTTTCCGGGTCGACCGAACAGAACCTGATGTTGCAGCCGCGGGACAAGGTCTATATTTTTCATCGCTCCCACTTTCGTCAAATGCCCAGGGTTGAAGTTAGCGGTCAGGTTCAAAGCCCGGGGAGTTATGAATTAAAACGCTCCATGCGCCTGGCCGACCTTTTGTTGGCGAGCGGCGGGATGCTCAGGGATGCTGAGCGCGCAGAAGCCGAACTCTATCGGACCGACCCTTTAACCAAAGATATACACCTCTTTCGTTACTCTCCAGAGGCCGCCCTAGCCGGGAACGACACCCAAAACCCAGTGCTGCAAGATTTTGACCGGCTGGTGGTTCACTCCGTCTGGGAAACTCAGAATCGTGATCATGTCAGTATCGGTGGTGAAATTAAAAACCCCGGAGAATTTGTGCTTACGACTGGCATGAAAGTCGCCGATCTGGTTTTTGCGGCCGGTAATGTCACCGAGCGAGCCTATCTGGAAGCGGCAGAGCTAACCCGCTATCAGATTGTTGATGGGGAACGGCGGGCCTATGAGCATTTTCAGTTCAATCTACAGGCAGCCCTTCAAGGGGCCGAGCTCTCCAACTTACCCTTAATGCCCTTTGATGTGATAACGGTGCGAACCCTGTCCAATTGGCGTGAATCTGAACAGGTTGTACTCAGTGGCGAGGTCAAATTTCCCGGGAGCTACCCGATAGAAGACGGAGAGCGTCTCTCCGTCCTCCTTGAGCGTGCCGGGGGATATTTGCCCCAGGCCTACTTACCTGCGGCCGTATTTATACGAGAATCTATCCGCCAAAATCAGCAGGAGCAGATGGATGATATGGCCCAGCGCATAGAGTCCGAAATCGCCCAGAGCCAGGTTGGATCGAGTGGCCTGCAGGATGCGCAATTAATTGCACGTCAACAAAAAGACCTTGCCTCCGCTCAGCGGGTGCTTACTGAATTTAAAAAAATGAAGGCGACGGGACGTTTGATCATCAAATTGGCTGATATCCAGCAGCTGAAGGAGAGCCCTTTTGATCTGCGGCTGGTCAACGGCGATCGACTTTATATCCCTAAGCGGCCCGATGAAGTCCATGTCATTGGACAGGTTTACAACCAGACCGCCTTGATTTATCAATCAAAACTGGATCGCTCCGACTACCTGAAGCAATCCGGTGGACCGACCCGCTTTGCTGACGAAAAGCATACCTATGTCGTGCGCGCCAACGGCGAAGTCGATCCCCAGCGGGGTTGGGGATCGAAAAAGATTTTCCCGGGAGATGTGATTGTGGTTCCGGAAAAATTGGAGCGTTTCCATCTGTTGGATAGCACCCTCGACTGGAGCCGCGCGCTGATGCAGCTGGGGGTTGCCGCCGCCTCAATGCAAACCATAGGTATTTTGTAAGAATCTGACTCAGGTTTAAAGAGGAACGGCCCTGATTGACTTATGATTGAGGTCGGTAACCCCTAGGAGCCTGTCCGAGAATAAGGACCGAAGCGAAAACCTGGAAGTTTGAGGTCAGATTTTGGCTCGTTTGAGAGCTCATAGCCGTAGCTATGGGCTGAAAAGGAGCTGAAATATGGACCAAACAGCTGGGTTTGCAGCCGGGCATTCATTGTCGGACAGCCTCCTAGCCTGTCCGCTGGGATCTGGAGTCGGTAGCTGGTGCTCGTTTCACGCAATCTTGGGCATGTGCAGCCGGGAATCATAGGAAAAGGCACTTGGATGGAAGATATGACACAACAACAGAAACCGCAGAGCGATTGCCCGCCACAGTGCCCGTATCAGGCTCCGGATCTGGCTGCCGCAGATGACGAAATAGATCTTATCGAACTCTGGCGGGTGGTTTGGGCAGGCCGCAAACTCATCCTGGCGATGACCTTCTGCGCCGCTCTGGCGGCCATTGGCTTCTCTTTGCGGATGCCGGATATTTATCACGCCGAGGTCCTTTTAGCCCCGATCGGTAACGAGGGGAGCAAAGGCGGGCTCTCGTCCCTGGGCGGTCTGGGTGGCCTGGCCGCCATGGCGGGTGTCTCAATGCCCGGCGGGGGTGATGTCGAAACCAATCTCGCCGTCCTCAGGTCCCGCGAATTTCTCACCCAGTTCGTCAAGGATAAGGCCCTGATGCCGATTCTTTTCGCCGATGGCTGGGATCCCCAGAAAAAAGGTTGGAAAGAGGTCGACCCCGAAGAGCAGCCCGGTCCCTGGGATGCCTACCGGCTCTTGACCGGAAGTGTTATGCAGGCTTCGCAGGACAAAAAGACGTCTCTCGTGACGGTCTCTGCCGAGTGGACCGATCCTGCCCTCGCCGCCGACTGGGCCAACGCGCTGGTCGCACGGCTCAACGATTACCTGCGGCAGCAGGCCATCGTACGGAGCGAGAATAACCTGAAATATCTCAATCAAGCCCTGGAGACTGTCCGCGTTATCGATATGCGCCGGACCCTTTATTCGCTGATTAGTGATGAACAAAACAAGGCGATGCTCGCCAACACGCAAGAAGAGTACGCCTTCCGCATCATTGATCAGGCCTCGGTGCCGGACCAAAAGAGCAAACCGAAACGCTCGATGATCGTCATTTTAGCGACCATGACCGGCGGAATGCTTGCCATCTTTAGTGTCTTCTTTTTACATTGGCTCAGACGCCAAAAAGAGGTCAGCGCCGCTTGAATCAGAAGAAGACAAAATTAGCCGCGGTGAAAATCTATCAAGGTCTGTTCAGGCTAAAACCAAAAAAAAAGATTTAGAATCAATAGATTTCCACAGATTTTAACCGCGGTAAAAGAAGGTTTCAGGTTTTAAGTTCAAAGGCGATATTAGCCGCGGTGAAAGTCTGTCAGGGTCTGTTTGGTCTTAAACCAAAAAGCAAAAGTTTAGATTCAACAGATTTTCACAGATTTTAACCGCGGCAAAAAAAAGGTTTTGGCTTAGTTTAATCAGATTTGATCAGATTTGATCCGTGTCCAATTGGTTGTCGCTTTAAAGTTTTATGTATTTGTCGGTTGTTGCGATCTGAAGGTTAGGGGTTTTTTTTGAACCAGAACTATAAATGGTTTGTTGTCCGCGCCAAACCGCGCAAGGAAGAGCTCGCGCGGTTGCACTTGAGTAACCAGGGCCTTGCTGTCTACTATCCGCAGATGCGCTGTACCATCCGCCATGCGCGCAAGGTCAGTGAGGTGAAACGCCCGGTCTTTCCCGGCTATCTCTTTGTGCACCTCGACCCGGCAGACTGTGACTGGACAGCCATCTCCTCCACGCAGGGGGTGCTGCATCCGATTCACTTCGGCAGTCATTACCCCGCCGTCCCGGATTGGGTGATCGACTCTCTGAGGAACGGTGAGGACGAACAGCAGCTGATTAGCGCCGCTGATCTGTCCCGTGAAAACTTCACCCCGGGATGCGCAGTCGAGATTGAGGTTGCCGGCGCCGAACCCACCAAGGGTTTCTTCTGTGATTTTAGCGGTCAGCACAACGTACGGGTTCTGCTCAATATCCTCAATCGTGCCGTCCGCACCACCGTCCCCTTAAACCGGGTGCGCCCTGTTTAAAGGGATCAGTTTTACTCCATGTTTTGTGACCCCAGCGGTTGAACGAAAGTTCACCCGGATAGCGGTAGCGTGCCCGGAGTCTGGGGACTGGCTCCGCAGGTGCCTGTCCCGCAGCGCTTCAAATGACCTGACCCTAAGGTTTTCACAGGGATACAAGGGATAAAAAAGGATAGGGCCAGATCAGGCTCAGGCACTTGGGTTTAAGCCCTAAGATTTATCCCCTCCATCCCCTTCATCCCTGTTAAATGAAGTTCACAGGGCGGTTTTACAGGGATACAAGGGATAAAAAAGGATAGAGCAAGATCAAGATCAAGCTCTTAGGTTTAAACCAAAAGACCAGCCCCTAAGATTTATCCCCTCCATCCCCTTCATCCCTGTTAAACAAGGTTTTCAGGGTTAAAAGCAAAAGGCACAATTTACAGGGATACAAGGGATGCAGGGGATAGAACAAAATCAAGTTCAAGGGTTTTTGGTTTAACCAAACGACTTGTCTAAAGGGTTATCCCCCTCATCCCCTTCATCCCTGTTAAACAAGATTTTCAGAGTTAAAAGAAACAGGGCGGTTTTACAGGGATACAAGGGATAAAAAAGGATAGGGCAAAGCAGGGCCAGGCACTTGGGTTTAAACCAAACGACCAGCCCCTAAGATTTATCCCCTCCATCCCCTTCATCCCTGTAAAAAAAAGGTTCTGGTTGAGCCTAATCAGCGTCCATCAGATTTCATCAGATGTGATCAGCGTCCAATAGGTTATCGCTTGAAAGCTTTATTGGATACGATTAGATTCAGCAGATTTTCAAAGTTAAAAGAAACAGGCACAATTTACAGGGATACAAGGGATGCAGGGGATAGAGCAAAATCAAGATTAAGGGTTTTTGTGGTTTAACCAAACGACTTGTCTAAAGATTTATCCCCTTCATCCCCTTCATCCCTGTAAAAAAAAGGTTCTCAAGGTTGAGCCCAATCCGCGTTCATCAGATTTGATCCGTGTCCAATAGGTTATCGCTTTAAATCTTTATGGTGATGTGTTTAGATTCAGCAGATTTTCACAGATTTTAGCCGGGGATTGGTGCCTGTCCCCCTCAGAGGTTCTAACCGGATTTAATGTGAGATCAAAATGGCACCTTTGATAGAAAAATTAAGGCAGGATCGGGAGTCAATTATAACGATTGCAACTCGCTATCATGCAGAAAACGTCCGGCTGTTTGGTTCGGTGGCTCGTGGCGATGATCGTTCGGATAGCGATATTGATTTTCTGGTTGATTTTCAACCAGGATCCACGTTGTTCGATCATGTCGCTCTCATTGAGGAACTGACAAGCAAGCTTGATCGCAAAGTAGATGTTGTCAGTTCACGTGCGTTAAATAAGCATCTGTCGAAGAGGGTCCTGAAAGAGGCTGTAACATTATGAAAGATAAATCGATTTACATCCTTACAGCATTGGAATGTATTGATTTAATAGTGGACTACACCGCAGGATTTAACTTGGACTCCTTTCTTGCGGATCGCAAAACACAAGATGCTGTTGTTCGGAATCTTGAAGTTATAGGACAAGCTCTAAAGGACTTTGGAATTGAAGCCCTGATTGAAGAAATGCCTGACAAACCTTGGACACAAATTGCTGGGATGAGAAATGTCCTGGCACATGAATATTTAGGGGTTGATATGGTCATGATTTGGGATACTGTGCAATTACATCTCAATGACTTAAAACAGGCCTTGGACTCTTTGCCAAGCGATGGGGCTCATTAAAAGGTGCCCGTCCCCCTTAGAGGTTCCCCTGTTAAACAAGATTTTCAGGGTTAAAAGCAAAAGGCACAATTTACAGGGATACAAGGGATGCAGGGGATAGGGTAAAATCAAGGTAACTATTCAGCACAATTTTCGGAAAGTCCTTTAGGGGCAGAGCTATCAATACCTTTTGGAGATGATATGAACTCGGGAAGTTTGCCTTCAAACAAAAGGCGCAAAGCTTCGGACGCAGTAACGCC
>Ga0314774_1002264_pt1 | contig 11049 bp, 12 predicted proteins | sample MetaGCBIA2018_FD_204515 | JGI IMG/M metagenome (GOLD analysis project Ga0314774, IMG submission 204515) | Cryopeg brine microbial communities from Beaufort Sea near Barrow, Alaska, United States - CBIA 2018 | ecosystem: Environmental > Aquatic > Marine > Coastal | place: USA: Alaska | collected... | reverse complement strand
TTAATAGCGATGTTATCTTACAATAACAATAGGGGAGCAATAAAGCCAACCCTAACTTCATTTTTATTATAATTAGACGCATCCAGTTTTTCTATAGCATAATTTGAATAATCATAATACCGGCCGATATAAGCTAAATAAAACCGGATATCAATGTTTTTAAATGGACTGTAATATAAGGTAGGGATCATTCCATAGCTCGTTCTCATTTGATCATGACCGGTTTTGACGTCACCATAGGCACTGCTGGTCATGAGAGTTAATAAACCTTTATTATGCCCCTAAAAAAGAAAAGCCCCGTAAACAGTACGTTTACGGGGCTTTCAGCGGAGAAAGAGGGAACGTAATTACTTTATACGGAGTAACATGTCCGACTGTCACTATACTAAAAAACCCCTTGGTATTGCTGCAACACCCCGTTATTATTGATATTTTTAAGAGTAGAGAAAATTAGGCAAGAGTAAGGCAAATAAAATTTTCTTCGGTACAAGTAACGGTACAAGTATTTATTTCCTTAGATTTGAATAACAAAAACAAATCACCAGAATGGCTTCAGTAAAATTTCAGGTTCGGGGAAAACGAAATCCTTCGAAAATAACGTCAAGATTAATTTTAGATAAGGATACTGATTATCGAATAATCACTCCAATATTTATCAATCCTATTTATTTTAATAATAAAAGTGGTAAGGTTCGACAGATTGCTGAGTTTACCGATAAGCAAAATATGCAAGACCAACTGGATACACTCCAGCGCCATATAATAGATAAGGTCAATCTTGCCGTAAGAGAAGGAGAGTATATTAACTCGGACTGGCTAAAGGAGTGTCTGGACAACCATTTTAATGTTATTGTAAAAACCGATTTTAACCTACTGATTAATTATTGCGATCATTATGTCGACAAGCTAAAACTGAAAACAAATGAGAAAACAGGAGAATTAGGTTCCTCTCGTGCAACAATAACAAAATATAATACAATTAAAACTAAACTTGATGCTTTCCAAAAGTTCAAGCGCAAAACCTATCGTCTGGTTGATGTCAACCTAAAGTTTAGAAATGATTTTTTAGAATACCTGCTAGAAGTTGATAATCTGGCCAGAAACACAGCTGGTAGATATATAAAGTTTCTCAAAACAATCTGTTTGGATGCGCAGCGGTCAGGATTCAAAGTTAACCAGGAATTAGCAAGTATTAAGGGATTCAAAGTTGAAGTAAAAAAGATCTATTTGAATTTTGAAGAAATTGAAAAAATAATTGCCAAAGAATTTGATGATGAAAAGCTTAAAAATGCACGAGATTGGTTAGTGATTGGCTGTTATATTGGACAAAGGGTTGGTGACCTGTTATCTTTGACAAAAGATAACATAAGGAAGCTTAATGGCAGAAAATTTATAGAACTTACCCAGCAAAAAACTAAAAAGAAAGTGACTATTCTTATTCATCCAAAGGTGCAGACTATTTTAGACCAAAATAATGGTGAATTTCCAACCCTGTATAGCAATAACCTTTCTAGCTCTATGGCAGTTTTTAATTTACTTATTAAAGATGTATGTTTTTATGCCGGACTTACGGAGGTAATAGCAGGTGCAAGAATAGATAAAGCCACAAATCGTAAAGAAGAAGGAAAGTTTCAAAAATTCAAACTCATTACTTCTCACATTTGTCGCAGATCATTTGCTACTAATCATTATGGGGATATACCAACTCCTTACTTACTCAATATAACCGGGCATAGCACGGAACGGGAGTTTTTAAACTACATAGGAAAAACTTCCATTGACTATGCTGATCAAATGGCTGTTTATTGGGAGGAACAAATTAAAAAACAAAATAGTTAGCTTTTACTAACTATTTAAACAACCTAATAATTTAATGGAAAATTTACAGGATCTTATAGACTATTTTGAAAAATCAAATAAGAAGCAATATTTCCAACATAAAAACTATATTGAGGATGATGATCTAGATATGTTTATTTGTCAAAATGTTTTTTTAGATTTTTTTCATTACCAATATTACGTTGAAACCCTTGACATGCTTGAATGGAGTACATTTCATTATATTACCATCCATCAAAATCAGGTCGCATTTTATACAAATTCAAAACGGTTAGAAAATTTCTATTTTGAAGAAATGATGAAATTAAAAGAAGAATATGATAAAAATCCTTTTGCCCATGTTTTTACGGTAGATAATTTCCTCCATGAATTATATTCCAAAACCGTTTTTGAAAAGTTGTTTAGTTTGTTTTTGAATAATAACGGAAAAGAAATTTTAAACTGGTATGAAAAGCATAATAAAACTTTAAAAAATAAATACGAGGATCCAGAGGTGGCAACATTTTCAGAATGGGAAAATTTAATTCATAAGAGAGCGAAATTCTCACCAGGTTTCGAAGACTCCGAGAATGTATTTCATCTTGAAGCCTTTGAAGAATTTTTTGAACCTAAAATTCATCAATTATATTCATTATTGGAATCACTTGTCAAAATAAAAATAATTCAAATAGCACAAAAAGCAGCTTCAATTTCATCTGAGAGAAATACAGGATTAATAAAAAATAACTCACCTCGAACACCAAAAATAAACGAGTATCCGTTGGTTTTTAAGGATCTTAAATCATACGCGCTTTTCTTGTATTGCATAAGATCCTATGGCACTATTACAAAAGTCTTAGTCTCTAAATATTTTGAGTTGTTTGAAGCGGAAGAATATATAATAAAATTTTGTTCTCTGGAATCCTTTTTCGAGTTTGTCAAGGAAAAACTTAATCCGAATTTTTCAACACCCATGACAAGAATTGAATCCTATACTTCATCAATCACGACTAAAAAGAACCAGTTTAAAAACCTGGAATCAAATTTTCTCCACGAATTAGATTGAAAAAAACATTCTTCTTTTCATAAAAATAAAAATAGATACTACTCTTAATCATAAGGTTACTCCGATCATGTTGAGATCATGTTGACTTAGTGTTGAAAGCCAGACGTAAATAACATAAGGTAAGGACAATATTTGCCGTAGTAATAAATCAAAAATTCTATTATTATGGTAAAAAAAGTAATTCAATTCTACGTGGATCCGGAAGATTACAAAAATGAAATTCTTTCCGGAGTAGCCATGCAACTCAAAAATTTTTCAAAAAACTTCAAGCCAAAAGATCCCACCATCTGGATTGGGAGAAAAGAGGCAGCAGAAATCTTAGGAGTCACCTATCCTACACTGCTGGATTGGAACAAAAAAGGAATACTGTACCCTTTTAAAGTAGGAAATAGAGTTAGATATCGTCGTAATGATATTGAGCAAGTACTTCTATCATCCAATAAAAAAGCTTCAGAATAGGACTTCTGAAGCTTTAATCTCTACTAATAATTATTCAGGAATATTAAATTTTTTAAGTAATGTCAAATATAAAGAATTTCGGGGACCAACGCTGTCTCTATTGCAAAAGAAGTAAAAAGTCACAAAAGGTTGGAAATGATATTAGAAAAGCTATAAGAAAAATATATAGCGGAGATCCACTTGCGGAGAGGCTAATTATCAATATAGAACTGCGGAGGGTTTACGATACACCACAAAATTATGCTCTTTACAACTATAATATTTATAAGTAATGGCAGAGTATATAAGAATTGGAACTTCCTATTTTAAGAAAGTAAAAAGACCAACAACTTCCGGAGACCTAAAATACACCCTTCTTTCCTGGAACCGGCAAACCATAGTTGACGATCATGGAAAGAGCTATCTGGAGGATATTGAAAAGTATGAAGGATTTATTGTAAAACCTTCTCATAATGATTACAAGCTGGTAATAGATAATTTCTATAATGAGTATAAGCCATTGAGTCATGATCTTAATATTGATTATAATACCGGCAGCATTTTTAAAACCTTAGAATTTCTTGATCATATTTTCAATGAGCAGCTAGAAATAGGTTTAGACTATCTAACTATTTTGTGGCTATATCCCACACAGATTCTGCCAATCTTCTGCCTGGTAAGTGAAGAACGAAATACAGGAAAAACTACCTTCCTGAATTGGCTAAAGCTGATATTTGAGGAAAATATGACAATGAATAAAAACGAGGATTTTAGGAGCCGATTTAATTCAGACTGGTCACAAAAAATCATAGTTGCTATTGATGAAGTTCTATTAGACAAGAGAGAAGACAGCGAAAGAATAAAAAACCTTTCTACCTCTCAAACTTTTAAAACTGAAGCAAAGGGAATAGACAAGTTAGAAACTCCATTTTTTGGAAAATTTATTTTGTGCTCAAATAATGAAAATAATTTTATTTTAATCGATGAAAATGAAATTAGGTATTGGGTAAGAAAAATTCCTCCAATTACAAATTATTCTGACAAATTTGAGAAGAAACTTATTGAAGAAATCCCACAATTTGTAGCTTTCCTGAATAGTAGAAAAATCCAATCAGAGAATAAATCCCGTATGTGGTTCACAAAAAAACAAATTCATACAAAAGCACTTGAAAATCTGGTTAAAGGAACAAAAGCTAATCTTGAAAAAGAGCTGTTATATGTTATAGACGACATGTTGGAGGAATTTGAATTAAAGGAAATAAAGCTCACAACTGGCGATTTACACGATGCAATTAAAGATTCGTATTATAAAGTGTCTCAGTTTCGGATTATGCAGCTGGTAAAGGAAAAATGGAAGCTGGACAACCCGAACAGTAGTTACGATAAATATTTTAAATCTGTATTACCAGGAAGTTCTGAATGGCAAATTTCAAGTACTAACAAGAAGGGAAGGTGCTATACCTTTAAAAGAGATTTTATAAAAAACTTGTTGAATTGTTGAACAATCTAATATTCACTTATAACCCAGAACTTTACGAGTAAATTTTATTCAACAGCAGTTCAACAAATCGATTCCTGGGTTTGTTGAACTGCCGTTGATTTATAAACTATTGACCAGCCAACAATTGAGAGAGTTTTCAACAGGTCAACAACAAAATTGATATCTTCTTAAACCGTTAAATCATTTTTGCAACCCAGTTGGAGCTAAAATCTCCGGAGGTTCGAAAGAAAATATTCAGCGAGGGTTCAGATGTAAGCAAATTAGGATAATAACAACCGTTCCTCTTAAAAGATTTTAAATTCCGGGGGTTCGAAACCCAACATCAAATATAATTGTGGCAAAAAGCCAAGAAAATTTCACCTGTTCATTTAAAATTAAGGATTGTGGAATTTCGCGTTACTTTTTAATTGTTAAATGTTTCCTGGGTAAGTAATGCCAATTCTTGTACAGCCGTTGCAACGGTAATTTTAATTGACATAAGATGCCCTTCGTTAAAGCTTTAAAATAATCCTAAAGTGGGTCAAAAAACAGACTAAAATTTTATTTCTAGTTGACAAATCATTATATTTATGTAATTTTGTCAACCAATTAGAATTAAATTATGGAAAACCTCGTAGCAAATAGAATCAAAAACGCAAGGATTTTAAAATGTTTATCTCAACAAAACGTTGCGGATGAAATAGGTATTTCTAAACAAATGATTAGCAAATACGAAAAGGGAGAAGCAATTCCAACTAGTTCAAAACTTATCAAGTTGTCAAGACTTTTTGGTTTAAAAATAGATTATTTCTTCAGTTCCTTTCAAATTGAACTTGGCGAGATAAATTTCAGGAAAAAGTCAACTTTTTCAATGAAAAAACAAAGTTCTCTAAAAGAACAAATTAAAATAAATCTTGAAAATTACCTTTGGATTGAAGATTCCTTATCTATAGATTACAGTTTTAAAAATATAATAGAAAACAGTAAAATAAATAGAATAGAAGATATTGAGAAAGTTGTTTTAAAATTAAGAACTGATTGGAAAATAGGAATTGACCCAATTCATAATATAATTCAATTACTAGAAGACAAAGAAATAAAAGTAATTGAACTTTTTGACGTAGATAATAAGTTTGATGGAATGGCAACTTACGTCAATAATAAATTTCCTGTAATAATCGTTAATGGAAATTTTTCTGTTGAAAGAAAACGATTTACTCTACTTCACGAATTAGGACATCTACTCCTTAACTTACCTGAATGTGATATAAAAGTAGAAGAAAGTTTCTGTAATAAATTTGCAGCAGAATTCTTATTTCCAAAACAAATAGTAATTAAAGAATTTGGTGGCAAAAGAGACCATATAACTCTAACAGAATTAATTTCTACTCAAAAAAAGTATGGAATAAGTATTCCTGCAATAGTTTATAGACTAGTGGATTCTGAAATATTATCTAAACAGCGTCACACTAATTTTTATAAAAAAATCAGATTTAATCCATCTTTAGAAAGAGAAGTTAATTTGTCAAGGTTCGAGACTCCTGAAAAATCAGATAGATTTGAGCAACTTGTATATAGAGCATTGGCACAAGAAAAAATATCATTTAGCAAAGCTTCTTCTTTATTAAATAAGAATATTGAAACCATCAAAGAAAGTTCTTTAATATAGCATTTGAATTATGAAGATTGTAATAAATGATGCTAATATTTTAATTGATTTGGCCAAACTTGAACTTATTCAAGTATTTTCTAAAATAAATTTTGATTTACATACGACAGATTTTGTAATAGAGGAATTAAATGACGAGCAACGAAATCCTGTTTCAAAATTAATTAAAAGCAAAAAATTAACTGTGATTGAAACTGAAGATATGGCAGATTTTCAAGGTATAACAAGTATTCTCGAGAATAGTAATGGATTAAGTTTTGAAGATTGTTCTGTCTGGTATTACAGCAAAAAATTATCTGGTGCTTTATTAACTGGGGATGGAAAGTTAAGGAAACAAGCAATAAAAGAAGGTATAGAGGTTAGAGGTATCATTTTTATATTTGATGAATTATTAAAACAGAACTTAATTACCTTTAAAATAGCAATTGATAGAATTGAAAAATTATCACTTTTAAATAACAGACTCCCTAAAAAAGAAATTGAAAAGAGAATTGAATATTGGAAAGATGAAAAATACGTTGGGTAACAATTCCGGTATAAAGCCGTTTATAAAAACCCCATTCTTATTAAGCTTCAATTCCCCCAAATTCCAAAATATTAATTCAACAAACAATATGGTTTGCCCTGTAAGGGTATGTCTTTTTATTTGAGGGGTCAGCATCCGCTGGAATGGTATTAAATTAATGTCCCTATTGATACAACTAAATTTGAGCCCCCAGAAGAGAGATCCGCTTAGTCCGGTGTATACACAAATTAGTCACCGCCGTTGCAACGGCTAATTATCTTGTCTTGGTTATATTTTACCTTCAAAAACAGCTTTCGCAACGGTTACAACGGTGATTGCAACGGCAAATCAACCGCGCCGTTGCAATTCCCCAATCGCCGTTGCAACGGCAATCACCAGCACCGTTGGAAGCCGTTGCAACGGCGATTGGTGAATTAATTATCTACATATATTAATTTACAATTCCGGGATAAAGCCATTTATGAAAATCCTGTTGTAGTCAGTAAACAATAAATAAGATGGTTTACCCTGTAAGTGTATTCTAAGTATTCTGTCTTCTTATATGAAAGGGTTAGCTCCGCCGGAATGGCAGTAAATTATTGTTCCTATTGATATTGTTAATTTGAGCGCCCGGAGAGGGATTGGCTTAGTCCGGTGTATCCAGCCCTTAAAGCTTTTAAATAAACCAAAAGTGGCATCATTTGAACCGTTTTACCTGGCACAATTCGATCCTCCCGAAATACCCACGTAATATTCACAAACACACTAATATTATAATAAAAAGTATTCAAATTATATTTGTATCCTAAAATAACTATTAGAAACCTTTACATTAGATGCTTTATAAACTAGTTAGCACAAATGCGAAAAAACCTTAACCGAATTCCATTAAAATATGCCTTTTGATGACACATTATTGCAATTACGCTTAATAGCTCGAAATAAAGGCAAAGACGTAATGAACAAATTATTTGATGACTATATAACTGGTCATTTTGACAAGGAAATTACCAATTCTTGTGTTTTATGTGGTGCTAAATCAAATTTAACTAAAGAACACGTATTACCGAAATGGGTATTTGAGAATGACCCATCACGGACTTTTACAACTGATGTAAATAAATTATCTCAAAAATATATCGGAACAACATTACCTATGTGTTCGACTTGCAATACAGATATACTCAATACGCTTGAATTGAATATACAGAAAACTCTTTCCGAGGTGGACCTAAAAACTAAATATTATAGTTCTGAAGACTGGGATAATATAATAAGATGGTTGGAAACGATTGACTTTAAATTCCAACTAATGGACATTACAACAAAATTCAGAGCTCACAAAGAAGCTGGATATATTCCATTTTTAGCAGATTTTTCAATAGCCGAAATGAGAGATTTTTCAATCGGCACAATTAAATCTAAGGCCAGATTATCCTTGAAACGCATTTCAACCAAAGACAAAGGTAAAAGAGCTAATTCCTTGATTGTGGGAACAACAAAAGTTAAGACTTTTAATTATTTTCATAGATCAGGACAGTTCATACATCTTGAAATTCCAAAATATAATAAAGCGTTTTTCTATTTTTTTGAAAGAGAGTTTAAAGATGATGAAAAAACAAAAAAAGAAGCTATGAAAATAATTAAATCCGTTTATGATGAAGATTAATTATGTGACGAAAACCATTGAAAAAAGCACTTGTTCTAATAACTAAGCGTTCGTGCGGCCGGTACGGCCAAGCATGAACGCTTAGTTATTATGCTTCGCTTTTTTTTGTCGTGTTTAATCTTGTTATTTAATGTCGGTTTTGGTGCGTTGACTTGGGGGCTCTTTTGACATTTTTTTGGTTTTAGCTTGGGCTCATGCGAAATGTGAAACATTCACTAACATCAAAACATTTTTAAAACCGTGAGTCATTGCAAATGTGTTACCAAAAGCTTTGACTTTTTTGCATTAAGGGAAGTGTTTGTTTAAAATATCAGTCTTTAAATAATCATTTGGTTTTATGATGTCATTCAAAGATCCAAATTCCTTTTTTGTCCAAACTTATACTTATATTCAAGTGCTTGTTCCTAAGCCCTTATTTCTTTTTAATGATGTGATTGCCTTTGATTTCTCTAAAGATTCACACCAAAAATATAACCTACTAAAGCCGATAAGCCCATTGCAATTGTACCCCAAATGGTAATCCTTAAGATAGCTTTTTTTATGCTCGAACCACCTGTTTTAGCCGAAGTTGCTCCCAAAATACCAAGAAAAACTATTGTGAATCCATAAAGCCAATATTCCATGCCTTTCATTGGAACAAAGATAATTACTATAAGTGGCAATACACCACCAACAGTAAATGATGCTCCTGATGCAATAGCAGCTTGTATTGGATTTGCCTGACTAAGCTCATTTATTCCCAACTCTTCACGCATATGTGTTCCCAAAGCATTTTTCTCTGTCAGTTCAATGGCTACCTGCTTTGCTGTTTCTTTTTTAAGTCCTCTTTTTTCAAAAATTTGGGTTAAAATGTACAACTCATTCTCTGGCATTTCTTTAAGTTCCTGTTTTTCTCTTTCTATGTCTGCATTTTCTGTATCGGTTTGAGAACTTACTGAAACGTATTCACCGGCAGCCATAGATAAAGCACCTGCCACAAGGCCGGCTACTGTCGCTAAAATGACGGGGTCTCTTGTTGCACTTGCAGCAGCAACACCTATAGCAAGACTTGATATAGATATAATTCCATCATTGGCTCCTAAAACAGCAGCTCTTAACCAATTACTTCGGTTAATGTAGTGGTTATCTAAGTAATTGTCTATTGTAACTTTTTTCATTTCTATTTCAATCTGTTTGTTCAACGATTAAGGAGCTTGCAGAATCTACTACGGTCTTTCTTAAACCCCATTACCACTCTATTATGAAGTGATTTGGCAACAGGATTATGAGAGCCTCTTAGTTCCTCCTATATTTTTTTAATTGTCATTCTAATTTTCGTTTTTATTTAACTCGCCCGAACAGTTTGGGCAATCTGTTACTACGCTTCCTTTCAACTTGATTCCGTCTATATTGTGTTTCATGAAATCCTGTATGAGCATATAACTGTCTTTATGATTGTTAACGTCAATCTGTTTGTCTTTAAGCAAGTCCCTGATTTTTCCGTCATATTGTTGGCGTCCCCAACAAATGGGACAAGTGCCTTCCGGGGAAGACTCCTCCTCCTTTTTATTCTTATTTTTAACATAGTGGGTAATGTTATCAATTATATCAACAGTTCCTTGTTTTGGAGCTGTGTTTAATTTTTTCACGATGGCAGAAGACGCATTGTTGGCATACATTCCATATGCGTTTACTACAATTCCCTTCAGATTTTTGCTTTTTGAGGAAATGGCATAAACAATCATCTCATCGCCCGGGTTGCCATCTCCTTCAAATTTGTAGAAATCATCAATTTCAAAGTCATCAGGCGACAAACCAGATATTCCTAAGCTGTCAATATTGAAAAATCAATGGGATAACCAAGTTTTTTAAGGTCGGCCATAGCCTCGGTGACAGTGTAGTAATTTTTTCTTGGCATAAGTAGGTCTTTTAAATTATTGTCTTGTTACTTTTATCTGTTAAAAGTATAACTGCCCAAGCCGGTGGCTAGAGCAGTTATACCTGAGTAAATTGATACAATCGCGATATCTGACATTTCTTCACAATTTTATCTTACATATCCGATTCCGTTTTACCGGTTAATTGAATTTAAGTTTAATAAATTCACCAATTAATATGGCGGTAGGGTATGAAACTTCTTCTTCTGTTTGTGCGTGAAGCATAAGTTTCTCAGCAAATTCAGCTACTTCAGGATGATGTTCTGCAGTTGCATGCTGTACTAAAATCTTTAATGCAGCTACAATTTGTTTATGTTCTGCCAGCATTTCCGGCAGTTCTGCTTTCAGTTTATCCGTCATGGGCAAAACCTGTTTCATTTCTTCAGTAAGTTTTCCTGAAGAAAGAAGTGGTAGGAGACCCAAAGGAGGAAGTGCATATTCTTCTTCTTTCACAAAATGCGGATGCATCAATTCAGCGACTGTTTTTG
>Ga0314774_1002263_pt1 | contig 11053 bp, 9 predicted proteins | sample MetaGCBIA2018_FD_204515 | JGI IMG/M metagenome (GOLD analysis project Ga0314774, IMG submission 204515) | Cryopeg brine microbial communities from Beaufort Sea near Barrow, Alaska, United States - CBIA 2018 | ecosystem: Environmental > Aquatic > Marine > Coastal | place: USA: Alaska | collected... | reverse complement strand
TCCATCCGACCATCGTGGAGTACCGGGGTAAGAGTTGAAGAACTCATCAGGAATCAATCCGAATCTCGCCCTGCGTAGGACGGACTTGCTATGAACCTTTGGCCTCAACTCACCCTGGCACGCAGGGAAGGGCGACCGGTTCCCGAGCGGGATCCGTCACAGTGCGATACATTCGACTTGACGGCGAGAGATTACAAGGGTGTAATTCTCTGCGAGTGGGTGTTGATCGGAGGACGGGCAATGTGGAATCTGTATACCGGCTCCCTGCCGACCGATGTGGGAACCACGCCGGGCTTGGCCCCGGTGGTGGACATCTTCGGCGGCGAGGCAGACGGGCCCCTGTCATGGCAGGACCGCGCGCTGTGTGCGCAGACGGACCCCGAGGCATTCTTCCCCGAAAAGGGAGGGTCGACTCGTGAGGCCAAGAAGGTGTGCACGTCGTGTGAGGTGCGTTCTGAGTGCCTCGACTACGCGCTGGCCCACGACGAACGGTTCGGTATCTGGGGTGGCCTTTCAGAGCGTGAGCGTCGCAAGCTCAAGCGTCGCGCAGTCTGACACGCGTGCCCGCTGCGGCGGGATTCTATGAGCACGCCCTTCGTGAGGGCCGTGCTCGTCACCGACGGGCTATCTGAGCACCTCTCGGCAACACTTGCTGCCATGGCCGCGCTTGAGGAGCAGCCCTCGATCCTGCACGTCCTCGTGACAAGTGACGCGGCAGTTGACATCCCCGAGTCCCTGGCGGCCGATCTTCGCAGGATGGAAGCTGCCACGTACGCGGACGCGGTGAGTGGCTTGCTCGACGACGTGGGCGCACGCGACGGCGAGATGGTGTGGCTACTGCACGACGACACCGCACCTCACACCGATGCCCTGACAAGACTCGTCGCGACGGCGACCAAGCGCCCACGTGCGGCGGTCATCGGCGCGGCGCACGTGCGATGGAATGACGCCTCGCGGCTGGTCAACCTCGGGACCACGGTGTCCAAGGTGGGGGCGCGACGCGTGGCACTCGTGGTCGAGGATGACATCAACCAGGGGCAGCACGACTGGCGCGAAGATGTCATGGCGGTGTCGCTCGCCGGAGCGCTCGTGCGACGCGACGCGTTCGATGCACTCGGCAGGCTCGACGCGGGCTACCAAGGCTTCGGCGACAGCCTCGAATGGTGCAGGAGGGCGTGGGCTTCGGGTCGGGATGTGGTGATCGAGCCGCGCGCACGCATGAGGCACGCTCAGGACGGCCTCTACGGAGCACGAGCTCGACGCCCCGGGAGGGGCGCGACGCACGCACGTCGGCGCGTCAGCGAATGGCACCACGCGTTCGCGTGGGCTCCGTGGTGGGCAGTCTTGCCCCTGATCGCGCTCATTCCGCTGAGCGTTGCGGTGAGAGTGGTGACACGCCTCGCGCAGAATGTTCCACAGCGAGCGCTCGCGGAAGTCACGGTGCCGTTCTTGCTTATCGCGCGAGCGCCGGCCATCTCGCGGACGGCTGCGGCCCACCGGACGGTGGGAGCGACGGGCCCGATCGAGGACCGTCTCTTCGCGGGTTTCGCGCAGGTGGCCGACGCGGTGAGGCAACGCGAACTGGGCACCTTTGAGCGCACGCGTGCTTCGCGGGCGCCCAGCGAGATGGTGAAGGCGGAACTCGACGCCGCTTCCGCTCGCCAACGTCTGAGCCTGGTCACGACGCTCCTGCTGTCCGCCGCCGCCTCGGCCGCCGTAGGACTCGACAACATTCGTGGTCTCATCGCCGGGAAGATGGTGGCGGGTCCCGGGATCGGCTCAACCGACCTGGCCTTTGAGGCCGTCTGGTCGCGGGCCTGGACCGGTTGGGTCGACATCGGGCTTGGCTCTGCAGGCATCGACGGCGCCTATGCGGGTCTGATGGCTCCCCTTGCGGCCCTCCCCGGCGGTTTGCGCGTGGGGGTGGGCGCGCTGCTGATCGTCGCTCCGTTCCTCGCGTCCATGCTCGCCTGGTGGGCCGCTGGACACGCCACTCGCGGCCCGTGGATTCGCGCGGCCGTCGCATTGATCTTTGGCCTGTGGCCGCCGTTCCTCGCAGCAATCGCCGATGCCCGCGTCGGCGCCGTCCTCGCCCACGTCGCGCTGGTCGCGGCGGCCGTGGCGATCTCTCGGGCGACGGGCTGGCGCAGGGGAGCGATGGTGGCTGGGCGCATCGAGTCGCCGGCACCCGCTCCGTCGTCATCCGCGGGGCTTGCCGCCGCGCTAGCCGTGACGGTGGCCACCGTGGCACAGCCCGTGCTCTTGCTTCCGCTCATCGTCGTGGTGGGCATCCTGGGCGCCATGGCCGGGCGTCTCAGGTGGCGCGTGTGGGTGGTCGCGGCGGTCCCGATGGTGGTGGGCCTTCCCGGCCTCGTCGCCGCGGCCAGGCTCGCGCCAGACGCGGGCTTGGTGGCCTCCGTTCTTGCCCGCGAGCCGGGGCCCGGAACAGGGTTTGCCGGGAGCACCTGGCGCGTGGCGTTGGGAATGGCCGACGCGTCGCGGTGGCCCTCGACTATGGGCGCGGCATGGCCGATCGGCGTGATCGCTGGCGTCGTGGTGATCGGGTGCGCTATCGCCGCTGTCGCGTCTCGACGGTCGTGGCGACCTGCCGTGATTGGCGTGGTGCTCGCGGCGGCTGGTGGTGCGGTGGCGGCGTGGTCGGCGCACGCCACGGCGGCATGGCCGGATGGCGCGGGTTCTGGCGCGATCTCGGGTTGGCCAGGCACCGGCTCGTCGCTGGTGGTGCTCGGGGCCCTCGTGGCGGCCGCCACCGCGCACGGCGCCCTCCTTGCTGGCCAAGGGACCCGCTTCGCGGTGGGAAGGGTGACCGCAGCGGCCCTCGCGATGGTCACGGCCGGAGCTTCGATTGCGGTCGTGGCGTTCCTTGCCTGGCCGGGTTCTCAGCCGGGTTCCGCCACCACGATCAGCACCCACGTCTTGCCTCTTGCCGTTCCGCTTGATCAGGGCGGGCCGTATCGGCAGCGAGTTCTCGTTCTCGCCGCACAAGACGATGGGGCGGTGGCCTATTCGGTGCTGTCCCACGACGGTTCGACCCAGGTCATCGGCAGGGCTGAGTGGGGGCCGGATGGCGTGCCGCTCGGTGGCTCTGGGGGCCACACGGTCGGCATCGACATTCTCGCCCAGACAGTTGCGGGGGCGACCCAGTCCGGCGCTGCCGACTTGTCGGCGCTGCGCGATTGGGGCATCGGCGTGGTGGTGGTGGCGCCCGGCGGTACTCGCATTCAAGGGGCGCTCGACCAGAACGGCAGCTTGACGCTCGTCGGCGGATCGGAGATCGGCACCACGTACCGTCTTGACGGCGGGGACGTGTCGCGTGCATGGATCGCGACCGCAGCCGGGACCCTCCCCTTGACATCCACTGCGACGTCAGGCGGGCCCGCCGCGGCTCCCGCCGCGGGCGGCACCTTGGTGATCGCGGTGCCCTCCGCAAGTGGGTGGACGGCCAGTCTTGGCGGCCAGGCGCTCGACCGCGCCGACGACGCGCTGGGCCGCGTGGCGTTCGAGGTGCCCGCCGGGGGCGGCATGGTGACGTATGACTACCGCGATCCCGCACAACGCTGGTGGTGGTGGGCGAGTGTGGTCGTTGTTGCGTGGGCGCTGATCGGTTCCGTACCCCTCAGGCGCTCCAAGGAGGTGGCCGAGTGAATCGCCGCATCGTCGTCACCGCAGGAGCCATCGCCTTGGTCGCAGCGTCGGCCGTCGTGACGGCGACCGTCGCCTTGCCAGCCCTCGACCGCCCCGCGGCCATGCCATTCCAGATCGAGCCGCCCGCTCCGGTCGTCGCCTGCCCAGGAGCGCAGACGGTGCCGGTGGGTGACGTCGGCGCAGGCGGTGACCTTGCGTCGGAGCCGACGGTCCGCACGTTCGACGTGCGGGGGCCCGCTGAGACTCGCGCTGTGGGATTCGGATGGGGTGCCGATGACGCGGTTGCCGTCCAGATGGAACGGATCGCCGACGGCGACATCGAGGGCTGGGCGGCGTTGACGTGCGCGCAGCCTGCGTTCGACCAGTGGCTCGTCGGCGGATCCACCACCTTGGGTTCGAGCGCACGCCTGGTGTTGTCGAACCCGAGCGCCGCCCCCACCGAGGTCACCGTGACGATTTACGGCCCGCTAGGCGCGCAAGTCGACCAGTTGCTCGTGCCGGTTGCGCCTGGCGGCGCCATGCAGCGGCTGGTTGAGGGCGTCGCTGCGGAGTTGAGCGCGATGGTGGTGCGCGTCGAAGCAACAGGGCCCGGAGTCGTGGCCGCTCTGCAGGATTCCCGACTCGAAGGGTTTCAGCCGGCGGGCACGGCGTGGGTGGGAGCAAGTGTCCCGGCGACGGATATGGCTATCCCGGTCGTCAACGCCGACGCCCTGCCCGTTGGTGGCGCCGACACCGCTGGCGACCAGGGCGCTGGAGCGGCCACGCAGACGCCGACGCCGACGCCGACCCCCACCGAACCGGTGTCGCCGGCGCTTGAGGTACCGGCGACCGCTGTCACCGTGCGGCTTATGGCGCCCGACGGCGCAAACGTGGACCTGTCGCTGGTGTCATCGCAGGGCATCGAATCGTGGTCGGTGGGCCATCCGATTGCGCTTGAGCCGGGAGTCGTGACCGATGTTGACGTGCCCACTGTGGCGCTCGGCGCCATCGAGGTCCGCTCCGACGCGCCGGTAGTCGCCGCCGCCCGCACCGTGGTCGCGCGCGCCCCGCAGGAAGGGCTCGCCGACGACATCGCGTACGACCACACGTGGGTTCCGGCAATGGACGTGCGCACGTCCACCACGCTGACCGCTGTGGTCCCGTCCGACGGCGCGGGGTTTGCCGTGTATTCCCCGTACGCGAAGCGAGTTGAGATTCTCGATGACTCGGACGAGGTGGTCGGGTCCGCGGACCTGACCGCCCGCACGGTGCAGTGGGTGCCGATTTCGGCCGCGCCGGGCTCGCGGGTCCATGTGGAAGGCGTGTTCGCGTGGGCCTTCGTCATGACATCGGACGACGGCTACATCGCATCTGCCTCGCCCGTTGACATCAGTAGCTCGTCGTTGACCGCGATCGTTCTGCCGGGCACGTATCCGACCTCCACCGGGGGCTAGTCGGTGGCTCCGTAGTCAGGATCGACCTCGTCGGGTCGCATCGACAGCAAGTGGCCGACTTGTTCGGCGAGGATGTCGCGCACTAGGCCTGGCAGGTCCTCCGCCGACGCTCGTTGCTCGAGTGGTCGCCGATAGAGCACGACCCGCGTCGGAGCCCCGTACTCTCCGGGAAAAACGCGTCCCAGCGGCACGCCGTGCTCCCACGGGGCGGGGTCGGAGGGCGGCACGTCCTCGACGCCAAACTCCACGTGGCCCCATTGCGCGGACCAGCGGCCGGCGAGGCGCTCTGAGCCATCGGCCGCGAGTTCGTCGAACACCTCAGAGCGCGTGCGGTAGCCGGGAAGCGTGGAGGGAATGAGCGGCCGTCGCGGGCCCCGTCCGTGCGCGTCTCGCCTCATATGGCGACCCTAACGCGTGTCGACGGGCGCGGACGTGGTGGCGCCCGGCGTGGTGACGGCTCGGGCTCGTCGCCGGAAGGTAGCGTCACAGCTGTGATCGCGACTCGGCAGTGCACTAAGATGACGTGTGCTCGCCCTGCCGTGGCGACGCTCACGTACGTGTACGCGGACTCCACCGTCGTGGTGGGGCAACTCGCGACGGAAGCCGAGCCCCACAGTTACGATCTGTGCGCCACGCACGCCGAGCGTTTCACGGCACCGCGAGGCTGGAATGTGGTGCACATTCAACAGGACTTTGAAGACCCCGGGCCCTCGCCCGACGACCTCGATGCCTTGGCCAACGCCGTGCGTGAGGCTGGCCGCCCGGTCGTCCCGGCCTCCGCCGATCCGCGCCCGCCGTTGTTGTCCGAGCCGCGCCGCGGTCACCTGCGCGTGGTGGCGTCCGACGGCTAGCGGGGCGCGCCCCACGCTTCACGCTCGCTAGGCTTATCCGCGTGAACTCACCAGACCTCAGCGGCCTCATCAAGTCCTACGACGTGCGCGGAGTGGTGGGCAAAGACCTCACCCTCGACGTGGCGCGAGCGATCGGCGCGGCCTTCGCCGACGCGATTGTCCTGCCGGATGGCGAGGATACCGTCGTGATTGGCTACGACATGCGCGACAGCTCCCCCGTGCTGGCGGACGCGGTCACCGAGGGCCTCACGGCGCGCGGTGTCAATGTCACTCGCATCGGACTGTGCTCCACGGATGGCCTCTACTTCGCCTCCGGAAACCTTGATGTGCCAGGCATCATGATCACCGCGAGCCACAACCCTGCCGAATACAATGGCATGAAGATGTGCCGGTCGAGGGCGCGCGCCGTGGGCGAAAACACCGGCCTTGGTCTGGTGCGGACGCTCGCCTCCCGCTACCTTGTCGACGCGCCACCGGCGGCTGCCAAGGCGGGGAGGGCCGTGGAACGCGACATGCTCGCCGACTACTCCGCATTCCTGCGGTCGTTGGTTCCCCTGGAAAACGGTCGTCGCCTCAAGGTGGTGGTGGACGCCGCCAACGCCATGGGCGGGTACACGGTTCCCGCAGTGCTCGGGACTGCCGCAGGCCTACTCGAACTGCCGCTCGACATCATTCCCCTGTACTTCGAGCTCGATGGCACGTTCCCCAATCACGAGGCCAACCCCCTCGAGGAGGAGAATCTGCGCGACCTCCAGGCCGCAGTCAAGGAACACGGCGCCGACATCGGCCTGGCTTTCGACGGCGACGCGGACCGTTGTTTCGCGGTCGACGAGCGCGGCGAGATTGTCCGCGCCTCCGCGATCACGTGCCTGGTGGGACTCCGCGAGACGGCGAGGGAGGCGGCCGCCGGGCGCACCGCGAGGGTGATTTACAACCTCATCTCCTCGCGTGCCGTGCCCGAGCAGCTGTCGGCGGCCGGCGCGGAGCCGGTGCGCTCCAAGGTGGGGCACTCCAACATCAAGGCACAGATGGCGGAGGTGAACGCGGTGTTTGGCGGAGAGCACTCCGCGCACTTCTACTTCAGGGACTTCTACTTTGCCGACTCTGGCATGCTCGCGGCGATGCACGTGCTGGCGGCGCTGGGGGAGTCGGATGCCCCTCTTTCCGCCCTGCTGGCGACGCACGACCCGTACCCCGCATCGGGAGAGATCAACTCGCGCGTCGACTCGGTGCCCGGCGCTCTGCAACGCGTGCGTGAGGCGTTCTCGGGCGAGGGCGTCGAGGTCGATGAGTTCGACGGACTGACGTTCACGCACTGGGGTGCGGCCGGCGAGCGGTGGTGGTTCAACGTGCGCGGCTCCAACACGGAGCCGCTGTTGCGGCTCAATGTCGAGGCGGCCGAGCGGGACGTGATGGAACGGGTGCGTGACCGCGCGCTTGCTGTGATCCGGGAGGGCTGAGTGTCTACCGAGGGCGGCAACAAGGCGATCGTCGCGGCGCTGAGCGCCAACCTCGGCATCGGCGTCACCAAGTTTGTGGCGTTCGCCCTCACGGGAGCGTCGTCGATGCTCGCCGAGGCGATCCACTCCGTGTCCGACTCCGGCAACCAGTTGCTCCTCCTCCTCGGCGGCAAGCAGGCCAGGAAGGAAGAGGACGCCCAGCACCCCTTTGGCTATTCGAGGGCCCGCTACTACTACGCATTCCTGGTCGCGGTCGTGTTGTTCACTCTCGGTGGCCTGTTCGCGCTGTACGAGTCGTGGCACAAGTTTCAGCACCCCGAGCCCATCGAGTCGTGGAAGTGGGTGCCGATTGTGGTGCTCCTCATCGGGCTCGGGCTCGAGGGCTACTCCCTCCGCACCGCCATTGATGAGTCGAACAAGGTCAGGGGCAACGCCTCGTGGCCCGCGTTCATCCGCAAGTCCCGCTCGCCGGAACTGCCCGTCATTCTTCTCGAAGACTTCGGAGCCCTGCTGGGCCTGATATTCGCTCTCTTCGGCGTCAGCATGACCCTGATCACCCACGACGGACTGTGGGATGCGGCGGGCACCGGAATGATCGGCCTGCTGCTGTGCGTCATCGCGTTCGTGCTGGCGAAGGAAACCAAGTCGATGCTCATGGGGGAGTCAGCGACTCCTGAGGATGTGCGCGCCATCAAGACCGCGCTGGAGGCTTCGGACCTCGGCGACGTCATTCACTTGCGCACGATGCACCTGGGCCCCGACGACGTGCTCGTCGCGGCCAAGGTGGGGGTCCCCGCGGACATGGCAGCCCACGAAGTGGGGCGTCTGGTGGACGACGCGGAGGCCCGCATTCGCGCTGCCGTCCCGGCCGCACGGCTGATCTACTTGGAGCCCGATGTGCGGCGCGCAGGCGACTCGACGACGGGCCCGGACGAGTGAAATTTGCCAACCCGAGTGACTCCTTGAGGGGGAGACGATGCTGTACGTGATTCTGATCTCTGGGGCAATTCTCAGCCTTGGCGGCCTGGGTCTTGAGTTGAGGAAGCGACGCCAACCGCCGACCATGGACTCCCGCTACCTTGTGAAGTTCGGGCTCAAACCTGGCGAACGGCACGGCGCGGTCTGGAGCGGCGCGCACCGGTCCGGAGCCCCGATCATTCTCACGGTGACCACCATGGGCGACCTCGTGATGAGCCTGAACGACACCGACGGGCCGCCCGTCAGGATTCCGGCCGACGAGGCGAGCGCGGTGTTTGGCGGGTCGGTGGCGGTCCACGGCCCGACCCTTCCGCCGATGACCGAACTGACCTTGGCCGCACCTGCCCATCCAGCGTTCACAGTTCTGGTTGACCCCGCCTCATTGCCCGCCATCAAGCGGTGCGCAACAACGCATTCGTGACCGACCGAAAGAAGAGCCCCATGATTGAGCACATCGTCACCGACCTGGCCCTCGCAGAAACGGGCCGCCACCAGATCCGTCTCGCGCAGGTCGAGATGCCGGGGCTGATGGCCCTTCGCAAGGAGTTTGGCGATGCGCAGCCGCTCACGGGTGCCCGCATCGCCGGATCGCTTCATATGACCACACAGACCGCGGTGCTGATCGAGACGCTGACCGCGCTCGGCGCCGAGGTGCGCTGGGCATCGTGCAACATCTTCTCGACCCAGAACGATGCCGCGGCCGCGATCGTCGTCGGCCCCGGCACGTACAGCGCGCCCAACGGGGTGCCGGTGTTCGCCGTGAAGGGCGAGACCATCACGGAATACTGGGAGTACACCGACAAGATCCTCACTTGGGACGGCTTCGACGGCCCCACGATCATCCTGGACGACGGCGGCGACGCGACCCTGCTGGTTCACGAGGGAGTCAAGGCGGAGAAGGCTGGCGCGGTGCCCGCGCCTCTCGAGGAGGAAGACCCCGCCTACAACGCGGAGGTCGAGGGCATGCGGGCGGTGCTGCGCCGCTCCCTGGCCGCGGACCCGACGCGCTTCACACGCATGGCCGCCGGCATCGTCGGCACAAGCGAGGAGACCACCACGGGTGTGCACCGCCTGGACCAGATGCACGCGCGCGGGGAACTGCTGTTCCCCGCCATCAACGTGAACGACTCGGTCACCAAGTCCAAGTTCGACAACAAGTACGGCATCCGCCACTCGCTGCCCGACGGCCTCAACCGCGCCACCGACGTGCTCATGGGCGGCAAGATCGCATTCGTGTGCGGCTACGGCGACGTGGGCAAGGGCGCGGGCGAGGCGCTGCGCGGCCAGGGCGCCCGCGTCGTGGTGTCCGAGGTCGACCCGATCTGCGCGCTGCAGGCCGCGATGGACGGCTTCGAGGTGGCGCGCGTCGAGGACTACGTGGACCGCGCGGACTTCTTCATCACCACCACCGGCAACAAGGACATCATCCGCGTCGAGCACATGGCGGCCATGAAGGACAAGGCGATCGTTGCCAACGTCGGCCACTTCGACGACGAGATCGACATGGCCGGGCTAGCCCGCTCCGGTGCCAAGCGCGAGCCCATCAAGCCGCAGGTGGACGAGTGGACGTTTGGCGACGGCCACTCCATCATCGTGCTGAGCGAGGGCCGCCTCATGAACCTGGGCAACGCCACTGGCCACCCCAGCTTCGTCATGAGCGCTAGCTTCACCAACCAGGTGATGGCGCAGATCGAGTTGTGGACCCATCTCGACGCCTACCCGCTGGGCGTGCACCGGCTCCCCAAGGAACTCGACGAGAAGGTCGCGAGGCTTCACCTGGATGCGTTGGGCGTGCGGCTCACCGCACTCAGCCAGTCCCAGTCCGACTACCTGGGCGTGCCGGTGGAGGGACCGTACAAGGCTGACCACTACCGGTACTAGCGGCCCGGCTTGACTAGTTCTCTACGTCGGGCACACCGTGCGGCAGCCTGTGCACCGCCAGCGCTTGCGCGGAGTCGGCGTGAAGCCGTTGTACCTCGAGCGCATACTCCCGATCGCGGCGCACCGCCAGCACCGCTGTCAAGAATGTCTCCGGGTGTGTGCCTTCCGGCGGCAGCGGGGACACGTGGGGCGCGATCCTCGCCGACAGGCTCTCGCCCAGTTGCCGCCGGGACGCGGGGTGCAGCGCGGCCGCGCGGGTCAGGAACTGCCTGGCCTCGAGCGCGAGCCCGTCGGGAAGCCGTCGGATGTCGACCACGCGAGCCCAGTCGCCCAACGAGAACGGCACCATCAGAGGCAGATGCTGGGAGCTCGATGCGCGCGTTTGGAGCGCATAGGTGCCGGCGAGCATGTCTCCCACCCGCTTGCCCCGCGAGTTGGCCGCCGACGCGATCAGGGCGATCGATCCGGCCGTCATCCACAGCTCGATGACGCCCACCAGCGCCCGGACCAGGGCCTGGCGCACCGCGATGGGCCCGCCGTCGTCGCGGACGATCCGGAGGCCGAGCGCGTAGCGGCCGACGCTCTTGCCGCGGGTCAGGGTCTCGAACACCACGGGAACGCCCACGAAGGTGCCGATGGCCGTCGTCAGATAGATCGCGGAGATGGCGGCGAAATCAAGCGTGCCCGGCAGTGCCATGACCAAGAGCATGGTGACGCCGAAGTAGAGAACCCCCAGCACAAGCGCGTCGAGCAGAGCCGCTGCGGCCCTCGAGCCGAGGGACGC
>Ga0314774_1002262_pt1 | contig 11055 bp, 10 predicted proteins | sample MetaGCBIA2018_FD_204515 | JGI IMG/M metagenome (GOLD analysis project Ga0314774, IMG submission 204515) | Cryopeg brine microbial communities from Beaufort Sea near Barrow, Alaska, United States - CBIA 2018 | ecosystem: Environmental > Aquatic > Marine > Coastal | place: USA: Alaska | collected... | reverse complement strand
GCCAAACAGCAACAAAATGGGTAAAAATGGGTTGAGGCTCATTTTTAATAAAGTTAGTGTTATAGCTGTTAAAGGTAATTAGATTTTTGTATTAACCGGAGAAAGAAGATAGAGAATAGAAGAAAGACTATTGCGTAGGTTAAGGAATAGAATACATTTCTGGACCTTTGGTTATTTTTCTGGAGAACTAAATTCTAATCGTAAATTACTGCAAAACAATTACAAATTACATGCATCCCAAATGGGATCCCGGGGTGTGGGAGCGACAATTTCCAGAGGTTCCTTTTTAACTGGATGGATAAAGCAGAGTTTCCTGGCATGTAAATGTATGCTCGCATCTTTATTGCTTCGGTCAAATCCGTATTTTAAATCGCCTTTTACAGGGCAACCAATCGCCGATAACTGGCTTCGGATCTGGTGATGTCTTCCGGTATGCAAATCTATTTCCAGCAAATAATAATTGTCCAGATTTTTCAAGATCTTGTAATCCAGGATTGCTTTTTTGCTCTCCGGCACTTCCTTGATATAAGCATAGGATTTGTTTTGTTTAGGGTTGCGTTTCAGAAAATGGATCAGGGTATCTTCTGTTTTTGGCGGCGCATTTTTTACCACCGCCCAATAGGTTTTTTGGGTTTCCCTATCGGAAAACAATTTGTTTAAACGCGTCAGGGCCTTGGAAGTTTTTGCGAAAACCACGATTCCCGTGGTTGGCCTGTCAAGTCGGTGCACAACACCCAGATAAACCGCTCCTGGTTTGTTGTATTTTTCGGCAATATATTCTTTTACCACTTCACTTAAAGGCTGGTCTCCGGTTTTATCGCCCTGCACGATATCGCCCGAGCGTTTGTTGATCACAATCAAGTGGTTGTCTTCAAATAGGATTTGAAGATTGGATTTGTTGGAGTGCATATGTAAAATGTTGTTTTTAGTATTGAGTATTGAGATATGAGATGTGAGATTTTTAATCTCACATCTCACATTTCACAATTAATATCTCAATACTCAATACTAACTACTCAATACTTAATATTGTTCCTCATCATTTGGAAAATCGCCCGATTTAACGTCGTCCCTATAATTCTGAAAAGCCTTTGTCATTTGTGCGTGCATATCCAGGTAGCGTCTTAAAAACCGCGGATTGAATTCGTGGTTCATACCAATCATATCATGTAGTACCAAAACCTGTCCGTCTACGCCGTTTCCTGCACCTATTCCAATTATAGGAATACTTACGCTTTCTGCTACTTCTTTGGCCAGTTTAGCCGGAACTTTTTCCAAAACCATGGCAAAACAGCCGAGTCTTTCCAACAGCAGGGCATCAGATTTTAGTTGTTCGGCTTCTTCTTCTTCTTTTGCCCTAACCGTATAGGTGCCGAATTTATAGATGGATTGTGGAGTGAGACCTAGATGTCCCATAACAGGAATCCCGGCATTTAGGATCTTTTTTATAGATTCCTTCACCTCTTTTCCGCCTTCGAGTTTTACTGCGTGTCCACCACTTTCTTTCATAATCCTAATAGAAGAACGCAGGGCTTCTTTGGGATCGCTTTGATAACTTCCAAAAGGCAGATCAACAACAACTAAGGCGCGTTCAATGCCTCTAACCACACTTGCTGCATGATAGATCATCTGATCCAAGGTAATAGGAAGGGTGGTCTCATGGCCCGCCATCACGTTACTTGCCGAATCTCCTACCAGTATTACATCAATTCCGGCACCGTCAACTATTTTGGCCATAGTATAATCGTATGCGGTGAGCATTGCTATTTTTTCCCCATTGGCTTTCATATCTACCAGGGATTTGGTGGTAACTCGTTTGTATTGCTTTTTAGCGACTGACATTTGCTGTTTTTTTTAGATGAGTAAAAGTAGTAAAATAGTATTGAGTATTGAGTAATTAGTAATGAGAAGTAAAATAGTATTGAGTAATTAGAATTGAGATGTTACCCGAATTACAGAAGGCAGCAATAAAGAGATATGAGATTTGGGATTTGAGATTTGGGATTTGAGTATTGAGTATTGAGAATTTCACTCAATACTCAATACTAATTACTCAATACTAATTACAGCAATCTTGGAAAAAGAAAGAACAGCACAATCCCGTTATTCATTGCATGCATCGCCATTGGCCAAAACAAACCCCGATTTTCAATTTTAATCTTTCCGAAGAAAAAACCGGCAATTATCCGGGGAATAATTAATAAGATAAGAAGAAAATCGAGTTGAAAACCTTCCACATAATTAAATATATGGACCATCCCGAAGACTACCGATGTTATGATCCAGATAAATTTATAATGACGGTCTAAATAAAAGCACAGGTTGACCTGCCATTTTTGAGGTATAAATTCTTTTAGGAATAAAAAAGTAAGGATCATTAGCAAGATCAGAAATCCGTATTTAATAGCCCAAAAAACCTCAGTCGGGATGAATGAGACCACTCCAACGAAAATCCAACTGCAAAGAAAAAATATGAGTTCGTTTTGTGAAGGTTTAATCAGGGTCCTAAACATTCCTTCCTCTATCAAAGGTGCAAAAATTATCGCCATCAGGATAAATTTCCAGGGACTTGCTTCCAAAAGTTGTATTAAATCCGTTTGCTTGTAACGTTCAAATTCGAATTCCGGAAATGCTGTTTTTAATATTCCCAAAGCGACAAAAAACACAAAATAACACCCGAGCATCCATCCGTAATTGCGAAGAAGATTTTGGATTTTAATTGTGAGTTTGTTTTTGGGCAATTTAAAATGGGTTAAAAATAAGGTTGATCAACCGGGAAACAGCATTAAAATTAATATAATCTCTCAATCTCACAAGCTTGAGCTGCTGTTAACAATCGCTCATATTCACCGCTACGGCCAATCCGCCTTCCGAGGTTTCTTTGTATTTGGAACTCATATCTCTTGCGGTATCCCACATGGTCTGAATAACCTTATCCAAAGGGACTTTGGCCTTGGAGGCATCGCTTTCCAGTGCGATCTCTGCGGCATTAATCGCCTTAATTGCGCCCATGGCATTGCGTTCTATACAAGGAATTTGGACCAATCCCCCAATTGGATCGCAGGTTAATCCCAGGTGGTGTTCCATAGCGATCTCACTGGCCATAAGGACCTGTTCCGGTGTGCCGCCCATCAGTTCGGTAAGCGCTCCGGCAGCCATGGCGGAAGAAACTCCAATCTCGGCCTGGCATCCACCCATTGCAGCAGAAATTGTGGCACCTTTTTTAAACAAACTGCCAATTTCACCGGCTACTAACATAAAACGTTTGACATCTTCAAAAGTAGCATTGTGGTTTTCAATGACCATATAATACATCAAAACTGCGGGAACCGTGCCCGCACTTCCATTTGTTGGAGCAGTTACCACCCTGCCAAGAGAAGCATTTACCTCGTTTACGCTAATGGCCAGGCAACTTACCCATTTAAGGATTTGCCTGAATTTCACCTCGGTATTCCGGATAACTTCAATCCATTCCTCGGGAGAATTGTATTTTGAATCACCAATAAGACGCTTATGTATATCGAAGGAACGACGGTGTACGTTCAAACCTCCGGGCAAAGTGCCTTCGGTATGGCAACCCGTATACATAGATTCCAGCATAACTTGCCAGATTTGCCGGAATCCCTTGTCTATTTCATCATCGCTTCGCAGGGATCTTTCATTTTCAAGAACTATTTCAGAAATACATTTGTTTTCACTTTTGCAATAGGCGAGAAGCTCGGTGGCTTTTTCAATGGGAAACGGAAATCCTTTTAAGATCTCCATTTTCTGTTTTGCATTTTTGCGTTCTTCTTTTACCACAAATCCGCCGCCTATGGAATAAAACGAAGAGACGGTTTTTTTGCCGGTTTTCAATTCAGCTCTAAAGATCATTCCGTTGGGATGAAATTCGAGAAATTTGCGATTGAATTTTATCTGTTCTTTTTCATCAAAAGCGATTGTTTTTTCGCCGTTAAGATTGATGGTTTGAGTATCCCTTATTTTTTGAATTTCAGGCTCAATAAGTTTGAGATCCATTTTTACGGGATCAAAACCAGAAAGTCCCAGCATTATGGCGACATCTGTGGCATGTCCCTTTCCTGTAAGCGAAAGCGAACCATAAAGATCTATGTGAATGCTTACCACTTCCTCAAAGATGTTTTTGTGCTTTAATTCTTCAATCCAACGCTGGGCGGCACGCCACGGCCCCAAAGTATGGGAACTGGATGGGCCAACCCCAACCTTCAGCATATCAAAAACACTAATACATTCTATTTTTTGCATCCTAAATCTGTTATGAATTTACAAAAATAAGGATTTGTTATTGTATGGCTAGATTTTTTATAGGATTCTTAGATTCTAATTTATGGCCCGCTAATCTTTCATAATTCTGAGAAATATTTTTTCAACTTATAAAAATTTAAAGGATGTTAAAGCTATCCGGGAATTTGCTTCAGTTCACCTATTTCAGAAAGTTCTAAGAGGTCAGGAGTGCCACATATACACACATTATGCCATCCTGTCATAATTTTTCCGGTGGCATAATGATTGTTTTAGACTGAAAGTAAAACAGAATCAATATTATAAATTAACATATAAAGTTATGAGCAAGATAATTGGAATTGACTTAGGTACTACCAACTCATGCGTTGCCGTTATGGAAGGTAACGAACCAACGGTAATTCCTAATGCCGAAGGTAAAAGAACAACTCCTTCTGTAATCGCATTTGTAGAAGGCGGAGAAATTAAAGTAGGTGACCCTGCAAAGCGTCAGGCAGTGACCAACCCAACAAAAACCATCTCATCTATCAAAAGATTTATGGGAAATAAATTTTCTGAAACTATTAAGGAAGCAAAACGCGTTCCTTATATAGTTAAGAAAGGTGATAACGATACTGCAAGAGTAGATATAGACGGAAGAATGTATACTCCGCAGGAATTGTCTGCAATGATTTTGCAGAAAATGAAAAAAACTGCTGAAGATTATTTAGGACATGATGTAACCGAAGCGGTTATTACAGTTCCTGCTTATTTTAATGATGCTCAGCGACAAGCCACTAAAGAAGCCGGTGAAATTTCCGGTTTAAAAGTGAGAAGGATCATCAACGAGCCAACTGCAGCAGCTTTGGCTTACGGACTTGACAAAAAAGCGATCGATCAAAAAATCGCAGTTTATGACCTTGGTGGTGGTACTTTTGATATCTCTATCCTGGAATTGGGTGACGGAGTTTTTGAAGTATTATCTACAAATGGAGATACTCACCTTGGTGGGGACGATTTTGATGAGGTGATCATCGACTGGCTTGCTGATGATTTCAAAAAAGCTGAAGATATTGACCTTAGAAACGATCCAATGGCACTGCAACGTCTTAAAGAAGCTGCAGAAAAAGCCAAAATTGAATTGTCTTCTTCTTCTCAAACAGAGATCAATTTACCATACGTTACCGCTACTGCATCAGGACCTAAACACCTTGTTCAAACTTTGACCAGGTCTAAATTTGAACAATTGTCTGATGATTTGATAAAACGTTCAATGGCTCCTGTTAAAAAGGCATTGGATGATGCAGGACTTTCAAAAAGCGATATTGACGAAGTAATCTTAGTTGGCGGTTCAACCAGAATTCCTAAAATCCAGGAAGAAGTTGAAGCATTTTTCGGAAAAAAACCTTCTAAAGGGGTGAACCCGGATGAAGTTGTTGCAATTGGAGCAGCAATCCAGGGTGGAGTATTAAGCGGAGATGTAAAAGATGTTTTACTTCTTGACGTAACGCCACTTTCTTTAGGTATAGAAACTATGGGTGGAGTTTTGACCAAATTAATCGAGTCTAACACAACCATTCCAACCAAGAAATCTCAGGTATTCTCTACCGCATCAGATAATCAACCATCGGTTGAGATTCACGTATTGCAGGGAGAACGCCCAATGGCAACAGATAACAAAACAATTGGAAGGTTCCACCTTGACGGAATTCCACCATCACAAAGAGGAACACCTCAAATTGAAGTGACCTTTGATATTGATGCCAACGGGATCATTAAAGTGAGTGCAACCGATAAGGCAACCAATAAAACCCAGGATATCAGGATTGAAGCTTCTTCAGGATTGACAGAAGATGAGATCAAAAAGATGAAGCAGGATGCTGAGGAAAATGCTGAAGCTGATAAAAAAGCGAAAGAAACCGTTGATAAGCTCAATGAAGCTGATGCACTTATCTTTCAAACTGAAAAACAACTGAAGGAATTCGGGGATAAATTATCTGATGATAAGAAAAAACCGATTGAAGAAGCATTGGAAGAGTTGAAAAAAGCTTACGAAACCAAGGAAATCGCAACTATTCAACCTGCTTTGGATAAAATCAACGAAGCCTGGAAAGTAGCTTCAGAGGAAATGTACAAAGCACAAGCCGAAACTCAGGGTGGAGCAGACGGAGCACAAGGTGCGCCGGAAAGCGAAAACGGAGAAGGCGACAGCTCAAAACAAGCTGACGATGTTGAAGACGTAGACTTTGAGGAGGTGAAATAAGCAGGGAACAGGTTTTGCGAAGTAAAACCTTGTGAATCGCTTATCCCGAGCAAAGTGAGGGATCTAATTCAGAGAGTTCAAAATCGGACTTAATAAAAAAAACGCAATCATTCATTTGATTGCGTTTTTTTTATATTCAAAACTCAGAATTTCAAATCCCTTTCTAGTGAGGATATTTCCGCACTATAAAGTAATAATGTTATCAGTAAATAAAATTATAATACACGTAAACCAGGTTAAAGATCACCAGTAAACCAAAACAGACCAAGCTAAAAATACGATAGTTCTTTCCCGGGCGATCTTCCTCTTTCATATGGTTTCCAGTAACCAGCTTATAATTAAACCAAGCCAGAAAAGGTGCCGACAGGAACGATAATCCTGCCGCGAAATCTACCAGAACAGTAAAGGATCCCGACAAAAAAAAGAGAATGGACAAAGACAATACAGGAATTATAAAAACACTGATCTTGTATATGTTCCACTTTTCTTTTTGGTCTTTTGGGGTGTCCTTTTCCGGGTTTCTCAATTCAGAAATAACACGGGGATAGGCATCGGTTACGGTTAAAGTTGTGCTTAACATGGTTATAAATGCCGCGATAGAAATAATAGGTCTGCTCCAGTGGCCTAAGGTTTTTCCGTAAAGTTCCACTAATTGAGAGGAGAATTCCACACTATTGCCCGAAAAGGTCGTGCCGCTCCCAAACATCACCAGGACTCCCAACAGGAAAAATAATATGCCAACAAATACCGCAGATAAATAACCAACGTTAAAATCTAAAAAGGCTTCTTTTAAAGAGGGTTTGTGTTTGGTTTGATGGGATTTTTCTTTGGTCCATATAGAATGCCATACCGAGGCATCCAGGGGAATAGGCATCCATCCCATAAATGCAATAATAAATGCCAGGCTGGCTGATGTCCATAAAGATGGGGAAGGAGTATGCAGGGCTTGTGAGGTTGTTCCGGCACCAAATGCCATAACCACAGCTGCAAGGGTAGCAATAGTTAAAAAGGTGACAATAATTTTCATGCTTTTATCCAGTGCGGGGTATTTTCCTACCAACAATAAAGCAATACATGAACCCAAAATTACGATGCTCCATACAAAAGGAGACCATCCAAATCCAAATAAACGCTCTGCAAGTCCGGCCGTAACTATGGTAACGGCTGCCTGGATAATAAACATACTTCCAAGGGTAATTATAATATAAATCCAATAGGGGAAAACCCCCAGTTTTTTATAGCCGGTAATGAGGTGATTCCCGGTTCCTGCGGCATATCTTGGGCCAAATTCCAGAAAAGGATATTTGGAGACACAGGCCAGAATTAATGCCCAGATAAGTATAAACCCATAATCAGCACCCGCCCTTGTGGACTGCACTAAATGTGAAACTCCTATGGCAGCACCCGCCAGAAGGAAACCGGGACCAATATTTTTAAAAATGGAAGCCTCATTTATTCTCTTTAGTTTCATTATTTATACGGTTCTTAGGCCTTGCGCCTGAATTGAATTCTTCCTAAACAAGTTGCCCAATTAGATCTTTATCAAGCTCGTGCCCGCCTTTAAAAGTACTGATTTTCAGATTTTTTGGAAATAAATTTTTTAGTCTTTCTTCCTCAACCTCAATAATTCCTTTCTTTAAATATTCATCGTTGGTGCCATAAATAAATGAAAAATCGGTATTCTTAAGAAATTCAAAATCCTTACATTTAAGTTCCACAGGAATTTTACCCGAACATAAAACAAGCTGTGCACATCTGACCTTATTTCGCGCCACCCATCGTGTTGCCATTGAAACCCCTTGCGAAAATCCCAGAATGATCAAATTTGGGGCATCCTGAAGGTTTTCGGCTTTGTAAACCTCTTCCAGATAATTCAGGACGTTTTCAATCTCCATCTCTGTATTTTCCTTGGTAAGCCAGGAAGCGCCCATATGTTTGTATTTTTCGTCCAGATAGTATTTTGCCTGAGCCTGGGGGGCAATAATGTAATTTTCTTCAGAATTTAAATCCTTGAAATACCTCAAAAAATACCGGCTTAAATGCCCAAGTCCGTGAAATACGACCCATACGTTTTTTGTTTTTGGGGTGAAATGATTTAAAGTGCTGTACGTATTGGTGATTTGATAAGAAACCTTTTTTTCTGCTGGATTCATCCTGTTTGGTTTTGTATTTTTACAAAGTAAACAATCTTATTAAGATGAAGAAAGAAGAAATACTAGCAAAATGCAATGCAATGTGCAAAAATACTTTAATGGAAACCCTGAATATTGAGTTTACAGATATCGGTGATGATTTTGTAACGGCCAAAATGCCTGTAAATTCAAGAGTACATCAACCTGATGGGGTTTTGCACGGAGGTGCTACCGTAGCTTTGGCAGAAAGTGTGGGCAGTGTGGCATCCCATATTTTTATGGATTCTTCCGAATTTTTTATCCGTGGAATTGAGATTTCCGCCAATCATTTAAAAAGCATCAAAGAAGGTGATGTATTCGCAAAAGCGACTTTTATCCATAAGGGACGAACAACTCAATTGTGGGATATCAGGATCACTGACATTGAAAATAATCTCATATCGGTAGTAAAATTAACCACCATAGCCTTGCCCAAAAATAACTGAAATGATCTCTTCGGAAGAATTTTTTAAAGAACTCAGATTACAGATGGAGAACGACTTGCCTTTTGTAGCCTACCGCAAGCCAATCATTCCAAATTTCCCGGGAGTAATAAAAGCATTTTTGCAAAAAAATACTGAAATGTATGAAACCAGGGATTATCGGGAAAGCGGATTTGTTTTTGCTTCCTTTGACAGCAAGGAAGCAGCGATCTTAATTCCGGAGAAATTTTCTGATTATTTTGAAACTACTTTTAATGATTCAGATAACAATTCAGAAACCTCAGAGCCTTCGAAAATTTCGAATCTTGGTATTAATTCAGAAATCAAATCAGAAAAGAAGAAACATATAGTACTGGTTGAAAAAGGAATTGAAGCGATAAAGAACAAATCTTTTAAAAAAGTGGTGCTCTCCCGAAAGGAATTAATTCAAATATCTTCTTCCGCTAAACCGGAACCGATTGAAATTTTTCAAGATCTCACAGAGAAATATCCCGAAGCTTTCGCATATATCTGGTTTCATCCAAAAGTTGGTTTATGGTTGGGAGCCACTCCCGAAACTTTATTGGAGGTAGATAGAAACCGTTTTAAAACCATGGCCCTGGCCGGGACTCAAAAATATGAGGGGAGCTTGGATGTAACCTGGGGAGAAAAGGAAAAAGAAGAACAACAACTTGTAACCGATTCCATTCTTGAGAATTTAAAACCGATCTCCAAAAATATCGAAATAACAGCGCCGTATACCTCTAAAGCAGGGGATTTACTGCACCTGAAAACAGATATTTCTTGTACAGACGCGCAATTGCGCGTCTCAGATGCAAATACGAATGCGGGGATGTTGGAAAAATTGATATCGGCCATCCATCCCACCCCCGCCGTATGCGGACTTCCGAAGGAATCCGCCAAAAAATTCATTCTGGAAAATGAAAATTACAACAGGGAATTCTATACCGGATTTTTAGGGGAACTGAACTTAAAAAAAACTGTGCAACGCAGCAATAACAGCAAAAACAGGGAAAATCAGGCCTATGCGAGCATTACAAAAACCTCGGCTTTGTTCGTGAATTTGAGGTGTATGAAACTGGAAGAAAACCAGGCGACACTTTTTGTTGGGGGCGGAATTACAAAAGATTCCAATGCCCTGGCAGAATGGGAAGAAACCCGGTACAAGGCGCAAACCATGAAATCGGTTCTTTTTAAATAAGCTTAAAATGGAACCTGAAAATCTTCTTGAAATTGTAATTTTGAAACTGATTTGATAAAAATAAAGCAAACCTAATAGGTTTTGATCAGATTTATTGCCACAAAGTACTCGGTAGATGTAGTTCTACAACTTCAAATAAGATAACTTTGAAAGTAGTTTTGGTGTTTCCGTGGCAAATCGAATATCTGACAAAACATTGGATTTATCGCCACCAAGGCTCTAAGACTCAAAGTTCCACTAAGAAAAAGCTTTGTGATTTCTTTGTGTTTTGGTGTCAATTTGAACATCAGATAGAATATAGGATTTATCGCCACCAAGGCTCTAAGACTCAAAGTTCCACTAAGAAAAAGCTTTTTGGTTTCTTAGTGTTTTGGTGTTAATTTGAACATCAGATAGAATATAGGATTTATCGCCACCAAGGCTCTAAGACTCAAAGTTCCACTAAGAAAAAGCTTTGTGATTTCTTTGTGTTTTGGTGTCAATTTGAACATCAGATAGAATATAGGATTTATCGCCACCGGGCTCTAAGACTCAAAGCTTCACTAAGAAAACCTTTGTGATTTCTTAGTGTTTTGGTGTCTTCGTGGCAAATTGAACAAGTTCCACTAAATAAAATTATTGACTTAGGCGTATTGTTATTAGTCATAAATATAGTAAATTAGGGGAAACAAACTTATAATTATGGAGCAAAGATTCAAGAGCCTGTCCCTTTTCGAGTTCCAGGAAAGGTTCACCACC
>Ga0314774_1002261_pt1 | contig 11057 bp, 12 predicted proteins | sample MetaGCBIA2018_FD_204515 | JGI IMG/M metagenome (GOLD analysis project Ga0314774, IMG submission 204515) | Cryopeg brine microbial communities from Beaufort Sea near Barrow, Alaska, United States - CBIA 2018 | ecosystem: Environmental > Aquatic > Marine > Coastal | place: USA: Alaska | collected... | reverse complement strand
TTATCGGCGGGGTGCTGTTTGGACGTATCCGGGACGGTCGCGTAGGGTCTCCACCGCATCACGCTAGTACCGGGCTTTGGGCCCCGAGTGGTAGTAAGCATCACTTAGGCCCCGGGCGTCGCATAAACCATCCTAGCGCTTATGCCCCCACGGGTCGCGTTCGCCTATCTCGAAGTCGGTGGACACTAGTACGATTCCGCCGGGAACGCGCCGGGGTACTAGCTTGCCCCCGTACTTAGCGCCGACGGCTATGTCTTCCACGCTTGCCCCTTGTAGTAGCTTTCGGGGTAGTCCGGCTACGTGGGCGTCTACGTGCGTGGTTCCGTCGGCCCCGACAATTCTTTCGGCGTAAGCCTTAGCGCGTAGGTAGGTGGCTCGGTCGAATACGGCTTCGAGCTTCCACGCCCCTAATTTTGTGTCGTGCACGTCGAGCGCGCCGGGGTCGGTTCCGAGTACGTGGCATGAGTCGGTGTCAGCGGCTAAGAATCGTTCACCGAATGATTGAGCCGCTCGTATGACCCGGTCCCGCCCGTAACTTGTAGTCCAGACACCGACGGGGGTGTAAGCGGGTTCGTCGTATTTCTGTGGGGTGAGTGTGTACTTCACGGCCCCGTTGTCGCCAATCGAAGGCAGTCGCCCGCCGCGTAGTGGGTTGATTGCGAAGCGACCCCATAGGTTATTGAGTTGGAACTTAGCTTGGGTTCTCATTCCGCCGGTGGTGGTTACTTTCACTTCCATCCATTTATCTATGTAGCGGTCGAAGAGCCCACTTATTCCCCTGAACGCGAAGCCCGCTATCCATTCATGTATGGTCACGTCGTATTGGTCGTACAGTAGGGCCCAATCAATTTCAGTGCCATACCACTCGATTCCCTGTACTTCGGTTTGGTAGGCGACCGGGTCGTAGCGGGCGTCTTTCTTCACTTGAATCATGGGCAGTCGCCCGGGCTTTATGGTGGCGTCGAATAGGGCCCCGTAGACGACGTGGGGGTAGCCCGCTAAGGTCGTTTGACCTGGGGCAAGTTTGACGGGGTCGCCGACTGGGAACGACGATTCCCGCATGACTGCGGGGTACATGCTGTTCACGTCCCACACGCTACCTTCGCTGTCGAGTATTTGCCCCTGGTATTTCGGGTTCACGTAGGTCCACCCACCCCGGTACGCTCGTCGTATCCATTCGTCTAGGTCACGGTCTAGTAACGGGAACACGGTACGGAATCTACCGTGGGCCATGGTTGCTCGATATTCGGTCATGGCGTCACCACCGATTGTTAGCCCGGTGTTCCCGATGGACTCGGCGACAGTAAGGGCGGTTCGTACTATGTCTACGTCGCGCTCGATGTAATCCCATTCGGCGGCGGTCGGTATGTAGCCCACGGGTCGTTCGGCTGTGTAATCAATTTCACCTTTACCGACGGGGGCCCCGTACATTTTGGCAAGCTCGGCGACCGAAGTACCCGGGAACTTCTTTAGTGAGTCGCGTATCTCAAAGCGTCGCCCGTCGGCTAGGTGGACGTAGCGGGCGTAGTGGGCCCCCTGGTCGGATATGAGCGCACCGACACCACCGGGCGGAACCGAGCGGGGGCGCCATTCCCCCGAGACCATACCGAGCCCGATGGGGTCTACGTCGAATAGGTAGGCGTCAATGAACGCCCCGTCGAATCGTAGGTTATGAAACCAATGGACCCCGCCAAGCTCGGCGGCTTTGTCTATGTATGTTTCTAGCCGGGTCCCGGTGTAGACCCGGGCTTCCCCTAGCGGGGCTATGGCCCACGACCAGACACGAACACGACCGGTCCGCTTCGTGGCGGTGAGCGACCCGTCTAGCGCCTTCGTAGCGGTCACACTGTATATTCCGAGTTCGGCGGTGGTGCTGATTGTTAGCCGACTACCCCCGGGTTCGAGCGTGTCTAGTGATTCGCTTTCGTCGTCGTTCAACTCGTAGGGGGTCGGCGGACCGTCTAGGTCGGTGGTGGTCTCGAAGTCGTCGGCGTACCACTTCACTAATGGTTTGTCGTCTAGGTCTAAACTCATGGTCGAAAACCCCACGCCCCAAGAAGTACGGCGACAGATATAGCGGCGGCAATAACGACGACGGCCCACGCTAGCGGGGCGGCCTCAATCAAAAATAGTACGACGTTCATTTCTTCCCCCATCGTTGGAAGGCGGCTTCCCGGGTGGTCCCGGTGCCGCGTGCGATTGCGGCCCACGATTTACCGTAGGTGCGTTGGCCTTCGACTGCGGCGGCTATGGCGTCGTCTAGGGCGGTTCGTAGTGTTAGTAGCTCGGCTAGTTCGTGTTCGTCGCATTCACCGACCCGACGACCGGCGGCACGGATAAACCGCCGCGCAGCGCCTAAATAGTCCATGGTCTCCACGTCTTTACGGGGCCGTTTGGCGGGCCGCTTTCGTGTGAAGCTAGCCTTCACAGTCGAACCGGGGCCGTCGGGGGTGTGGTCCGACGGGCCCGATTCGGTGCTAGACGGCGTTACAGGGGTCACCGGGCGTTTTTCCAAACATCGGTCGAATGGCGGGGGCACAAGTGGGCCCCATCCACATTCTTTCGCACCGTACAGGCCGCACACGGGTATTCACCGGGTACTAAGTCGGGAACGGCGCTTACGTCGTCCGGTAGCTTATAGCGGGCCGTCCCGCGTGGGGTGTTCCCATTGCGGACAAGCCCGAGCGCCTTAGCATCGTTCCAAAATTGCATGGCGTCATACTTGGGGAACCCCCGTGTGTATGAGTAGGCCGTAAGGCCGTCGGTGGTCGCTCGGGCCAATTTGAGGATAGCCGCTTGGCGTAGCTCGGCGGCGTTCACTGGGTTCCCGCTTCGTCTATAGCCCGCATCCACGCTTCGGCTATGTCGGACAGCGACAGCGTTTGAATGTTTCTCGGGGTCGCTTTGTCGTCGGCGGGCGATACTTCGAGTACGAGCGAAGCCCCGCTCATACCAAACGCGACTTTACGACCGTCGGGCATGGTGGCGGTTCCAAGCCCCGACTGTAGAAACAACGCGGTGGGTTCGCGTTGCGTCGTCGTTAGGGTGATTGCGACGGCGCTCACTGTGTGGCCAACGCTTCGCGGATTGCCACGCTAAGTTCGCGGGCCCGGTGGACGGCGAGTGCCAACACATGAACTTCGATGTCGTCGGTTACAAGTAGTTCGGCGTCCCATGCTGTCTGGACAATTTTGTCTAGCTTATTGAGCGACTTTTTCAGGTCACCGATTCGGCAGTAGTCGAAGGTGCCAAGGTCGAGTGTGTTAGTAGCGTCTACTAATTCTTCGGCTATCTCGTTCACAATTTCGGCTGTGGTGATAGTTGTAGACAGGCGGTGAAGTTTGGCAATGTCGGTCTTGCTTAGGGGTGTGATGGTCGTAGACATTTTGAGTTCTCATTTTCTGCCGGTGTTTGAATGGGCCGACGAATAGAGACTATCTAGCGAACCTGAGAAAGTCCTGTGTGTTTGTATTAGACATTGATTCGACCGATAGCACTAGGCGAATAAAGCTTCGCTGCTTGCTGTGCCCGTTCCGCTAAGGCTTGTAACATGGCTAGCCCTTCTTCCACGTCGCGGGACTCGGGACTAGCTAGCAACCGTTCCACCGCCGCTGAATACTCATTCTGTCCGCCCGCATGGTCGAACAAAATAGCGGTCGCTTGCTGGGAACCGGACGCGATAATTTCCGAGTAGCGCTGAAAGTCCCGTTGCTGTGACTTCGTGAGTGTTTCCTGTAGGCGGTCCGATTGGGCCCCGCTGTGTAGTTCATTGCGTAGCTGGGCTTGTCGTGCCCGTCCGACCGCCTGTATGCGCTCGGCGGCGGCACGCTCACGAAGGGCCGCAGCTTGTCGTTGCTGCCCCTTACGTGTCTTACGATTCGGGGCCATGCGCTCGGTCTGCTCGCCGATTCGCAACCGCACCCCAGGGTTCCGCACGTCGGGCAAGTTAGACAGCACATCGGCCCGGGCTTTTCGTTGCCGTGCGGCGGACGCTTGCGCGGTCGTGACTATACCCGAGACACGCGGCGGACGGTAAACCGCCGGTCGTTGTCTTCGAGCTTGTAGGGGAACCGACGTTCCGAGTTTTATGGCTTTGGTTCGGGCTCGATAGTTCGCCGAGTTTCTAGCTTGGCGCGCAAGATAGGCGGCGAGTTTGGCGGGGTCTGTCGGCTTAGCCATTGGTTACCTTGCTAGCGCTTGGCGCGCTGCCATTGAGGATTGACCCACGAGAAACATGGACCCACGCCGGTAGTGGCGTCTACTTACTTTACGCACGAAGTTTTGAGCATCGGCCAATACCACCCCGGGGGTTACGGCCATGGGCTCGAAGGCAACGATGGGGGCCGTGGCGTCGGCTAGTGGGCCTGGGGTCACAAACATTTTTCGCCAATCGGCGGACTCCCACAGCCCGAAGGTCCCTTGCATGGTGACGAGTGTGGCGAAGGGTTTAGAGTCGGGCTCGCGTTCCTCCACGACGAAACCACCGTCGGGCAAGAAATAGTCGCCCTTCGCGTAATCAAGTTGAGCCGTCCCGAGCGCCTTACCGTAAACGGTTTCGCCTACGCGTCGCTCATACTTGGCGGCATCGACTAAATGCAAAATTACGTCGCCGTCGGTACCTTTACCCTTTTGCCATTCCCGGCCCCCGTCGAAGCCCCATTCGAGAAAATAGGGGTTGTCGAGTTGGATGGGGTTACCGAGTAAATAGACCCGTGTTTTAGCACGGCCTTTAGTGTCGGTGCGTGATCGGTTCACGGTAATCCACAGTCGCCGCAACCGTTCGACTTCGTCGGTGATGTAACGCAAGCCCGGGGCGGCGAAGCATTCGTCGTAAATGATTGCGTCTACTTCGGGGTACTCGGTCCCCTTCATTTGGTACGACGTCGATAGTGCAGCGAACCGTACAATGGTTCGCCATTTGTCGCCGTCCGTTTTGACTTGCCCCGCGTTGCCTTCCACGCGAAATTCGTACCCGGGGTACTGCTCGGCGATTGAGTCGAAGAAACCCGACTTCGCGTAAAGCAATTCGACCAGGTTTCGCCGCACCCACATCACTTGGCGGCCGGTGCGTAGTGCGGTGGTTACGGCGTCGGCTTTGATTCCGTAAGTCTTACCGATGGAAGGGGGACCGGCGACGATTGATATGAGCGCGTTTCTCGACTTGATAGCTCGATAGTCGTACCACTCGAATTGAGTTGTTTTAGTGTCGCTCATTCGTTTATGTCCAATTGAACCCCGAGCAATTCCACGGCCCAATAGCCGACTGATCGACCGTCGGCGGCGACACGGATACACCGGTAGTCGTGCCCACTAGAAGCATGGACCACATAGGTGCGCATTCCCCGCCATTGCCATTCAGTCGGGGTTACGGTTTCCGGCGTTATAAACGGGCCGTGCGCGTAAGCGGCGGACCGGGGCGTGTGACGGGGTGGAAGTACAGAGCCCGACGCCACGGGTGGTGGTGTCGGGCCCTGGTCTTTCACCGCCTTAGCTCGGCGGCTCATGGTGTTACTTGGCGCTCTTGGCGGGAACTACGACGGCGTCGTAGACCTTCGTAGCGAAGCCGTCTTCGGCGTCTTCGTCGGCGACGTAGGACACCGTAAGGGTGTCACCGGGGTGGAGGTCGGTCGCTTTCGCTGCCTTAAGTGCCGCAGCGATAGCAATGGCGATTCCGGTTCCGGTGTGGATTACGGTTTCTTCGCCGTCCGTGTCGATTACGGTAACGTCGGCTTGCATCTGGACGGTGCCGGATACGTCGAATTTTGGCCCGACGATACGCCCGTCTACGAAGTCGGGGACCGCAACATCGACAATTGAGGTTACGACGCCTTCGATGGTCGTACCGACAGACGGAAAGCGGGCTGTGCGTAGGCGTGTGGTGCGAGAAAAACGTCCCATTAGAAATTCCTTTGTATTGTTTTGTGTGTACCGTCAAATTGACGACGTTGTTATTGTTACACAGCCAACCTGAGAAACCCCTGTGAAAGCCTTATTCAGCTACACTCACCCCTATGGGACGTTATCCAGAAAAGACAAGCAAGCCCGAAGCTTCGCCATGGCTAAACGGTGACGCGCAAGCCCTTTACGACCACTACTACTCTCGGCTCGCCGGGGTCGCCGCCACCCGCTACCGGTGGAAGGGACTACCCGACAACATCGACCCCATGCGACTCGAATACGCGTTAGTTCTCCAAGGTGGGTTAGCGGCCTTCACGCATGTACGCCCCCGGTCGCCCTTGGGTGAAGGTAAAGACGAAGCGAAAAACGGGCGGTTCACGGTGACTAAGGCGACCTACGGGGCCGCGACCCTGGACGACCTTTTCAACCCGGCGGGCTACACCACATACGGCCCGAACGGGTCCGGTGGTACCACGTTCAACACAAACGGGACATTAGACAAATGGCGGGGTGTTCCTATCTGGGGTGACTCACTTCGCATGGACTACGACGGCGCGACAATCCGAATGTTTGCTAACCGGCTAGCCCGGGCGTCGCTCATTGTCGATGTAAACATGGCAGCGACCACCCGGGGCATTGTTGCGGTGACAACCCAAGACAAGCTACTTACGGCTCAAACGACCATAGAAACCGCCATGAGCGGGCTAACGACGTTTACCGCCGACCCCGACATGATCGAGAACCTAAAGACGCTCGACTTCGGCGTACACCCCGACACCGTCGAGCGTAGCCACGTCGTCGCCATGCGCCTATGGAACGAAGCACTAACCGCGCTCGGGACCCAAGCAGGGGCCCAAGAGAAAGAAGAAAGACTCACCGACGACGAAGTACAAGCCATACGGGGTGCGGTCGCCGCAGTCCGCCGCCGAACCTTAGAACCCCGTAAGCAAGCCGCCGAGCTAATCAACCGGCGCTACTTCGGTGGAACTAGCATCGTGGAGGTCGTAGACCAGTGGTAAACATAACCGACATTCCAGACTTCCCGGGGCTACCCGGCCAACGACCGGCCCCAGGGGTACCCGACACCGTTACGCCGGTTTCGGTCGTGTTAGTTAGCGCACCGTTTGATTCTTCGGGGGACGTTACCCCACTCAATGCGGCTGCGGTAGACGCCTTTATCACAGCCGAAATTGCTGCGGGCCGTGCTTACGTTGCCACCGTCGAACGGTGGGCCCCCTGGTCGCCGCTAGACGTTCAACTTGATTACGCATCGACCGTGCAATATAACTACGGTCGCTTCACCGTCGGGGGTAAAAAATTCTATGCCCACGTCACGGTTGAATATCAAAACCTAACCACGACAACACTCAACCCCATCCCCGACGACTGGACTACCTACGCCCCTCGCTTGGGATATAGCACCATAGTCCGTGGCCACATTGCAGTAGCCGCCAGCCAGTCCGACACATACGGCGACAACTACATGACCGCCCCCGAGCCGGTCGCCGCCACCCCCGAGCGATCGGTGCTATCCGATACAATCCTCGACGCAGCGGCTAGCGAGTGGCGTGTAGTGGTTGTCAGCGCCAACAACCTAAACGGTAGTGGGGCTACCCCGTTCTTCGAGCTACACACCGAATCTGCCAACATTAACGACGCCGCTAGCATGGCGTCGGCGGCGACCCGCAATAAAGCGGGGATCGTTCAAACGACCGTGCAAAGCGCAAGCTACCCCTGGAAGACAGGCGCCGACACTTACGTCCCAAAAGTAACCCCATCCAAGGTCTCCACCATCGACGGAATGACCACCGGTGGCGGTGTCTACGTGTTCACCCTCGCCGGGTATGCCGCCTACATGACAACAATGCAAGGGGCCCCTTGGGTTACTAATGGGATTGTTAGTGCAAGTGTTGTCCCGGCCTGGTCGGTCGGCGGCGTCGGTGGCGGTGGTAGCTTCACCCCGGGCGTCCCACCCCTTCCGCCGACCGCCGGGGCGTGGGCGACCGTCGCCGCACTCCCCACCTACGTCGGCGCACTTGACACGGCAACAACCACCGCCGGGGCTCTTGGCGGGTGGCGCGACACTGTAGCGGCGTCCCTGGGACTCGGCTACTACCGAAAACTACTTACATCACAATTCACCCAAATCGTTGTTAGTGACGGTGAAAGTGAAAACCTTTTCAAGCCCGAAGTGTGGAAAACTTCGGGGGTAAACTTTGAGGTTGTCACCGAAACGACACACGGGACCGCGTCTATTCGTGCCATACCTAGCGGTTACACGGCGCTCGGCGACCAGCGCGGGGTATCGTTCGCCTTCGGTGGTAGCGAAGGTGCGGTCCAATCGGGCCGGGGTATCGCTACAAGCGACACAGCACAGCAAGACATGGCCCCCTGGATGAGCGCCTTCACAAATAGCACCACCCGAATCGCACTAACCGATCAGCAAGACCTAGCTATCGCACTAGCCATGACCAACGCGCAGCTAACGCTCGGTGTCCAAGGAATACAGACAGTACTCGGTGCCGCCGGTGGTGCGTCCGGAGGGCCTCTCGGTATCGCCGCCGCGGGAGCCGCTGGTCTAAGCTCCCTCGCTACTTCGGCGATCAGCGCCAATAACAACATATCCATGCTCGACGCGGCTAACGACGGGTCGTTTGATATAGCCACCTATCAACTCGGCATCACGTCACTAGCTAATTATTTCTCATTCGAAGCGTGGGCCCAATCGCTAAACGCCGTAAGCGGTCGCGGTTCGGGTCACAGCTTGGCGGGGGCGTGGCGGGCGATTCTTGGGCGGGGGCTCGACGTACTGATCTCGGTGCCGACCGCCGACGCCGTCGCCCGGGCCCTATCAACATGGAAACGCTACGGCTATATGATCGAACGTGCCTTCGTTCCGCCCCGGCTCGACGCTATGAACAACTACACCTACTGGCAACTCGAAGACCCCAGCATATTAGGTAACATGCCCGACGACGCCCGGGTGCGAATTGGGGAACGGTTCAAACGCGGTACGACCGTCTGGTCGGTGGTGTCCGAAGTCGGAACACAGCCAGCGAACGCCCCACGCGCCGGTATAAGCTACTAGAAACGAAAGTAGGTCCCAGTGGTAGCGCTCCCCATCACCCTAGAAACTGCACTCGGTATGCAGGGTTACACCATTGACCCAGTCGAAGCGACCGCCTTCACCATCACACTACCGAACGGCGTTTTTAGTGTTCCCGCCATGGTGCGATCTAAATTGACGTGGCAGTACGACACCACCGAAGCACTCGGCGACGATCTGTGGCTTAGTAAAGTTCCCCTATTCAGTGACGACTACCGACCCGTACTAATGTCACACATTCTCGACCGCTACCGAACCCGACGCCTTGGCTATAACACCCCCGGCGAATGGCGGTTAGCTTTCCGTCGGTGGTGCAACCTAAACATGGCCGTACCCAATCAGCGGTACATATCCGCCGCCGTCGATATGCCCCTGGACGACAGGGACGAAACGGACCAAACCGACCGCACCTTAGCTGCCACTAGCCACGGGCTCGACATCGGTAGCGACTTCCCACAATCACTCGTAAGCGGAAACACCGACTACGCGACCAACGCGTCCGACCGTCGAACCGCCGACAACACCGACAGCGGCGAAACCGCTCGCCGTACCGGTCGCAGTCAATCAATCATGCAACTACTCGAAGCACAGCGTGCCGCCTACATAAACGTAGACGCTGAAATACTCGACAGCCTGGACACCCTATTCCTAGGTGTGTTTGACCGAGGCGAAGGAAACCCCCGAGCCCAATACGGACTGCCCGCCGACGGCGTCCAACGACTGAACTGGTAGGATTCGCACATGAGCCCCTTCGTACCCCCCGAGCCGCCACTAAACCCCGACAGCACCCCTTCACCGGCCCTAGAAACCCCCAACCCGCCGCCCGAAGTCGGGTTCGGTGCGCCATGGGCCCCCGCCGACGGAGAAAACCGCGATCAAATTCTTAATTGGTGGCGTGCCTGGTTTCACCGTGTATTCTTCACCTGGATAAAAACATGGACCGAATACTGGGCAGCTCAATGGACCCGTGTCATTGATTACAGCAACGAGTGGTTTACCTACGCCGAGCAGTACATCGAAGACCACGCCGTCAATGGGCATTCGTGGTGGAAAACCGACACTCCCATTTTGGAATCCGAAAACACCACCGTAACCATTCCCTTCGACCCCTACCGCCCGCCGCTTGTTGGTGACCTAGTAAGCGACAGCACCACCGCTATTCGTTACGGCCAAGTAGTCGAAGTCATAGACGCGACGACAGTGGTTGTTACCCCGCTCGGGACACTACAAGGCGTTCCAGGCCCTAACACGGTGCCCACCGATACAGCTATCGCCGGGTTTCTCGGGGGCCCTTCCCTAACCCGTACCGCTCTCGATAGCGCCACCGATGAAATAGCAGCCGAAAAAGTCGGCGACATTGGGTCAAATCTTCGTCAAATTCTTGATACGATCTACGCCCAGTATTCCTATTTGGTACAAAACCCCGTCGGTTTTACCTGGTCTGACAACCCCCTTACAGGGACAATCACCGCCGACGTAGACGGTGGGTTTACGACCACTTACGACATCACCACGAAGAAAACCACAGGTGGCGTAACCTATTACGTTAACGGTGCCACGGGTAGCAACACAAACGATGGATTATCCGTCAATACCCCCTTAGCTACCCTCGCCGCCGCCGTCACAAAAACCGACGTAGTCACTATTTACATGGCTAGCGGAATCTACACGCGGACGCAGTGGGCCGTCTCAACAATCACAAAGTCGCTCAACATTATCGGGGTGGGCAACGTGCGACTGTATTGTCACGACGTACTCCCCTGGACACTCAGTTCAGGACAAACAAACACATACCAGGCGGCGAGAACCGCCGTCGGCCAGGTCGTAGACTCGGCTAGCGGTGGTCGGGGTACTCGGTGCGTGAAAGTAGCGTCGATATCCGCCGTCGAAGCCACCCCTGGATCGTGGTACCACGACGGTACTAACGTCTACGTGCACACATATAACGGGCGTGCCGCCGATGCGCTCGTTTATGCGTTCCTACAGACCCCGGGTATACGATTCGATGGACTAGTACGGGCTTACCTAGAGAACCTAACGATCTGGGGTGGCA
>Ga0314774_1002260_pt1 | contig 11060 bp, 8 predicted proteins | sample MetaGCBIA2018_FD_204515 | JGI IMG/M metagenome (GOLD analysis project Ga0314774, IMG submission 204515) | Cryopeg brine microbial communities from Beaufort Sea near Barrow, Alaska, United States - CBIA 2018 | ecosystem: Environmental > Aquatic > Marine > Coastal | place: USA: Alaska | collected... | reverse complement strand
AAAGCGCTAAATTATAAAAATGAAGCGTTCCAAAGGAAAAATATTGTTTGCCCCGAAACGTAAAATTAATTAATTAATAGACTGAATTACAGTGGCTTAACTTTTAAAAACTGCAAGTTGGGTTAACGATCATGAGCCAATAGTATTGGAATAGCTCACACCATATAATTTTATACTAGTGCCCAAATATTTTGAGGTAGTAAGAAGTTTACCCAAAGCAACCAAGACGATTAAGTTAGTGTTAGAACTGCGGAAATACCTATTGGGAAGCTATCTATGCCACTTGTGAATCATCTTTTGAGCTAAGAATCAAACTACTCGACTATCAGTCATTTTTTATTAGTTCTTTTAGTTTTTTGAGCTGATAATCATCTTTGAAAAAGATTTGATCTAAATTCCTTTCAATAATTATATCTGGTTCTGTACCAATACCATCTAGTATCTTTCCGTCTTTTTAAAAAGAAACCATTGTGCTTATTTTGCCGCGCAATTTTGACTTGGGTAATTCAAAACTCTCACTATTTCCGCTGGAACCATCAGTAGTTACTCTTACAATTTGAATATTGGGCAGGTTCTTAAATACAGAGACTAGAATTGAAGCCGCGCTAAAACTCCTTTCGTTAGCTAGAATATAAATTGGGTTAGTTTAATGGTACTTGTCTTTACTGATCTTTTCCCCATTGAGAACATAGTAATAGTATTCGCTAAATTTCATCGTATCCAACTCATACATAGGGGTGAAGGAGTCCATGAATTTACTTACAGCACGTTGTTCTACATGATCTAATTCGGCTTTCGAGAATAGAAATCGGCTATGTAAGCTTTCGCTTAATTCTTGATTCAAAGGCAAATCTCTTCTTTGTTTGGTCACGTTTACTACATACACAGAATCTGGATGAATAAAATAGCCTGCAAGATCCTGAATCAAATCACGTGTACCTCCTCCATTATCACGAACATCTATAATTAGCGCTTCACTTTGCCTAGCAGCTGTCATGAAATCAGCAAGATATTCAAAGAACACAGAACTGGTTTCTTTTGTCACCATGTCCGGAAGTTGGATATACCCAATTGAGTTTTCTAAGGAATAGAACCTTTCTATAAATGCTTTGTCATTGAACTGTTCCTCTTTTAGAAGATAGGTGTTGTTAAAAAATCGCTCATCCCAATACCTAGGCCTTTTATTAGCTGATACTAACTTGATATTTACCTCTTTATCCACTCCATTTTCATTGCTGAGGGTTACCGAAAGGGATTCGCTAAGTCAAGATCGAGAGATCTGAAAATTGATTCTATATCTCTTAATTCTCTAACAGCAGCACTGAAATAGAGCTCTTTGGCGCAAGTGCTTCTCTAGGTAGGAGTTGTGGTATCAGAGTCTCGATTGCTATTGTATGGATCGATTTCAGGTAGGGAAATTCTTTGTCCCAATAGTCATATTTCTTTTGTCCCAAATCGTAATCAACTACTAAAACTTGATCACCAAAGGGGCCGAAAGCAAGTGGAAAGTAGAGGGAGTCGCGCAATTCATAGGTTGCTATAAAGGAATGTCTATCGCCGATTTTGCCAATAGTCTGGCTTAGGAACAATCCAAATTCATAGGTACTTACAGGTTCACCTTCTGTGTTCTTCATAAGCGCATCAAAATCCAGTTGGAAGTCATAGCCGTTCAATCCTTGATAAGAAGATTTGCTTTGAAGAATATCATTTAGAAACTCCAAATCTTTCTTCATGTCCTTGTGCTTCAAATAGTCAGCTCGGTGTTGTGCTTTGCAGTAAAAAGTGCTGATTGTTAATGCGAGTAGTAGGTAATATTTCATTACTATTTTTTAAAATGTTGCTTTTTGTAAGCAGATGTTGCTGATAAATTCTTTAGCAAATCAGTTGGTGCGAATAGAAGTGGGAAAATAGAATCACTTCGCACAAGCACTAATCTTTGATTTACATGTAATTGTTAGTCAATACTAGCTTCCCGAAGAAGTTTAAAAAATATTTTGGGATAGAACAAAGGGATCTAGGGTTGAAATTCTGATTTGGGAGGAAAGAAGTGAGTTTCATTTTTACAGCAAAGTTGCATCAGACCTAAAGAAAGCAACACGTAACAGAGTGCCGAAATTAGTTCTGGCGAAGAAGCCAGAATGCGGAGAGGTTCCAAATGTTCGGTAGAATGGATCACTTTTTTTGAAATTCTTGTTCTAAAAATCCATACACCTTATCAAAATGATTTAAAGGTTCAGTGTGCCCACTATCCAGGATCAAGTGGCTGACTCTGTGTTTAAAAATTATGCTTTGGCAGTTGTGCTATCACGTGCTCGGACATGCGGTTAGCAGGCCATTCTTCCGATTGCTATGAGTAGGATTATTGAAAATGATTACAATCACCTGTTTGGATAAAAACTAAGGAATGATGGGAACTAGCAGCAAGATTTTTTTTGACCGCTGTCGGTCAATGCTGTCCGAAAATCAAAGTCTTAAATTTCAAAAACTTAGCTTTCCAGATAGCAGTGCTAATTTTTATTTTCGGTATAGATCTAGGGGGATAAAACCTTTGGTTACTATCCCGAAAATACCTTTTAATAAATGCTATGTTTCAAAACTATCTCACTTCCCTCTGGAGACATGTTTCCAAAAACAAGGTTTTTACTTTTATCAATATCGCAGGGCTCGCCATCGGGATGTTGGCTTGCATTCTAATTACGCAATTTGTAGTGCATGAATTGAGCTATGATAATTTTCTCGATAAAAAGGACAAGATTTTTAGGATTCAGCAAGACCGATATGACAAAGGGGAACTTTCTACCCAATGGGCTGCCGGGGCAGCAGGTATTGGGCCTGACTTAAAGGCGAATTTTGCAGAAGTAAAAGCGTATACCCGACTGACCAATAGGGGAGCTACTCTTACTATAGGGGATACTTTTTTTAAGGAAGAGAACTTGTATTTCGCATCGGAAGATTTCTTTACTATTTTTTCAATAAAGCTTATCGAAGGAATAGATTCCCTTGTTTTAAGGGAACCTAATAAGATGGTTGTTTCTCAATCCATAGCCAAAAAGTATTTTGGAAATGAGAATCCGGTAGGTAAAACATTGAAGGCAAACGGGAACTTGGAATTTGAGATTTCTGGTGTTTTTGAAGATCTCCCTGTAAATACCCATATGAAAATTGATGTTTTGGGTTCGTTTATCACCTTGGAGAAAATGTCGAATGATCCATTTTTGACTTGGGATTGGGATGGCTTTCTTACCTATATTATTTTAGAGGAAAATATCGATGCAAAATCATTCGAAGCGAAACTCCCGGATTTTGTCCAGAATACGCACGGTGAGGATTTGAAAAAATACAATGCTGGAATTGAATTCCACCTCCAACCAGTCGCTGATATTCATCTGGATTCAGATTTCATTATGGAATTTAAACCAAATGGGAATAGGCAGTCGGTTAATTTTTTGTCTATCGTGGCTCTTTTAATTATGATCATTGCCTGGATTAATTACATCAATCTTTCTACTGCAAAATCTATCGAGCGCGCCAGCGAAGTGGGTATTCGCAAGGTGCTGGGAGGGTATCGAGCCCAGCTTATTCAGCAGTTCTTAACAGAATCATTGTTTTTGAATTTCATTGCAGTAATTCTTGCCGCTGGCTTAGCCATTATACTCACACCTCGGTTTAGTAGCCTCACAGGAAGGGAACTCGGTTATCAGCTATTTTTGCAACCTGCTTTTTGGTTAATTTTACTTGGCTTGATTGTTTTCGGTGCACTTATTTCAGGCCTTTATCCGGCTTTTGTGCTTTCGTCCTTCCAGCCGGTGGAAGTTTTGAAAGGGAAATTCAAAAATTCTAACGCTGGGCTTTGGTTAAGAAAAGGCATGGTGGTCACTCAATTCATCGCTTCAATCACTCTGATGGTGGGGACATTTACAGTCTATCAGCAGCTGATTTTTATGCAGAATCAAGACTTGGGTGTCAATATTGATCAAACGGTGGTCATTCAGTCTCCCAGTGTAACTGACTCGACCTATAAACAAAAGTATCAGGTTTTCAAGCAGAATATTTCAAGTCACACAGGTGTGATTTCTGTGACAGCCTCAAGTTCAGTTCCAGGTAGCCAACCTGACTGGAATGCAGGTGGGATCCGAAGATTGAGCCAGGGTGAGGATGAACAAAACCAGTATCGGATCATCATGACCGATGGATCTTTCAACAAAAGTTTTGGGTTGGAGATGCTTTTCGGACGTGAATTTTCGGATGATGTCGCCAATGAGGACAAGAATGTTCTCCTGAATGAAACTGCCACGCGACTGATGGGTTTTGCCTTACCTGAAGATGCGATCAATGATGAGATTTTCTTCTGGGGAGATACCTTCAACATCGTGGGAGTAATGAAAGATTATCATCAGGAATCTCTTAAGAAATCATTTGACGCCTTGATCTTTCGTTACAATGATTCACCAGATGGATTTTACTCTATCAAAGTTGCTCCCGGGGAAATCAAAGAACTGATGGCAACTCTTGAATCTGATTGGCAGGAAGTTTTTCCAGGCAGTCCTTTTCAATATTTCTTTTTGGATGAGCACTTTGATCAGCAATATAAGTCTGATCAACAATTTGGAACCATCTTCAGTATTTTCTCCGCACTGGCCATTTTTATTGCGAGCTTGGGCTTATTTGGCTTGTCTTCACTTACCACCATCCAGCGCACAAAAGAGATTGGAATCCGCAAGGTAATGGGTGCCTCGTTGCTGGGTTTACTACAGTTGATTAAAAAGGATTTTATAATTCTGATCCTCGTCGCTATTCTGTTTTCAGTCCCACTTTCTATATGGGTTATGAATTCCTGGCTTCAGGATTTTGCCACCCGAATACCCTTGTCGTGGTGGATTTTTGCAATTCCGAGCTTGGCTGTAGTGATAACCACCTTGGTAACTGTCAGTGTTCATACCATCAAGGTTGCAATGATCAATCCTGTCAAATCACTGACGTATGAATGAGTTCCGTAACTTACTTTTCCATGGTAATAAGCTATACAAAACACCAGCTTAACAAGACAAAAAATAATAGACTGTTCTTCCCAACCATTACGGTCAATATTATCATAAAGGAAGAGATCGAAGATTTGGGCCACGAAACAATGGTTTTTCCACGATAAAACACCTTAGTTAGTATCCATTTTAATAGAAGCAAAGCTGGGTATGAAGTTTAGGGAGAGAAACGCAAATGGCCGAAACGGATTTTTTGAAATCAAAAATATAGCTCTTGGTAGCTACACTATTTAATTCACCTTAGAAATCCACCTGCTTTGCAGGTGGTCATGTCCTACTAGCTATGCTTATATTTGGGCTAAGACCAAATACAGGAAATCAAGTCATGTAGTTTTCAAATGTGATTATCATATTGTTTGGGTAGCTAAATATAGGTTTTGAATTTTGAAGGGAGCGATTAATGAGTTGGTAGAGCACGATATAAGAATGCTTTGCGAATGGAAGGGATGCCTTGTTGAAGAGCTGAATGTTCAAGGCGATCATGTTCATTTGCTAGTTTCGGTACCTGCTAAGGTTTCGATTTCACAATTGATGGGTACATTGAAAGGAAAGATAGCCATCAAGCTTTTCAAGAGTTATCCAAAACTGAAGAAGAGACCGTATTGGGGCAATCGTTTTTGGGGCAGAGGTTATTTTGTTAACACGGTGGGTCTTGATGAGGATATGAGTAAGGGATATGAGAAATACCAAGAGAAAGAAGAGCAAAAGGTAGAAGATCAACAAAAAGGTTTTGATTTCTAGTTTTATGCCCACTGCCCCTTACAGGGGCTATTCAAAGCCACCTTCTAAGAAGGTGTGTTTTTTACTGTTCTTTCGTAGTGATCATGACAGATATCAGTTCCAAACGTTTTTTTTCTGACCGTAATTTTTCGGTTGCTAAGTCGCCACTTATAAATATGCAGAATCCTCAGGTTTATAACTCGGTTTCTTCTAAGCTTCTAAAAGTGCAAGTAGTGACCAATATAAATGATCCTTTGAAAAATGCAACGAGTTTCTTTTTCAGGAAAAAGAATTTTACAGACTGAAGGGATGGGTGGTTCAGGAATTTAGGGTATTTAGTCTGGAGGTCAACTCGATGAAGAAAGTAGGGCTGAAGGATAAGAAGGTATTGCTTTTATCAAAAGACATGGGTTTTCTTAGTAATTGCTTAACCTTCTCGATCTGTGGCAGCAAATCCCCTCTATGAAGCAATTATTTGAGGAAAAAGTACAAATAAATCCTTTCGCATTGCAATCTGAATGATACAGGGCTGATCGAGAAGTTTGCATGGGTATTGTATTATGGTACATTTCAACCAATCCATGGAAACTATGGCTTATTCTGCTCCAATACCCCAACTACATTCTCTAGGAACACTTGTTCACTTTTTTGCTGATCCCACAGACTTTCTGGTATCCTTTTCTATTAATAGAATTGCTGCTACAGGTCTAGGGGATGAGAACCAAAAACCACTTCCTCCAGCTGAAGATTTTCCTATCCCAGATGGGGAGGAGATCAATCCTAATCAGGAGGTTCCCGAAGAGGAAGATTATTTACCTAATGAGCAGGAAATGCCGGTGGAAGAACCTCCGAAAGAAATAGAAGAAGATCCTTATTTTCCCAGAAAAGGTGATGGTCTGCCACCCCTTAAAGAAGGTGAATTTCCAGAAACAGATCCAGTGTAATTTTTATTGGCATTTAGATTCTGGAAGTTATTCAGGGATCTAATGAAAGTTGCTAACCCTCCGTAGGCTGTGATCAAGATAGGAGGGATATTCTCCACAGATTCTTTCACAGTCCTGTGGAAGAATCTGTGGAGATAATTCTAAATGCTGTGAAATCTTACCACAAAATAACCTCAATAGAGTTAATGCTTAAACACCCACACTCTCCTTCAATAAAGATGTCACTAGATCAACGGTTAATGGTTTCTTGTTCGCTTTTTCTCGTAGGGTATCAAAAGAGTATCTAAAGTCACACCCTTCTTTGTAGGCATTGCATCCATAAGCTGTTTTACCTCTTATTATTGTTCCTTTTTTGCACAATGGGCAGGTAATGACTGGAGGAGTTTTTTTCGGAGCCGAAGCATTGGCTATTTTCTTTTCTTCCAAAACGAGTTGAAAGTTATCATTGAAACGTATCAATCCTTCTTTATCTCCTCCTGAGGTTTTAAATCCTTTCATGTTGACAGTAGCTCCTTTCTGGAGCAAACGTAAATACTGATTCTCTGATATATTCTTTCCTTCGAACGAAAAAGGAAGTAAAAAGTCGCATCCATTTTTATAGGAGCTACATCCGTAACTCAATTTTCCTTTTAGCAGCGACCCATTCTTGCATTTTGGACAAGAGTGTCCCACGAGTGCTGTTGTTGATTTTCCTTTTTCAGGAACCTTAGTTTCAGTGCTGTGAGATATTTTAGCATGGCTTTGCTCCATCATGACTTCGTACACCAAATGCTTCACCATCTTCTTCATGTTCTTCACAAAAGAACCCGCGTGAAAATTCCCTTTTTCTATCTCTTTCAATTGTTTTTCCCACTGCCCTGTCAGTTCTGCAGAGGTCAGCAGGTTATTCTTGATTAGATCGATCAATTGCACTCCGGTTTCGGTGGGTAAAATTTGCTTTTTGTTCCGTTCAATGTATTGTCGTCTGAAAAGTGTTTCAATAATATTTGCCCGAGTAGAAGGACGACCAATGCCATTCTCTTTCATTAACTCTCGCATCTCTTCATCGTCCACTTGTTTACCGGCAGTTTCCATGGCTCTTAACAAAGTCGCTTCTGTATAGTGATGAGGTGCTTTGGTTTCTTTCTCTAGGAAAGAAGGCTCATGCGGCCCTTTTTCTCCTTTTTTAAAAATCGGGAGCTCATCTTTCTCCTTTTTATCTTTGCCGTCAGCAGTTTCAAAAACAATCCTCCAGCCTTTTTCTAAAATTACTTTTCCGGTGGTTTTAAATGGAACTGTATCCACTTTTCCTAATACTGTGGTATTGGCCACCGAACAATCCTCATAAAACACTGCAATGAATCGCCTTGCAATAATGTCATATACTTTTAGGTGATTCCCGTGCAAACTATCCTGCATTCCTGTAGGAATCATGGCATGGTGATCAGTTACTTTTTTATCATTGAAAACCTTGGTGGATTTTTTTAATTTTTTACCCAAAAGCGATTGAGTTAATGACTTGTAATTCGTTAGCTTTTCTAAAACTCCTGATGCTTTGGGGTAAATATCGTTCGGTAAAAAAGTGGTATCTACTCTTGGGTAGGTGATTACTTTTTGTTCGTATAGTTTCTGCGCTATTTTAAGCGTTTCATCGGCAGAAAGACCAAATTTATTATTACAATATACCTGTAATCCTGTCAAGTCAAAAAGCTTAGGTGCGTAATCCTTCCCTTTTTTCGTAGCAATGGAGACGACCTCAAAGTCATTTTCTTTGACCACTTTGGCAAAAGCCTCACCATCTTCTTTCTTTAAAAATTTTCCTTCCTCACAGTTAAATACGGTCTTTCTATATATCGTTTGTAATTCCCAAAAGGGTTGTGACTGAAAATTTTGAATTTCTTTAAACCGATTCACAATCATAGCCAAGGTAGGCGTTTGGACTCTACCAACGGACAGTACTTGTTTGTATCCACCATGTTTGACTGTATATAACCGCGTGGCGTTCATTCCTAGCAACCAATCCCCGATTGCCCTGGAATATCCGGCATAATACAAATTATCGTACTTAGCAGAAGGTTGTAATTTCTCGAAGCCTTCTTTGATGGCCTCTGTGGTCAAAGATGAAATCCATAACCGTTTGACTTCCCCTTTATACTCCGCTTGTTCGATTACCCATCGTTGAATCAGCTCTCCCTCTTGGCCAGCATCACCACAGTTGATAACTAATGTGGCTTTTTCAAAAAGTTTTTTTACAATGTCAAATTGCTTCTTGATCCCTGCATTATTAACGACTTTAGTTTTGAACTTTTCGGGAAGCATCGGAAGGTGACTGAGACTCCAACTCTTCCAATGGGGATCATAATCGTTCGGCTCAAATAAGGTGCAAAAGTGTCCGAAAGTATAGGTTACAATATATCCATTCCCTTCATAATACCCATCATGCCTATTATTAGCTCCAAGAACAGAGGCAATTTCCCGGGCGACACTTGGCTTTTCTGCAATACAAACTTTCATCTGAAGCAAAAATAGTTAAAATAGAATAAGCTTAGCGGGCTGGGGACTCGATAAAGCACTAGAAAATGAAGTAAACCCTGTGAACCAAACTGTTAAAGATTATTCAACCAAATAGATGAGAATGCTTGAAATCGCTCATTAAATACTCCTAGTCTAGGTTCAACTTTTATAACTTTAATCAATTCCAACTTTTTAAAAGGTTGAAGGTCTGAACCCAACCCATTACTAGCGATCTGATCTGCCTATTGAGTCAATAACCGGTTGTGATTTCGATACTACCAAGAAATCAGAGCACTGGGTTAGCCGTCATGAAACAATAACCTGAGCTAAGAAGAGGTGGAAGTAGAAAAGCGAACTTTTTTGGCTTTCTGAAAACTTAAAAATACCCTGTACAGGGTATTTTTAAGAATGGGATAATTATTTCCTTAGCGGGATATTAAATTTATTGTGGGATATCTTGATTTCTATCAAGAGTGAGTTTAAGTTGTCAAACAAATGATTAATCCCATTATCGCGAATGAAGCCTTTTTTTACCCAGGGAAATCGCTTTTAGATTTTGAGGATTTTTTCCCTGTACTTATTATCAAGTGCGGAGAGCAACCTCTTGGACGGTTTGCTTTTTTTTGTTGATCTCTCCATATCAATCAGGTTAAGTGCCATTTTGGTAATTATGTTGTAGTTGAGAGCGGAATGATCTTTCTTTTTCAGGGAGGCATCTTCTTTGAAAATCACATCCAGACTCCAGTGGAGGTTGTTTTCTACTGCCCAGTGGCTTCTCACTGACTGACTGATTATCTGTGCGTCCGGTTTCAGCGACGTGATATAATAGCGTGTTTCGACGCTCTCTTTACCGCTTTGTTTGTTGATCCGTCGTGAACTCACACGTGCTATGCCCTTTAAATCCTGCCAGTCATCACGGTCATCTAAGAATCTGAGCTGATCAACTACCTCACATTTTCTAAACTCTATCCTGCCATGTCCTAGGCCAGTACTTTGATACTCGTCTTTAATCGGAGCGATTGAAAACACTTTTTCTATTTGCTCTTTAAGTCCCTTTTGATTCCCTTTTACCATCAGTACATAGTCGGCCTGATTATCCCTGATGGCGTGGGCTATGTTTTTTTTTCATCCCATAGCATCCAGGGTAACGACACATCCCTTCCGCTTATTCCTTTCGTTCCGTTTCATTTGCGACATTTTTCAAATGACAGCACTTTCTCTTCATTCTAGGAATGGTCTTTTACTCCCCATGGTTACCGCTTCACTTACTCTAACTTATCCCAAATCCCGGCAAGCCTGGGATATGGGAAGTCCGTTTCGTGAAGCCGTAGCCCAAAGCTCCAATTGCCATGGCAAGTCACAACACGTACTTATCATTAATTGCTGTGCTCAAATTCAGGGAGATGATAAGAAGTTTTTTTACACATAGAATTCCTCACAAAGTTAGTCCTCTGAGCTCTGGGCGACCGTAAGCTTCCGGCATAAAGCCGCTTGCTTCGCTGTGCTTTTTATTCCTTTGCCTCCTGGTCTTGTCACTCCCAAGGCCAGTGATGCGGTCCTAATTCATTGTTCAATAAAACCAAAGAAATTATGGATACGCAGGAAAGAAAAATTGATTTGTATGAAGTAGCTGAGATCAAGCTGAGCTACAGTGCTGAAGTTAAAGCCAGTCAAAGACCGAAGGTTGACAGTTCTAGACAAGTGTATGAAGTCTTTTCCAAAGCCTGGGATAAAAACCAGGGAAATCGCTTTTAGATTTTGAGGATTTTTTCCCTGTACTTATTATCAAGTGCGGAGAGCAACCTCTTGGACGGTTTACTTTTTTTTGTTGATCTCTCCATATCAATCAGGTTAAGTGCCATTT
>Ga0314774_1002258_pt1 | contig 11062 bp, 11 predicted proteins | sample MetaGCBIA2018_FD_204515 | JGI IMG/M metagenome (GOLD analysis project Ga0314774, IMG submission 204515) | Cryopeg brine microbial communities from Beaufort Sea near Barrow, Alaska, United States - CBIA 2018 | ecosystem: Environmental > Aquatic > Marine > Coastal | place: USA: Alaska | collected... | reverse complement strand
CGCTCTGCCGGCCCTGGCCATCTCGTCGGCGATCGTGTTCGTGTACACGCTGGGTTCTTACGAAGTGGCGTGGCTGCTCGGACGCACCTACCCGGAGCCGCTGGCCGTGATGGCTCTGCGCCTGTTCAACTCCGCGAGCCTCACCGCCCGGCCCGAAGCCGCCGCTGCCGCGGTACTGACCACTGCGGTCTCCTTCCTTGTCGTCGGCTTCTGCTTCTGGGCCGTGCGAAAGTCCGCGGTGTGGCGATGACGCCCCCGGTCGCCCGAACCGGGCGGATGCGTCTGCCGGGCGACCCCGGCAGCACCCTGACCCTCTCGCGTGGCTCTGGCCGGCTGGTGCGTGTCGTCAGCACGGTGCTGATCGCCGGATGGTTCCTGTTGCCGTTGGCCCCCCTGATGGTGTGGGCATTCGCGAACCAGTGGTCCTTTCCCGCGCTGCTGCCCACCGAGTGGGGGTTCGAGGGCCTGGGCAGCGCCATCGGGCAGGGGGCACTGCCGGCGCTGGGAGCGTCGCTCACCCTGAGCCTGGTTGTCGCGGCCATCGCGACACCGATCGGGGCGATGGCCGCCCGAGCGCTGACGTTCGGGGCCGTCCCGTGGCCGCGAACGGTGAGCGTTGCCCTTCTCGCGCCGATCGCCCTGCCACCGTTCGCCGCCGTGATGGGGTTGAACGTCCTCATCCTGCGCGCATCCATCCCGCCGGCAGCTGGTCTGGTGCTCGTGCTGGTGGTGATGGCCATTCCGTACACGACGTTTACGATGCGGGTCGCGTACGCCGCCCATGACATCCGCTATGAGGAAGAAGCCCGCATCCTCGGGGCCTCCCGGTGGAGCGTTTTGTGGCGGGTGCAACTCCCCCTGGTCGCCCCGGCTCTGGCCCGTGCGGCCTTCCTGGCTTTTCTCGTCGGCTGGAGCGACTATGTAGTCACTGTCGTTGTCGGCGGCGGGGAGATCGTGACGTTGCCGTTGGTGACCGCGTCGCTGGCCGCCGGAATAGGCAACGATGCGGCAGTGGCCATCCTGTCGCTGTCGGCTATCGTGCCGCCCCTCGCCCTGCTCGCACTGGCCGGGCTGGCCGGGCGCCGCCCCGACCGGGCGAGCAGCTCAGCAGCACCAAGCATTGGAGAACGAAGATGAGTGCCGACGTGACCCTCCATGCGGTGTCCAAAACGTTCGGGACGGCGCGGGCGCCGGCATTGACCGGGGTCTCCCTCCAGGTGAGTGCCGGGTCGTGCACGGCGATTCTTGGGCCGAGCGGATCGGGCAAAAGCACGATCCTCCGAGTAATCGCCGGTCTGGACGAGGTGAGTGGGGGTCTCGTACTCATCGACGGTGCTGATGTCGCCGGCGTCGCCGCCGAGAAGCGCGGCGTCGGCATGGTGTTCCAACGTCCGCTGCTCTTTCCACACTTGAGCGTGCTCGACAACGTCGCGTTCTCCCAGCGCGTCGGCGGGGCCAGCCGAACCGAATCGCGCCGGCACGCCCGGCATTTCCTCGATCTGGTGCAGCTGGGCGACTTCGGTGCCCGGTCCGTTCAGGCGCTGTCGGGCGGGCAGGAGCAACGGGTTGCCATCGCCCGTGCCCTTGCCGCTGCGCCCGGTGTGTTGTTGCTGGATGAGCCGTTCAGCGCCCTCGATCCGGCGCTGCGCGAAGACATGCACGAGCTTCTCGACGACATTCGCCAAGCCGTGTCCCCCACCATCATCCTGGTCACCCACGACCGTGACGAGGCGGCTGCGGTCGCCGACCAGATCGCCGTCCTCCAGGGCGGCGACCTGCTGCAGCACGACACCGTGGACCGCCTTTACAACCGGCCGGACTCCCTCCGAGTGTCCCGGCTGATGGGCGGGCTCAATGAGGTCGCGGGCGTCGTGGAGGCAGGAGTGCACGTGTCGCCGATCGGCCGGGTTCCCCTCTCGGCCGGTACGCCGGATGGGCCCGGGGTGCTCGTCATCCGCCACGAGGCCATCGAAGTCTCACCGTGCACAGAGGCGGAGGCACCCCGCTCGGGTGTGATCGGGCATGTCTCCCGGGTGCGGCGATACGGACCTCGGCGCATGGTGAGTGTCACCTTCGGCGACGGCGTAGTTCTGCAGGCCGCACTGCCCCCTGGTGAGGCGGTGCGAGACGGATGCCGGGTGGCGCTTACCCTGCCGCCCGCGGCTGTGTGCGTGGTGCCCCTGTCTGCCGCACCTCGGTAAGCCCGCTCGGCCGGGACACGACCTCAGGCGCCGTGCCGGTGATCGGCAGCAGTGTACGCAGGCCCACGTTCTCGATCGGATCAAGCACCGAGTGCTGCACGCACGCCGGCACGAGCCGGTCCTCGCCCGGGTGGCTCATTGCGTACATGCAGGAGCCGAGGCGTTCCTGCGTTTCGATCGTTTTCGCATCCGTGCCGGCGATGCCGCGCTGCATCAGGTCCCAGGCCGGCGCTACGTCGGAGGCGTCCATGAAGCTGTGCACGACGAAAGTCTTGAACCCGAGTTTTCCGGTTCGGGCTGCCCGCAGAATGCCGCGCACACCGCCGGCACGCTGCAGCACCCGCCGCAGCAGGCCCAGCAGCGGAGGGATGTCGCCGGGGTGGGCGGCGAGAGCGCGAACGATCTTGACGGTCAGGATGCGCACGGGCAGATCGCCGAAGATCATGCCACCGAAGTGGTCGAGGAACCGGTCACGAGCTGCAATATCCTTGGGTTCCTCCGGATCGAGCAGCGGTGCGAACACGCCGCCGGCACGCAGCCCCACCGTGGTGCGGTTGCACCGCGGGTCGCCGAACTGCGTGGCCTGCCAGGGCAGTTTCTGTCCCGCTCCCTCTTCGATGCGCTCCCACACGGCATCGACGGTGACGTCGTCGAAGTCTTCTTTCCAGCGCCGGTCGTCCCCGATGAACGCCGCCGGCTGAAACGACATCATGTCGTAGGGCATCTCCAGCACGTCGCGGGTGACCGCGCTGACCTGGCCTACGTTAGACGGCGTGACCGTCATATTGTGCGCAAGGTAGGAACTCACCCCGTGGTCGCGTTTGAGATCGATGAACATCCGGGCGAACCGCTCGCGGAACGGATTGAGCTCCGCCTCCGTGCGCGGTCTCACGGCCCCGCGGCGTCCACGCATGAGGGAATCGAAGTGCGCGGCGAATGAGACTTTGCCGAATCGGGGCTTGCCGCGCTCGTCGAGGACGACGCCGAGCAGGTACTCGTAGTCGAAATCGCCGTGAGTCATCGACATCGGTTCCCGTCCGTTGGCGCGCATGGCCAGCAGGGCTGCCGCGTGATCGGCGGCCGGCAGCAGACTGACCTCGCCACCGATCAATTGCGCGTGCGCCCGTGGTCCGCGGATGCGACGGAGATACTGCATTTGTTCGCTGACGCCGGCGACGGTGTGGTCGCCGTCGATGCGCACCTTGTTGGCATCCGCCGCGTGGTAGCACGGCGAACAGGTCAGGTCGCACTTGGGGAAGACACCGTGCGTGCCCTCACAACCGACCGCTGATCGGCCGAGAAGCTGATTACTCGTTTTGGCGTGCTCGGGCAGCTCCGCCCAACGCTTGTCCAGCGCCGCCCGCGAATCCGGGTGAATCGGCCGGGTCGCCAGCTCGAAAACCCGAAAGACGTCTGCAATTTTCATCAGCTCTCCTCGACAATGAGCCTAAACGAGTTTCTGAGGTGGTGCCCGCTTCGCGCACCAGGCCGGCGTCGTGGTCCACCTTGCCGCCGTGATGGCCGCGTCGTAGGGCAGACGAGGCTTGCGGCGCAGAGTTGAGCGCGGGATCTCGGTTCTGCGCCGTTGTGTGTCCGAGGTTACGGAACAACGTTCGCCAACGTGTCTACTGTTGTTAGAGTCGCGGGTCACTCTCGCACACCACGAGACGGGAACAGCCCATGTATCAAGCAGTCTGGAACGACGTCGTACTGGCCGAGTCGGAGGACACTGTCCGGGTTGAGGGCAACCATTACTTCCCACCCGAGTCGATGAACTCCACGTACTTCTCCAGCGCCCCCATGACGTCACAGTGCCCGTGGAAAGGTACGGCGAAGTACTACACGCTCTCAGTCGGGGGGGGCAGAGAAACGCCAACGCAGCCTGGTATTACCCCGACCCGACGCCGGCAGCCGAGAACATCCGCAACTTTGTTGCCTTCTCGAATGGAGTGCGCATCGTGAACGTTCCGCAAGACGGTGACCATCGGGAAAACCCGTTCGTCGCCCTCTGCCGCCGCATCATGACGCGCAAATGACCGAACTGCAGGCTTCCCGGGGAACGGCGCCGCACGCGGACCAGTCTCAAGCCGACGGCACACCCGATTCGCCGACCATCAGACGGGCGTCGCTCGAGGCGGTCGCGGTAGCCGGAGTGGTGGCGTCAGGCTGGGCATTGATGGCCATGACCCATCCGACAACGACTTACCATTTTGCGCCGATCATCGCGGTAGCCGTCGTGGCGCTCTACGTTCGCGGCCGGGTTGATCGACCCCTCGGATTTCGCCGCGGGTTGAGCCTTGCGGGGGCCGGCGTCCTGATCGCAGTGATCGCCACGACCGTGCTGGGAAGTCTCAATGCCCTTCGAGGTCCCACCCTGTGGGGAACCGGCAGCGCCTTGGCTGAGACGTTGATGGCCATCGCCGTGGGGTTCCTGATCGGTGCTACCGCGATGATTGGGCCGCGCCGACGGGAGACCCACTCATAGCGAAAAACCGACGTTGTCCACGCCGGTCCGACCGCGGTGCCGCGCCGCTGGCCACCACGACAAGCCGCGCGGCTACCAACACCTTGCTCGACGGACTACGTCGAGGACGATGGACGCCCCGCGCGTGGGCCGAGTTTCTGACCCTGGCCGTTGGTCGCTCGCTGGTTCAGGCCCGGATACGGCCCCGTGCACTCGTGGAGGCGACCGCCCTGCATCTCGCGATCGCCGTGCTGGCCGACAGACGCGGTCGGCTCTGGGCTGCCGCCAGCTGGGCCATGACGGCCAGCCATCTCGGATTGCTCGAGGACCGAAAGAGCCTGGGGCTGCCCAATCTGATCACGCTTCTTCGTGCAAACTCGCCAGCCCTTGATCACAGGGTGGGGCGTGCTCTCCCGGCGCTGGCGTTGGCTTCCGATCTGCTCGACGGCAAGCTCGCCAGAGCCACGGCGAATGAGACGTTGTTTGGGAAGCACGCCGACTTTCTTGCTGATACTGCATTCTGGACGTGGTTCACCGTTCGGCATGAGGCAAGTGGTCGCGCCCAGGCGCTGACCTTCCTGGCCTGGGCCGCACCGGTCGCGATCCTCGCCGCGGCGAGTTTCTCCCAAGGCAGACTGGTGGAGATCCCCCGCTCACGATGGCTTCGCCCGTCGGCTGCCGTGGAAATCGTCCTCGGCGCACGGCTGCTCCTACGGTCGCTAGGCCGCTCGTAGAGTCGAGAATATCCGTCTGTCAGTGGAGCAGGTGACCGCTCCTGTTCAACACGTTTCGCTCTCCCGCCGTGACGGCGACTTCCAGCCGGTTCTGTTTGGGCGGAATCGGGCAACTGAAGTTGTAGCTGAAGGCACACGGCGGGAGATACGCGAGGTTGAAGTCCAAGGTAATCGCACCGTTGCTTCCGGCAACCACCCGGAGGAACCGGCCGACGCTGTAGGTCGTGTCCCCGGTGGTGGCGTCAGCGAAAACCAGCAACCAACTCGGACCGTCCGCATACGCGACGACGCGGTGCTCCTCGCCGTCAGCAGTAAACGTGATCAAGCTTCCCGCAGCTTTTTCCGCTGTTTTTCCCTGCTCCTTGAGGTGAGCGATGCTGACCGCGTCCGTGCCGGCTTCCGGCGTGAATTGCGCCTCCACGACCCAGGCAGGGTCATACGGGAACGCGTCGATCGCACCGAAATCTCTGATGCCCTCCGCGTCGGCATCCCACACCCGGAGGGCATAGTCGCCCTCCTCGCTAGCGATGACGGTTCCCGTCAGCGTGTTGCTGAACCGAATGCGGGATGCGGCCGCGACGTCTAGTCCCGCGACTTCCACGTCACCGTCGACAAGATCGCCGTCAACCATGATCCCGTCGGCCGCGGCTGCCCTCAACCGCAACCCGGATGTCCCGATGGGCAGAGGGGACCACAAGCCGGGGACCCCCCAAATCGGCTGGCTCACGCCGACGTCACCGGTGATCCACTGGGTATTCACCAGCGCCAGGTTGCCGTCGGGGGCGATGACTGCCCCGGTGCGCTCCCGACGCACGTCGTCAAGAAGACTTTCGGGATCCGACGCGCCGCTGCCCGGAACTACCGGACCACGCTCAGAGTCATGGTGCTGGGCCATTGCTATTTCCTCACTGGTTCATAGAGGTCAACTGCGAATCGCTCCCGTTTATTGCCTCGAGCCGCACGCGGTAGCCGGGCGCGTACAGACCCTCGGGCGCAGACAGCCCCACCCGCCGGTAAACCTCCCGCGGAATACCGATGTCCGCCAGCCAGAGCTCACCGACGGCGTCGGCGTCCAGGCCGGTCTTGGGGAGGGCGAGAGTCATGGTTGTCGTCGCGCGCACATGCGCGCCAGGCGTTTCCCCGGTGGTGGATTCGACCCCGGACGGGACATCGAGAGAAATCACCGGAGCGGCCTGGCCGCACATCCACCGGATCAGGTCGGCGACGACTCCGGCGGGCGCGCCGCCAAGGCTATAGCCGATCACGGCATCCACGACCAGCGCGGGTTCCATGGCGGCCAACTCGCTCACGTCTGAGACGCGCCCCCCGGCGGCACGATAGAGGGCGAGCTGCTCAGCCGGTACTCCGGCCAGCCGGGAAAGGTCGGAGACCACGACGGTCACATTGCCACCGTGATTGGCCAAGTGACGGGCCGCGCAGATCCCCCCACCTCCGTTGCCCCCGGTACCGGCCAGCACCACGATCGGCACCTGGGTCCACGCTGCACCGAGAGCCTGAGCACACTGAGACGCCATGTTTCTGCCCGCGTTCTCCATCATCTGATAGAGGTTGGGCCCCACCTCGTTGATCGCGATGCGGTCGACCTCCCGCATTTGCGCGGTCGTGACAGCGGGGACCGAAAGCCCCGTCGCGGTGCGAAAGGCCGTCACAGTCACAAGCTGTCCATTCATCAAAGTATCGGTCGCTGAGCCGGCCGGGTGTTCGTCAGCGGTATTCCGGGTTGGCATCGAAGCCGAAGCGTTCCCCATCGTTCCACGCTTGTCGGAGGTTACCGTAGGCGGGGATGCCGCCGGCGTCCTTGAGCATTCTGGCCGTGTGAAGAAGATTCCAGGTCATGAACGTCGTATTGCGGTTCGTGAAGTCGTTTTCGGGCCCGCCCGATCCGGGATCGAGGTAGCTCGGTCCTGGTCCGACTTCGCCGATCCAGCCTGCGTCAGCAGCCGGTGGAATGGAATAGCCGATGTGCTGGAGGCTGTAGAGGATCGACATTGCAGAATGTTTGACACCGTCCTCATTTCCGGTAATCAGCGCGCCTGCCGTCTTGCCGTAGAAGACGTATTGACCCTTCGCGTTGTAGAGCCCACTCATGGCGTACAGGCGCTCGATGAGTTGCCGAGTGATCGACGAATTGTCGCCGAGCCAGATCGGGCCGCCGACGACGAGGATGTCAGCGGCCTGAACGAGTGGCCACACGTCATCGGGCCAGGCGTCGTCCTTCCAACCGTGTTCCCGCATGTCCGGGTACACGCCGGTGGCGATGTCGTGGTCGATGAATCGAACGGTGTCAACCGTCACCCCCTCAGACCGCATGAGCGCGATGCTCTTGTCCATCAGCCCTTGGGTGTGGCTGAGAGCGGGACTCTTCTTCAGCGTGCAGTTGATGAACACGGCTCGCAGATCGCCATAAGAGGCGGGTGCGCCGTTCACAGGTGCTGTGGTGGACTTGTCGACAACCATGGGGCCCATTTCTTCCTTGAATTCCCGGGCGTGCAGCCGCACGCTCGGTCGCCTTAAACCTTACGCGTCGTCGATTTGCGGGGTCAGTAATCTAGGACACGTTTCGGCAAGGTCGAGTCGCCTAGAACCCCACGTTGTCCCGGCCCTTGAGGTGAAGCATGGCACGAGCTTCGTCGGGGGTGGCGACCTCGTCGGAGACATCACTCGCCTGCGCATGAAAGCCCTCGGCCCGGGCAACGTCCACGGCAGCCGCGTGAAGCGCACCGATGACCGACACCAGGAGGGCCAGCAACGCAATCGGCACGGCGATGGATGCCACGAACCCCACGAGCAATGCCTTCCACGCTCACCGCAGCCTTCCCGCCAAACCTGCGTCCAGCGCGTCAGGCGGGAAACACCGTTCAAGAGAGAGCCCCGTAACTGGCGTTTCCGTTCGACGCGCAAGCGTCTGAGTCCCGCGCTGGCGCTCACCACCCCGCTGACCTACGTTAGGAGTGCATCGTGATCACGACATAGGAGAAGACCGTGACCGCCCTCCAGCCAGAACTCGAAGAGGTACGCGTTCGCGGGCATTCGCTGCCCGACGTACGGGGGCGCCTCGCCCGATACCCTCACAACTGATGCTGCCCGAGCTGGACTCATTCGCAACCATGGCGGCTGTCGTCGCCGTGGCGGCAATCGTGGCGTTCATTGCGCACCGAGCGCGACAACCGCTCATCGTGGCTTTCATCGTGGTGGGCGTTATCGTCGGGCCGTCTTTCTTGGGCTGGGTTCGAAGTGGCGACTCCCTCGAATTGCTGGCGGAGATCGGCATCGCGATTCTGCTCTTCCTCGTGGGGCTCAAGCTCGACATCCGACTGGTCAAGTCGATCGGTCCCGTAGCGCTGATCACTGGACTAGGGCAAGTTCTATTCACCTCGCTCATCGGCTTCGGAATCGCACTTCTCCTCGGGATGCCCGCGGTCGTGGCCGTCTACGTGGCTGTGGCACTGACCTTCTCGTCGACGATCATCATCGTCAAGTTGTTGTCTGACAAGCGAGAACTCGACGAACTGCACGGCAGGATCGCTCTCGGTTTCTTGATCGTGCAGGACATCGTCGTGATCTTGGTGATGATCGCCCTCTCCAGCTTCGGTGGTGAACGCGACGGCTCTCTTTGGGAACAGATCGCCGGCGTGCTTCTCGCAGCTGCGGGGGTCATCGGTGGTCTCGCCGTCGCAATGCGCTGGGTTCTCCCCGGCCTCCTCAAGCTCGTCGCGAGCTCACAGGAGTTGCTCATAGTCTGTTGCGTGGCCTGGGCCGTCGCAGTGGCTGCACTCACGGAATATTTGGGTTTCTCTGTGGAGGTGGGCGCGTTCCTCGCTGGCTTCGCGCTCGCGTCGACTCCCTTCCGGGAGTCGATCGCCTCATCGCTGTCGGGACTGCGGGATTTCCTTCTCCTGTTCTTCTTCATCGAGCTCGGCACGCAACTCGACTTCTCCTCGATCGGCACCCAGGTACCCACAGCTATCCTGTTCTCCGCGTTCGTGCTCATCGGCAACCCACTCATCGTTCTCGTGATCATGGGCGTCATGGGATATCCGAAACGCGTCTCATTTCTAGCCGGTCTCGCCGTCGCGCAAATCAGCGAGTTCTCTCTGATTCTCATTGCCCTCGGCCGCGATCTCGGCCACGTCGACAACGACACCGTCGGACTCGTGACACTCGTCGGGATGATCACGATCGCCGCCTCCACCTATATGATCCTGTACTCAAAACAGCTGTTTGCCGTGCTTGAGCCGGTCCTCGGCATCTTCGAGCGGCGCAGCACGATCGACGATACGCTCCCCGAACCGAAGCATCACGACGTGATCGTCTTCGGCCACGGCCGGTTCGGGAGCCGCCTGATCGAGGAGTTCGCACGGTGCGGCTACTCGGTGCTGGTAGTCGACTGGGACCCTTACGCCAAGATCCGCCTCGAGGACATGACACTGGCAGATCGCGTGTCGCTGGTCTATGGGGACGCGAGCAACGGTGAGTTCCCCGGAACCCTGCCCCTACGGTCCGCGAAGTGGATCGTTAGCACCATCCCAAACGTCGAGGTCAACAAGGTTCTAGCCAGATCGCTCCGTCATCATGGTGCGACCGCCCCCGTCGCGGTAACGGCGCACACCGACGCAGAAGCGCGCGAGTTCGACGGAGAGATCAACGAGAACATTATCAATCTCGTTTTCGAGCCGTTCGATGACGCTGCCGACGACGCTATTGCCGCACTCGAAGCGCTGTGAATCGCGGCGCCGACCACCGCGGCCCGTTGGAGAACCGTGGCTATGCGGAGGTCCTGAGGGGCTCGAGGGCGGCTAGAACAAGGTCGAGGCCGAAGGTGAACTCCTCGGCTGGGTCGTAGCCGGCAGCGACGAGCGCCGCGGCGGACTCGTTGAGGTAGGGGAACTCGTCAGAAGGAAGCTGGGGCAAGTAGACGTCCTGGGCCATGTCCGCGAATTCCTCGGCGGTGTCGAACGGCAGGCTGGCTTCCTGCAGGGCGTGACCGTAGACATAGCTGTCGAGCAACCAGTTGGCGTGCGTCGCCGTCAAGACCGAGAAGCCAGCCCTCCGCAGGCAGGCGGTGACCGCTTCGCGGTGGCGGAGGTTCGCGGGCCCCGGCGATGTCCTCGACTCCATCAGGCCGATCGCCCACGGGTGGCATGCGAGAATCTGGCGGGCGGATACCGCCCGCCGTCGCATCGCCGACTGCCAGTCGGTCTCTTCGGGCGGGAGCTCGATCTCCTCGAACACCATGTCGATCATGGCGTCCAGCAACTCCTCCTTGCTCGCCACGTAGTGGTAGAGCGACATCGCGCCCGCGCCGAGCGCGCCAGCGAGCCGGCGCATGCTCAGCCCGTCAACCCCCTCGCTGTCGGCGAGCCGGACCGCCTCGACCACCACTCGCTGCTTGCTCAGCCCCGCGTCTGACGCGACCTGGTGTTGTTCCCTCGCAGACACGGGTCTCCTCGCTCGCTCGAACGGCTTGAAAAGCATCTAGCGTACCGCCATAGTACAGTGTACGCTGCTAGTACAGTGTACGACGTACGGTGTACGAGCCAGGGAGAGTCGCGGCTCGGACGTGAGGAGGTTTCTGTGGGAATCGAACAGCGATCGAATGCCGGAGCACGCCGGGTCCCGGGGGCGAGCCGGGCCGGGGCGGC
>Ga0314774_1002256_pt1 | contig 11068 bp, 12 predicted proteins | sample MetaGCBIA2018_FD_204515 | JGI IMG/M metagenome (GOLD analysis project Ga0314774, IMG submission 204515) | Cryopeg brine microbial communities from Beaufort Sea near Barrow, Alaska, United States - CBIA 2018 | ecosystem: Environmental > Aquatic > Marine > Coastal | place: USA: Alaska | collected... | reverse complement strand
ATTTTTTGTCGTAAGACAAGGCATCGTATAAAAACATTCCGGCAGCCATTTTCCACATATTTCCTTTCCATCGTTTGTAATTTGGGAATAAAAAGGGCAGGGGATAAACAAAATTTGGAGCAATATTCCCCAATATTCTTCTCTCATGCAGCGATTCTCTAACAAGTTTAAATTCCATATTTGCCAGGTATCTTAAACCGCCGTGTATGAGTTTTGATGTAGCTGCCGAAGTTGCTCCTCCATAATCTTTTTTTTCGAAAAGCGCTACAGAAAGACCTCTGCCGGCTGCCGTGTATGCAACGGCAGCGCCTGTAATTCCGCCACCTATAATAATTACATCAAAATTAGTGTCTGTGTGTTCCTCAATATATCTTTTAAGAATCATTGCTTGTGTTTTTACAAATATAGAATAAAATGACAGAGTTTTTAGGCCTTCAGACAACCTGTTTGCGACGCAACGATTCGACCAGTTTATGGGTGAACTTTTGTTCAAATTAACAATAAATTTTGCTTTGGCAGCATCGATGCCATTAAAATTCAAATTGTTAATTTCGTTCAAGATGTGTCAATAATAAAATATATCTTTATTAACCTGATGGGTGCATTGGGTTTTCTGATAGATTTTAATCAATTTTCAAGCTTATTAGATGAATCGTTTCTTTAAAATTTTAATCGGAATAACTTTAACGCTGCTCATTGGATTTACTGGTTTTTTTTATTGGGGTTCATCAAGTGCTTATTCTAGAGAAGAATACAATAAAATTATTCAAACAAATATAGACAACTCGGTTAAAAACGATTCTGTTTTTAGCTTATTGACCTATAATATTGGATATTTAAGCGGGATGACCAATAATTTGCCAATTGCCAAGCCCAAATCGCTTTTTGATGACAATCTGTCAAAAGTTAAAGCTATTTTGAAGCCTTTAAATATCGATATTTTAGCTTTTCAGGAAATTGACTATGCTTCTGCACGCTCTTTTGACATCAATCAGCAATTTCTAATTGCTGAATTAGGCTATCCATTTGTAGCACAGGCCGTAAATTGGGATAAACATTACATCCCTTTTCCTTACTACCCCATAAGCATGCAATTTGGGCACGTTTATTCCGGGCAATCAGTTTTAAGCCATTTTCCTGTTAAATCCCAAAAACGTTTTGTTTTAGATGCTGTTGACAATGCTCCTTTTTATTGGACTTCTTTTTATTTAGACAGACTGGCGCAAGTAGTGGAAATACATATTAAAAATAAAACGGTCATGGTAATTAACGTTCATTTAGAAGCTTTTGATAAGCCTACCAGAACAAAACAAAGCAAAGTTGTATTGGCCTTATATAATTCTTATAAAGATGCGTATCCAACATTCTTGGTCGGCGACTTTAACAGTGACATTAAATTTCCCGATGCCAGTATTTCACCAATTATTAATAGTCCGGATATTGGTATTGCGGCTTTTGATATGCCCTGCCCAAATACTTTTAATTCAATTAATCCTACCAAACGCATTGATTATATTTTTTACAATAAAAATTTTATAGAAGAAATAGGGAGTCGTGTTTTAACAGAAATGGGTGATGCTTCAGATCATTTACCCTTAATGATTCACTTTAAGTTAAAATAACCAAGAAACATTTGCTTCAAATAATATTGGTTTTGGAAGAAAAAAGGACCATTATTTTTCAGATGAAGCAATTCGAAAGGGTTAAAAGTCGATGAAATTTTTGAATTGTAACGGTTTATGATTTTGATTTAATACTGAAGATCTTTAAAAACGTCGCATACTATCAATTCTCGAATGTTGGGACAAGTTGTTCTTAAATAAAATGTATCGGCATAAATAGGGAATATTGATGTAAAAATTTAAAATTCACACAGGTAATTTAAAATACAATTGACATAAAGCCTTATAAAGAGTATAGGTATTTATCATTCGTAATTCTTATGCTTTTCAGCCCTCCAAAAGGCTTGATAGGCATAAGTTAATTCTCTGGACAAATCTCTCCATCTTATCCGTCCTTTTTCAATACCGTTTCTCAACTTCTTGAATTTTTTCTTCGATAACGGTAGTTGTATTTTTGTTAAATCTAGATTTTCCATATCCTTATTTTTGTTTAAAATGACCCCCTCAAGTCACAAGTTAGTTTCTCGTAAATCTGTTCTGATAAGTTTTTTTTAGGGTTTCCTATTTTCAATTATTGAGCATGATAAACTGAAAACTTAATAGGAGTTTCAAATGAGATTACTTCATTTCTCGTAATATAAGAATATTTTGCGAGATACGCAACATGAATAACTAAATTATTTGGTCACTGTGATTAAAAAAACAAAAATATTCATAAAAAAGACAAACAAAGAAGTCTAAGATTTATTCATTGTTTCATTAATTTATTCAGCTTCAATAATCACCACTTTAGGATCTATATCATCAGCGCCGTGGGTCAATTTTTTCAACTTTTTAACAAAAACAACCAAGAGCAATCCAAAGGAAACGCAAAATATAAATACACCCATAAAAATAGCGTATTCACCGGCATTTTGAGCAGCTTCCCCTATATAACCGGCAAGTTTGTTTCCAATTCCTGTAACCATAAAATAGGCGCCCATCATTAACGAAGCATATTTTAAGGGCGCTAGTTTGGTAATGAAAGATAAGGCTACTGGCGAGACACTCAATTCGCCAATAACGTGCAAAAGGTAAGCGCCAAACAACCAATAAATGGCAGCTTTTCCATCTAAAGAGGAAGCAGTTTCAATTGCCGCTCCTGCCAATAATAAAAAGCCAAAACCGGTAATGATGGTTCCTATACCCATTTTAAACAGCGAAGAACTTTCTTTCCCTTTTTTCACCCACATTGTCCAAAAATAGGCTATGGGCATTCCAAATAAAATCACGTAAAAAGCTGGCAAAGCCTGCAAAAAACTTGAAGGAACCGTAAATCCAAACATAACTCGGTTAATTTTATCCCGGGCATATAAATTCATCAAACCGCCGGCTTGTTCATAGGCTCCCCAAAAAACAATCACAATGATAAACGATAAAATCAACACAATCATTCTATCTTTTTCTACGGAAGTAAGCGGAATGCTTTTATTTGTGCCACTTTCTCGCTGAACTGGCACAAAATTCCCTACAGTTGTCAAATATTTTTGACCCCAAATATAGACTATTTGTCCCAGAGCCATGCCAATTCCTGCCAAACCAAAACCATAATGCCAATTAATAACTTCACCAACATAGCCAACCAATAAAGGAGCCGCGAAAGCGCCAACACCGAAAACAATAAAAACAATCCCGGTATAAAAAGCCCACAAAGCATCGAATGCCAAAATAAAATGACCGATGCAAAGCAAAAAACCGCCGAGCATCACTGTTTTTTTCTGACCTAACCACCTGTCGGCTAACAAACCTCCGGGAACCGACATCACATAAACCATCATGGTGTACCAGCCGTACAATTCCAAAGCAGAAACTTTGTCCCAGCCCAATCCGGCATTGACTTCTGATGTTTTGGCGGTTAAATAAAGAATAAGGATGGCACGCATACCGTAATATGAAAAGCGTTACTACATTTCGGTAAAAAATAAAATATACAATCCTTTCGGGTGGCCCCACAATGTTTGTTTTGGCATATTTTCAGTATCTAATGGCGGTAAATATACTATTCTAAAACTTTATCGGCAGTGTTTTATGTGCGGCTGAAAATTGGAAATTAAGTAAAGTATTTGGTGATCATTTTTGTGGTAAACTCCGTTTTATTTCAATCTGAAGCAAAGGCAATTCCGAAGAGAATTTCAAGAAACTGAGCGTAAAAAACAAGAGCTGTTTACTGGTTTGGTTTATTTTTTGCATATATTTGGACTCTTAATTTTAGGCCTGCAATATTATTTTTTTCGGCTCCATAGTTCAAGGGATAGAATAAAAGTTTCCTAAACTTTAGATCCAGGTTCGAATCCTGGTGGAGTCACTTTTAAAAAACTTAATTAACTTATTAATAGTTAGTTAGGTTTTTTTATGCTTAAATATTAATAAAACGGTACGATATACGGTACGATTATGATTGATGCACGTTAATTTAACACTTATATTCATTAATATTCAGTTTTAAAATTAGGCGAATATTTATCAAGTCTATGTCCACTTTTAAAACTTCTTACTTCTATCACTTTGTTTTTATCCTTATCATAAACTAACTCCACAAAGAACATATTAATAGCATAACAATTTAAAGTTTCTGTTTTAGATATGTAATTATCTAAAAACACGCCAATACTCCAAACCGTTTTTAGTTGTTCTTCTTCATTAAGCCTATTAAATTCATATAAGGTCATAATAATATAGATTATAAAAAGCCACCTCTAAAAAGAGGAAGTGAAAATTGATATGAAAAAGATATAGGAAAAGTAACCTACAACTCAAATAGAGTAAATTACTTTACTTTTCTAAAATGATATGTTGCGTAACCAGAATCATAACCATCATCATATCTTTCACCCCATTTCATAGTGTTTTTAGTTATTTCAATATCAACATACAAATCTGGAGATCTTGAAACAGATTCACCATTGAAATAAGTTTCAGTTAAAGTAAGTATATCACCTGCTAATGTGAAAGTACCAATAATGTCAGAAACAGTTCCATCATTATCATAACCTAATAACCTATAAGTATCAGTGGGTATAAATTCGATAGTAGGGAAGTATTCTTCAGTTCCATCAAACTCATCATATCCATCTTCAGTTATGCTATATAATTCCCATTTCCCAAAAATTGAGTTTCCTGATGTTGAATCCTCTGATTTCGAACAAGCACTTACTATTAGTAAGAGTGCAATAATTGCAATTTTTTTCATAGTGTTTAATTTGAAGTATTAGTATTTATATAATTTTAAAAATTCTTATAAATTATTCAATGCAGATTCAACCAATTCCTTTTTATACTTTGTGAAAGAGGCGATACTCATATCAGCAATTTCATTTCTAACCCCATTAATTTCAATAAATTTTGAGTTCTCTTTAAGCACTATGGAACAAATACATTTAGTTTGTTTATCATCAACTAATATTTTGAAAGACCCTTTAAAATCTCGGAATCTAATTCTATCTAAATCAGAGTTTTTAAATTTAGAACTCATAGCCATAATAGTCTTTATTACATTATAGGCTTTAATTTCTTCCTCAGTAGTTATAATTCCCGAGTTAGACTCTAAAATTTCTTTTTGTACAATTTTTTCGAGTGCTGACCTCAAAGAAATAGAATTAATTAATCCTTCAATTTGTTTTGAGGTTTTATCGTTTATCCTTTTCCCTCCCATATTTTTAAAAATTATTTTAATCAAATCTTCAGAAGGATTATCTAATGTATTGAACAAGGCAGTATCAAAATTATTTATAAAATATATTTCTTCCGCCTCTGTTATAATGTCTTTAATCTCTATTGATTGCCTGTTAAATAGTGCTAACATATCTAAATCCGAATATTCATATTGAGATAAGTCAAAGGTGAAAAATGGATTTTCATTAAGAATTGTATCATTACTACTACTTCTTGTGTAGAAATTATAAATAATACCATTTGTTGTAATGCCAATCTTTACAGAGGGCGTATATAAACAGTACTCATTTAATTGTCTAAAATTATTATCAGTTAATTTAATTGTTGCTTTTTTACATTCCACAAGTATTTCAGGATTTTTACCACCTAAATAAATAGCCATATCTACTCTACGCCCTTTTTTATCTCCCATATCTGAAACAAATTCGTGTGTATAGTCATCCATTTTTCTGTAATTTAAAATCTCAAAAAATGGATTTATCAAAAAATCACGTGTTGTTGTTTCATCATTGCTATGAGTAATTGCTTTTGAAATATCCCAGTTATCTAATGATTTTTTTATTTGGTTTACGATTTGTTTTAGTTTTTTACTATCCATAATTTTTGTAATTCCTTGTTTTAAATTTGTTTATTCCTTTCGTTCATTACTTTTTTTTAATATATCCATTACTCTATCTTGCTCCTTTTCATCCAAATTCTGTAACCATTCAACAATCTTTTTATACACTATTTTCTTTTGTTCTAAAGTTGCTTTTTGCTTTTCTGTTTTCATAAAGAGGAATTTTAAGGTTTTATAAAATTCATTACCAATTACTTAAATTGGTTTTTATTGTGAAAGTTTCAATAAAAAAATCATTCAAACTTTTAAGAGTGTTTTGTGTTGATTGGTTTGGTCTTATTGTATTGTCTTTTTTAAGTACATACATTTCAATATGTTCTTCACTGTTATTTTTTACACCACCAAAATCTATTTCTAAGCCTTTAAAAAAGATATTTGAAACAGTAACACGATATTTAGATTCTTTAATTTCAATAACTACAAAGGCTTTAAAATCAGCATAAGCATATATAGGTAAACCAGTTTTATTTTTTATTTGGTGAGTATTACTGTTACCAGATATGGTTGCATTGTTTGATGTTAAGTTTGTAGTAAATGCAATCTTTTTAAAATAGGGTGCTAATTGCTGTGTAGAATCTATTTCAAATACTTGTTGCCAAATTAGATTGTTGTTTTCAACTTGAAAATTATTTTGTGAAAATAAAGAGTTGATAAATAGAAATAGAATAAAGGAAATATTTTTCATAAAGCGCAATTTTCATTAAAAGTAGAAAATTAAACTTTAAGATTCAATGAATTATCTTAAAGTTTTAAATTAAAAATTTAATAATAAATTGACATTAAAATAAAAAAAACCACCTCCGCTTTGCTATGAAACTTGTAAGAGGTGGAAACTGCTCGGCCTATGAAAACCGAACTAATCAAATGTAATTATAAAAACAATACAAAAACATCTGTTTAAAAATATAATTAAATTGGTTTTTCTGTTTTTTTTAGTAATTACCATTTATTGCAAAAAAAACGCATTTTGTTGATTAAACTTTGAAAATAGTAGTTAATACACTGCAATTGAGTTGTTTAGATTGATTACTAATAGATTAAAAGATGATAATTATCATATTATTTTTGATTATTTTATATTTCTTTTATTCTCCCATAGTTATTTATTAGTTCCCCAAGAGAGTTTTATATCCCAAATAAAATAATTATATCCCCACCAATTTTAACATTATTGTAACCTCGTTTTAGTTTCAAATTTTTAGTAGCCCCATTTTTAAATCAGAGATGATTTAAGAAAAGTATTGCTATGAATATTAATTTTAAATTTAAATATATCATGAAAAAGTTTTATTATTTAGTAGCAAGTATGGCTTTTGTACTTGTAGTTATTATGTCTTGCGAAAAATCTGCTATTGGAGTAGATGAGTTACAAACAACGAAACAAGAAGTATTATTTGCGAAAGGTGACAAATCGCAGGTTAAAGTAGACATCCTTCATTGGGATGGGGAAAAATTCATTCTTATTTCTGTGGCGGGAGCATCAGTTGAATCACACATGGCTCATGGAGATAAATATCCTTGTGAACCTGATTTTGTTCAAGATTTTACGACGGATGTTGAGGGTTGGTTTGGATATGGTGGTGAGATTACACATGAAGGTGACCATGCTATTGTTGAGGGAGGTGCATATACAGTTTTTGACGGTTATAAGAGTACTTGGACAGGAACATGGACTGCAGAGATTGATGTTTATTTAGACCCTGCTTGGGCTAATAATCAGGGATTTGATTATTCGGTTGCCGCAAGTAAAAGCGACGGCAATTATCTTCAAGATTATTTCTGGCACGTTGGTCAAGTTGACGGAGTGGGTTTACTGGTAACGGCTGATAATAATAATTACCCAGGGGGTGTCCCGAATAATTATATTTTACAAACAGGTAATGACGGAAACCATTACAACATAACAACTGGTGGTGGTGCTGGTTGGTATACACTTCAGCAAGTATTTTATGATGATGGCAGTGGTGTCCTTGCCGTTGATTTCAATCTCATTGACATTGGTGGAACTACTGTATGGACAACAACCCGCTCAACTGCAACAAACCTTATTCCAAGTGTTGTTGGAGGTAATCGCTACGGGTGGTTTGTATTTATCAATGTAGATGGTGGCATTGCAGTTGATAATACTTTACTAACTCATTGTGAATAGTACTTCTTAAAGATTTATTTTATTTGAGAGACTGCTTATTTGTGGTCTCTCTTTTTTTTACAGATATTTTGAAAATCAACTACTTTAAAAAAGAAATAAATAAGCCACCTCAACTTAATGAAATGGCTTATTTAAAATGTGAACTTTGACCTTGAAGTATATTAAAAAAAATTGCTATGAAAACAAGAGTTCACATTTGAACGTATATCAAATATAATAAAAAATCCTGTTTAAATTCAGTTAACTGATAATTGAAAAAGATTAGACTTAAAAAAATCTAATAATCAATATAAAATAAATTAATCTTGAATAGAGGTTAACCTACCGTTTTCGAAATATAAATACATGTCTTTTTCTCGATATACCCATTGCTGATGTACTCCCCAAGAACCAGTACTGGTATTAATTTTAGATGGAACTCCAATACTTTTTCTTGCCATATCAATTGTCATCCCTAACCATATTTCTTCCTTTAATATTTTATTTGTAGTAGTTTCACCAAATAAGTCTATTAATTCTGCTATTTTCAAACTATCATTTTTTTTATTTTTAAGATAAACTTCATTATCAATTAATAATTTTAAAGCAGTAAGTTCTTCAGATTGTTCAATGGCGTAATTAGGGATATAGTATTTTTTCTCATTAATTATTCCTTTCCAAAATAATATATTCTTGCTTGCAGAACCTTGATAACAAGAGTAAATTATGATAGTATCACCTTTTTGTAGGATTTCTGATAAATATTTATCTTCGGCACTAAAAAAAGAATAGGTCTTTGCATTATTATATTTAACAATTCCATTGACAGTTGGTTTGTTTTGAGAATAAGAAATTATTGAGAAAAGAAATATTGATACAGTAAATATTATTTTTGTTTTCATAGAGTACAATTTTGATAAAGGTAAAAAAATACCAATTAAGATTCAATTTAAATCAACTTAAAGCCCTAATTATAAAATAAATGCAGAAAGCAATTATTGGTAAAAGAGAAACCATACATCCGCTCCCACTTTTATTTGATTTTGCTGTTATCGGTTGATGTGATTTTTTAGGGTTTGAATTTTCTTTTAAGATATTATTTTGTTCTTTAGGAATTAAATTCCCGTCACTATCTCTTTTAGTTACGATAGCAACGGTTCCTTTAAAGCCCCACTCATTTTTACATTTTGAAACATCAATTATCCTGTTTTTCTTAGCATAATCAAGATTAAATCTTTTACTATCAATTGAATCACAGAATGCACAGCATTTGTTACTTATAATTTCAATTTCCATTTCATATCCTTCAACATTGTTGTTACATTGATAACTTTCTATTTCTTTATCTATACGAAGTTGAATCAATCTATCATCTCTCTTATTCTCATACTTTGACCTAAATCTATGCATTGCTCCATAAACCGAGGACAGGTTTCTATCCAATTTAGATTTATTGTCTTTGGATTTTGAAATATCAAGAATTAAGAAATTATAATACCCCCAAAGAATCTCTTTATCATTTGCGTTATTATGATTCGTTTTGTAAGTATGATAAAAATCTATCAGTTTTTTATTATCATACCCAATCAAGTAATTGATTCCGTGCACTCTATCCTGAAGAATCCAATCAAGACCAGTTTTTCTTTTCGCCATAATAATTTTTGTTTGAATTTTACAAGTTAAACATTTATAAGTAAAGAAATTCTGATAAAAATCATTCAAGAAATAATTCCATTTGTTGAAGTGGGTAAATAGAATTAAAAAACCACCTCCGCTTTGCTATGAAACTTTTTGGAGGTGGAAATCGTAAGGTAGGTGGGGTACCTTTTTAATTTAAAGGTAATTAATTTATAAAACAATACAAAAAATATTTTAGATGATATACTAAAGTTTTTCGTGTGCGTGTGTATGACTTTAGAAAAATCTTTAATTCTTTCTTGCGTATAGTCTTACCTGTTTTCTCTGTGTTAAGCCCTTACTAATACTTTAAATAAGAGATTATTTTTTTAACCATACTACACGCTTTTTCCACTTCTCTTTTTCATCGAAGTATTTTTTTTGTTTAACAATTTCCTTTAAAAAAAAGGAAAGTTTATTTTGCGTAAAATGTGTAAAATTATAATTTCCCCTTTTTAAAATTTCATCTATTAAGGATATACCCTCTAACCTGTACTTTTTCTCTAATTCAGTATATGCAAATGCAAATTCAAACATACTCTGGTCAACGGTAATAATCTTATTTCTATATAAAATATTGAAATCTTCCTTAGTACTATCATCATTAGATAGTTTTAAGGTTATTTCATCAGTAATATCGGCAAAATGAAGAAGCATCTGTTCATTATTAAATTCACTTTTAATATTTTTTGTAGTAGTCTTTTCCTTTGGCACTTCATTAAACAAATCTAAAAGTCTTTGGCTAAGAATCGGAATTTGTTCTCGAGTTGGTTTTTGTTTCTTCTTTTTTACGCTTCTAATTTTCACTGGAGAGTTACTTTTCTTTTTCAGTCTTTTATTCAGGATCCTATTTCCTCGGCTGTAACTACCTAATAAATTGGAATACTTTAATCCTATTACTGGAACTTCAATCATCCAATAGTTAATTAGAAGTGTATCATAAGGGTCTTTTGGATTTTTAGACCATTTTTCAAAATCAATGTATTTAGGAAAGAAACTTAGGGCAAATTTTGTATTTAAAGTCTTTCGGCTATTAAATTCATCGGTGTATTCCTTCTTTTTTCTATTTGGTACATAGTCATATAGACCATCAAACAATGTAAAAACTATTGATTCTATTATTGCCATTTTCTTTTGTCATTAAACATTGAAAATATTATTATACCCCAAATAATACCATAACCTTAGAATATTAAATAGCCTTAACATTTTTACTCTCAAAAAGAATAAAGCACTACTAGTACTGTGTTTAGTTTTTTAATGGTACACGATTTTAGTATTGTGGCGGATTCTCCCATGGTGGTGGTGGTG
>Ga0314774_1002255_pt1 | contig 11075 bp, 20 predicted proteins | sample MetaGCBIA2018_FD_204515 | JGI IMG/M metagenome (GOLD analysis project Ga0314774, IMG submission 204515) | Cryopeg brine microbial communities from Beaufort Sea near Barrow, Alaska, United States - CBIA 2018 | ecosystem: Environmental > Aquatic > Marine > Coastal | place: USA: Alaska | collected... | reverse complement strand
AGCGCCACGGTTGAAGGGTGAAGACGAGGCGCTCGTGGAGGTTACGACTGACAAGGCGCGGATTGTGCGGCGGTGGAAGAACGATGATGCCGGCCTGCTGGATGCGTATGCGTTGGATGGGTCGAAGTATCCGTCGGGTACGAAGTTCGTGTTGGAGGCGACAGGCGGCGCACTGTTTGATCCTGCCGCGTTCATACGAATGGATGCAAAGGATCAGCGCGATGAACTCCTGACTCGCATCGAGTTACCGTTCGACCTCGCGAAGTTGGAGGCTGACCGGAAGGCGGCGTTCGATGGTCGCACTGAGGTGTCGCGTGAGGTGAAGCGTCTGCGTGCGGTGAAGCAGTCGCTGCCAGCGATCGATGAAGCATTGGTGGAGAAGCCATCTGCAGACATTGTTGAGCAGCTCGAGCAGGCACACCAGGTTGAACGTGAACGCCACACTCTCGATGATGACGCGTGGCGGGCAACGGAGCAGCTGAAGGACATCAACGAGAAAATCACCAAGCTTGAGGAACACCTGGTGCAACTCCGCATCGAACGCGCTGCAGCAAACACCAACGTCGAAGACGCCCAGAAGAAACTTGCCGCTGCACCATCACCCATCGACACCGACGAACTCAAGCAACAACTCCGCAATGTCGAGAACCACAACCGTGCAGCCCACGACAACACCAACGTCCGCGCCAAGCACACCGACGTCGACCGCGACCTGACCGAAAAAGAAACCACCGAAACCACCCTCACCAAAAAGATCAACGACTACGACACCAAGAAAATGGAGGCGCTCGCGGGTGCGAGGTTGCCGGATCCGTTGTTGTCGATCGAGGGTGACGAGTTGACGTATGACGGTGTTCCTTTCCGTCAGGTGAATAGGGGTAAGCAGACGTTGATTGCGGCGTATGTGGTGATGATGGCCAATCCGGATCTTCGGTTGATGGTGGTTGAGGATGGCGAGGCGTTGGATAACGATTCGTTGGCTGAGTTGGAGAAGCTTGCGCAGGAGCATGGCTATCTTGTGTTGGCTGCGCGTGATCGTGATCGTCCGGTATCGGCACACGTTCTTGTTGATGGCGTGGTGCAGTCGTGAAGTCACCCATTCAGTACTTCGGCGCCAAGACAAACATCGCTGATCAACTCGTAGGGCTGATGCCTGACCACCGCGGGTATATTGAGCCCTTCGCAGGTTCGCTCTCGGTACTCCTGGCAAAGCCGGCATCCAAAATTGAAATCGTCAACGACCTTGACCGTCAACTACTTACCTTTTGGCGTGTACTCCGCGACAACGGTGAAGAACTTCTCCGCCGTGCAGACCTCACACCGCACTCTCGTGAAGCACTCCGTGAGGCAGCCGAACTAGACGGCGACGACGACATATCCGTCGCCCTCCAAGTCTGGGTTCTACTCACTCAAGGGCGCTCACGAACGATGAAGCGTACAGGGTGGAGGTTCTACGCTGATCCGAACGGCACAAGCGCTTCCTTCCAGACGTACATGGATGCCTACAGGAGACGGCTCGGCCCAACAATGGACCGCATCCGATCAGTATCCCTCGAGTGCAGGCCAGCACTCGATGTCATCGCGCAGTACGGAGCGTTCCAAGACAACCTCCTCTACGTCGATCCTCCATACCTCGCATCTACAAGACGACCAGGACGCTACACCCACGAAATGGGAGGCGAGAACGAACACACCGCGCTCGCCGAAGCACTGGATATCTGCAATGCGAAGGTGATGCTTTCTGGTTACCCTTCGGCGCTTTACGACGAGCTCTATGCCGATTGGAACCGAGTTGACATTGGAGCTCGCTCAGACAATGCGATCACCAGGAGCGTGGCTGAGTCGGTCTGGATGAATTACGAACCGAGTGGCCGCCTCGACTTCTCGCAACTTGAGAGCGTGGTGGCGTCATGATGACCCGTGCCGAACTGACTGATGCTGTGGAATCTCTGCAGCGTGTGGGCGGCATCTACGATCTGATCGCCGCGTGTGTTGAGCGTGACGGTGCTGAGCGGGTGAGCAGCTGATGGCGGATCCTCGGTGTTCGGAAGCGGAATGCTCGCAGCAGGTCATCGCTCGCGGGCTATGCCGTAAGCATTATCTCGCCGCGTGGCGTGCTGGTGGGCAGTTGCCGGCGTCTAGTTGTAGGGCGATGCAGAAGCTACTTTGCCCGCCAGAGCATCCGCACGATGCGGATACATGCTGGGTTGAGCACGGTTGCCGGTGTGCACGTTGTGCCCACGCTCGCCATATGGAGCGGCAACGTCGACGCTACCGCTTGCGTGCTTATGGTCGCGAGAATCAGATTGTTGGAGAGCGTGCTGATGCGGGCCCGGTACGTGAGCGGTTGCTTGAGCTACGCGATTCTGGCTTCGGGCTTGAACGTGTCGCCGATGCGGCCGACGTCCCTCGCGGATCCGTCATGGACATCATGTACGGACGACGTGGTGCTGCACGAGAACACGAGAAGACGAAGCGGGCTGCTCGCACGACTAAAGCCGAATTCGCTGAACGAATTTTGGCGCTAGATCCGGACGACATTGACCCGGCGATGCTGACGAACCTGGGCACGACGCGGCGCATCCAGGCACTCATAGCAATGGGCCACACCCAAACCGAACTCGCGCGTCGATTCAACATGCGCCCTAGCAACTTCCACAAACTTGCCTTCGGGAAGCGCCCTCGAGTGTCGGCGAATACCGCGGCGCTCGCGGTGGCCACGTTTGCTGAGTTGTGGGCTGTGCGCCCGGTGGGTGCGCGGGCTGATAACGCTCGAGCGTTGGCGGCGAAGTATCGGTGGTTGTCACCGTTGGCGTGGGACGACATCGATACCGACCGGGAGCCTCGCTTCGTCGACAACACGGATCAGATCGATGAGGTGGCGGTTGAGCTCGCGGTCAGTGGTGAGCGGATTCGGTTGTCGCATGCTGAGCGGCAAGAGGCGATCCGGCGTCTTCACGCATTGCACTGGTCCGATCCTCGGATCGCCGAGCAGCTGAACCTCGCTGCCCGGACGGTGTGGCGTAACCGTCAGGACCTTGGGCTTGCCGCTGTTGTGGGCGCGGATAACGAACTGATTGTGGCGTAGGCCACCAAATACGAGGAGTAACTGATGACTGCAGGTACGAGTATTGAGATGGTTGACCCGTCGACGTTGTTGGTGAGCGCGAACGTTCGTAAGGATGTTGTGTTGCTGCCGTCGTTTCTTGAGTCGATCAAGGAGCACGGGGTTCTGGTCCCCATTGTTGTCGATCGCACTGAGGCGGGGCTTGAGGTTGTTGATGGGCAGCGTCGCACTCTTGCTGCGGTCCAGGTCGAGCTTGCTGATGTGCCGGTGTGGGTGACGGTGCCGCTTGAGAATGATCAGGAGCGCATCATTGAGCAGCTCGTGGTGAATATGCACCGGGAGGATGTGTCGGAGAAGGACACGCGGGATGCGATTTCGGATCTGGCTTTGTTCGATATGAAGGTGCCGGCGATCGCGAAGAAGCTGGGTATCGATGCCGCTTTCATCGTGCAGTCAGTTGTTGTGGGCAAGTCGGCGGCCGCGAAGGAGCTGTTGGCTTCGGAGACGGTCCGGTTCGATATGGCTCTGACTGTTGCTGAGTTCGAGGACGAGCCTGAGCAGCAGAAGTCGTTGCTTGAGTTGATCGCGAATGGGCGCCAGTGGGATGTGCGCGCTCGTGCACAGGAATTCCGTGATGCTGCTGAGGCTGCACCGTTGATTACGGCTCTGGAAGAGAACGGACTGACCATCGTCCAGCAGCCGGACTACAACCAGTCGGATCCTCAGAGTGTGTCTCGTCTATATACGGACGAGAAGATGACGAAACCATTGGCTGATCTGCTGCATGAAGATTTGGTCGCTCGTGTCGGTAACACGCTGTGCGCTTATGTCTACTTCACGTGGGAGGGCCAGAACAACCGTGTCCCGAAGATCGGGTATGCGGTCAAGGGTTGGCAGGCTATTGGGTTGTTCTCTCGCTCTTCCGGCGGTGTGTCGAAGGCGACGACGCCGGAAGAGGTTGAGGCGGAGAAGCTTGCGCGTCGTGCTGCTCGCGAGACGACGAAGTCGTGGGTTGCGGCGTCAGCGTTGCGGATGGAGTTTCTGCAGGATCTCGTGAAGCGTAAGGCTTTACCGATGGGCTGGCAGCCGTTGGTGATCGCGCGTCTTTTGGACAACGACATTGGCGGTTCGAGTCCGTGGCGTATGACGTTGGCGATTCTCGGTTTGGAAGAGCCGTCAGATTCATATTCTCAGCGCAGCACTGTGGAGAAGTATCTGCAGAAGGCTCCCACGCGTGCCCTGCACATTGGTCTCGCCGCTTATTTGGGCAACGTCGAGGGCGGTTTCGAGTTCGACCGTAAGGGGTGGGCTCAGGCCGCGACGAAGCCGTACCTGCTGCAGCTTGAGAAGTGGGGCTATGTCCTTTCTGATGTCGAGCGCACGGCTGCCGGCTACACCGTCGAGACGGTTGAGGGTGCGGCGTGACTGTCACAGCTCTCACGCGTGCCACGGTCTACAACCGTGACAACAACATGTGTGTCCTGGCGCAGGTCGACCACCGCTTCGACAAGTGCTCAGGCCCGAATACTCTGCAGCACACTGTTGGCCGCGGCATGGGTGGCTCTCACCTGTTCGATACTCCTGACTTGTTGGTCACGATGTGCAACGGCCATAACACTCTCGCAACATCCAACGCAGACTTTGCCCGCTTCTGCACAGGCCGAGGCTTGGTGCGCTCGCGGAACTCGTCGCGGGATCCTCGCCTGGTGCCGGTGGAGTATGCGGACGGTTGGTTTCGTCTTGTTGACGATCAACGTGTGCCCGTTGATGAGCTGACGGCGCTCGAGTTCATGTTCCTGATTGGGGCTTTGTCGAATGAGTTGGAGGAGCGGTCGTGAAGTTGCCGCAGTTCGCAATGACATACGTCGTCTACTGGCCGGAGGCGCAGGTGATGAAGGTGGGTCGTGCATATCGATCAGCTCGGCTCGGATCGTTCTTAGCAACCGGCGCCCAGATTGTCGTCTTAGTGCGGGACACCCCGGTTGAGTGGGAGCGGTCGGCTTTGGCTGCGTTCCGTGACCGGTTCCCTCGTGCGTTCTCTGTTGCCTCCGAGTCGATGAGTCTGCTGAGTCGTGGGCGTGGGTTTACCGAATGTTTCCGGGTTGCACCTGACGAGGTGGGTGCTGCTGTCACTGTATTCAAGAAAGCCGTTGCTGATTATGCCCTTCACCCCCAAACGAAGTTTCAAGCTCGAGGCGTTGAATCGCGACGAGCGGTTCCTGTCGTTGAGTCGGGATCTGCGTCTGTTCCTGTGGTCGCTGTTGTCGTATGTGGATCAGCGGGGTCGGGAGGTGATGTCTGCGATGACGTTGCGGGAGACGTTTTACGAGTTCGACAAGGATGTCACTACGAAAGTGATCGATTCGTGGGTGGAGGCATTGGAGAAGCAGCACTGGCTGCTGTTGTACGTGGCGGCAGGTCGTCGCATCTATTTCCAGATGAATCCGGCCGTGATGGCGGAGTTTGTGTCGATGGATGGGCGGGACGAGTCACGTTATCCGCATCCGGATCCGGGTCCGGTGGCGGCCCAGAGTGCTGCTTGGGGCGATTCCGGGGCGACTCCGGGTGGATTCCGGGTGGATTCCGGGCCGACTACGGCAGAGGGGAAGGGGGAGGGCGGGCAGTTCGGGGAGTTCAGGGAGTCCCCTGCGTGGATGTCCGACCCGCTGTTACCACCTCCCCAAGGTTGCCGTCTCCATCCGAACAACACGGGCCTCATCAACTGTGGAGCATGCGGTGGTGCTCGGAAGCTTCATACCAGGTTCATGAGTGGAGAGATTTCTCACGCGGAGGCTGTTGTCGCGTGGTCAGATCCTGGCGTAACAATCCGAGAGGACCGCGACGGAGCCTAGTGAACCGGTTCGTTTCGCGGATGCAGGCGGGGGTGCTCTGATGGGTGCCAAGTGGGTAATCCGCCGTCGTTGGTCGTTCATGTGGGGATCTCCGGGGCTGTACTGGCGAGTGTCTCACCCGTCGATCCCTCAGGGGCGCCCACTGTACGGAAGCGTTCACCTGTACACCCACGCGGACGCTATCGAATACGTCGATGCGCGGGCTCAGGCTTCGGCGCTCGCGGAGGCCACAGCATGACGCTCTCACACTTCACGAAACCTCCTCGCAGCTCGCGGGCTAGGGCTCAACGGTTGACATCAATTCTTGAGACTCATGCTGCGTGGGAGCGTCGCACATTGGCTGATCTTCGTGTCGCTGGTTTCAACTTCACCACGGTCGATCAAGCATTCCGTTATTTGGCGGCGCAGCGCACGTTGGCGCGGATGTCTGCGGATGATTTGGTGCAGTTTGTTGCCGATCAAGAACCGATTAGAGAGAAAGAAGGCGCTCGCAGTGGACGTTCATGAGCATGATTTCAGGGGGTCACCTGGGGACACGTTGGAGTGTTCTTGTGGTGCTTCGAAGCGGCCGTTAGACCCTGCCCCGGATGCTCCTGTTGTGGAGCAGTGGCTGATTACGGCTCCGCAGTCGGTGTTCGAGGCGTTGATGTACGTCGTGCAGGAGCGCTCGCAGCAGGATGCGCGTTGGGGGCCGCAGGATCATCCTGACGGTACGGGGCCTGAGACGGTGCCGCTGTTCGCGGCGACGGCAACTGGCATTGCTGATGATGATGAGGCGAAGTACATCCGGGATGTGATGTGTGGTCGTACTGATTGGCGTTTCAAGACTTTGGCGGATCGGCCTGGTACGTGGGCTGACATTTTGCTCGAGGAAGTTTTCGAGGCGATGGCTGAGGATTCACCGGTGAAGTTGGTTCAGGAGCTGACTCAGGTCGCTGCGGTTGCGGTGGCGTGGGTTGAGGCGATCGAGCGTAGGTTGCGGGAGTCCGGGACAGGACAGAGCGCATGAAGCTACGCATCCCGAAAGTGGTCTTGGTGACTGCCGCCGAGCGCGCCCCACGCTTACTGACCGCAAACGTCTACTACGAGTCGCAGGTGATCGGTGTTGCCGTGCGCCTGTGGTCGCGCCGAGCGCCCGCCTACGGGCACCGGATGCTGTCGATCTTGTGGGCACGACCCACCGTCCCGCAATCGCACGGTTCAGAGGTGCAGAAATGACGCACTACAGGAGCTTGGTGCAGACGTACTACTGCGACGGTCGAGGTGATAGCGGAGGTATCTGCATCGCTTCTTTTGAGACCCACTCCGGCACCGCCAAGGATGCGTGGCGGCAGGCCCGCGAAGACGGTTGGAAGAAGCACGGCAAAGGCCACCTGTGCCCGCGTCACGACACGAACCCACAACCGCACGATTCAGAGACAGGACAGAGCGCATGAGCCACATTCTTGAGGTCAAGATCGACAGCAAGTTCGGATTGTCAGAGTCGATTAGGTGCACCGAGCCGGATACTGCTGATTGTCGGCGTTGGTGTGTAGAGGCAGGGTGCGACGGTTACCCCAGCTCGAAGCACGAAGAACACGCACTGGTCGTTGTTCCGTGTGGTGTTGCTGAGTGGTTCAACTGGGACACGACTGCGTCGATCGAGGGTTACACGGGCGAGACAACTGATCTTCGCTCTGGCCCGATTGTGGTGACGATGGCTGGCGAGGATGGTTTCGAGTGGCACTATGCCGAAGATTCGCACGGTCTAGAGACCACCGCATCGGCTCAAGGGATCGGGGGTCGGGATCAAGGCAGCAGGACAGGGCAGGACATCGGACACCGAAAGACGAGCCCCCACGGAGGAACGTCGGACTCCACCCCATCCGCCCGAGGGCCGGTGCGGCCTGACCGAGAGCAGTGTCGCGGATGTGAGGGGCCGGTTTTGCTCGCAGACCTGACCGAAGAGGATGACCTCCCCTTGTGTAATCGGCACTGGAATGAGTGGGTGGCGCGGTTCCTCAACTCGGATGACGCTCCCGGTTGTTGGGCGCACCTCATCAGAGAACCGCACGGTTCAGAGACGGGGCAGAGCGCATGAGCGATTCAAAGCCCGAGACGCAGCTGACGATGATCGATGGGCGCGAAGCGCTGTTGATGGTCCTCGCCAAGCCGAAAGAGGACGATCCGGAAGTGGTGATCGTTGAGGCTCATTGCAGCGGACTAGACAAGATGCAAGCTGCTCGAATCCTCATCGGAGTTGCTCGCAAGTGGAAAGCCGAAGCGGAGGCCAGTGATGGGTAAGGCGCAGGTGATCAATCGGGCGTGGGAGAAGTTTCCGCAGGTTGATGCTGAGGTAGTCGCGGATATTGTGTCGGCCGCGTGGGATGCGGCGAAGGCTGAGGCTGCTGATGCCTGAGTTGTTGAAGCACTTGACGCCGGTGGCACGTAAGCCTCATCTGTGTGATTCGTGTGGGGCAGTTGCTGTTCGTCCTGGTGAGCGGTATGACCGCTCGACGTATCTCTTTGATGGTTCGGTTTACGACTGGGTGTCGTGCCTGGCGTGTAAGGGCTTGGCGTCTGTGGTCTTCGACTGGGTGGTCGATCCGGATGAGGGCATCAGTCGTGACGACTACCAGGGGTGGGCTACTGAGATGACCAACGATGTGGTGCATGGTGTAGCGGCTCGCGCGTGGCTATTCCGTGCAGGTGTCACCGTCCCGGATCCACCAATCAACGAAACCCCAACCTCAGTACAGCTGCATCAACCTGATGCCCTCTTCAACCTCACCCCAAACCAAACAACAAAACCCGCGGCGCTCGCGGAATCAATCAAGGAGACAGAGCGATGAGTTCGACATTGACACATCAGTACACGGGAACGCTCACGATCATCGAGTGCGCGAGCTGTCATATGGACTTCGGGATGAAACCGGAGTTCGTGCAGCAGCGTCGTGACGACCACAAGAACTTCTATTGCCCTCAAGGGCACGATCTCTGCTTTGGCGGCAGGTCAAAGGCGGAGCGGTTAGCCGAGCAGCTTGAGCGTGAGAAGCGGCTTCGTGGGTGGTCGGAGGCATCGCTCACAGCGGTGCGCGATCAGCTCGGCGCTACTGAGCGGAGTTTGGTTGGCCATAAGGCTGCCAAGACGCGGATCAAGAACCGGATCGCGGCCGGCGTATGCCCATGCTGTAACCGGTCGTTCCAGAACGTTGAGAAGCATATGTCTGGGCAGCATCCGGACTTTGCTCACAAGAAGGAAGAGGGCATCTGATGGCCGGCGAAACCGTGATCTGTGTTGTGGGGAATCTGACGGCGGATCCTGAGTTGCGGTATACGCAGAGTGGTTTGGCGGTGGCGAACTTCACGATCGCATCTACGCCTCGAAACTTCGACCGGGCATCGAGTGAGTGGAAGGACGGTGAGGCTCTGTTTTTGCGGGCGTCGTGTTGGCGTGAGTTTGCGGAGCATGTTGCGAGCTCGCTGGCTAAGGGCTCTCGGGTTGTTGCGCAGGGTCGTCTTCGTCAGCGTTCTTATGAGACGGCTGAGGGGGAGAAGCGGACGTCTTTGGAGTTGGAGTTGGATGAGATTGGTCCGAGTCTTCGGTATGCGACTGCGCAGGTGGTGCGTGCGCCGCGTGATGGTGCGCGGCCGGCGCAGCAGTCTGAGCCGGCGGCTGCTGCTGGTGGTGAGCCGTGGGCGCCGCCTGCTGGCAACTATGCGGATGAGACTCCGTTCTGATGCCTGATGTATCTATCACCGACCTAACCACGGAGGCGCGGAAAAAGTTCCGTGAGTCCCCAGGCTGGGAGTTGGGGATTCATCCCGGCAGCGACCTCGATCTTGTACGGCGCTTGGCGGATGCTCTCGAAGCTGCTGAGCGGGATGCTCAACAGGCGGAGGATCAGGCAAACAATCTTGCCGGGGATGTGGCACAGCTAAAGCAACAGTTGGCGGCTGTGCAGGCGTTCATCACAAAGTACACCGGGCATATCGGCAGTTATCTGTCCGAGTACGGCACGACTGTTGAGGTTGAGGAGTTCGAGCGAGAGCTTGAGGCTCTGACCGAAGGAGAGAAGCGATGAGCCACACGGTCACGATCACACGCCTACCAGACGAACAGAGCGACGACTACGAGTATGAGTTCGGCGGCACCCACGGCATTGACTGCGCGGTGCTAATGCCTTGCAAGCGGAAGGCGTGCCAAGCGTTGAATCCGGACTATGGCGACGAGCGCGTGAGACACGGAAAGGAACACAGTTACCTCGACGGCGACTGGTTGGTCGAGTCTGACCAATGCGCTCTCCGTTACGTGTTCGAGCAGTGTGGCACCGACGAAACGTTTGAGGGTCTGACTCTCGGTACATATCCCGTTCGCATTGAGTGGGAAGACGAGTGGTGGCTTGAGGTTCAGAATCAACCCGGAGGAGAGAAGCCATGAGTGAGTACACACCCGAGACGGGGCGAATTCGTGACGCGTGGAGGCATGATCGGGATAGGTATACGGGGGTGCCTAGGCCGCGCGTTCATAATGCCGAGTTTGATCGTTGGCTAACTGCCCACGATGCCGGGGTACGTGCTGACCAGATCGAGAAGGATGCGGCGATTGCGGAGAAGACCGCCGACGAGTCGCCGTATCACTTTCAGGATCACAGCGGAGAAATCGTGGCCGCTATCCGTGCACAACTGACTACCGAAGGGAACAATGATGAGTGACCATGAAGAACTGATTGCGAAGGCGAATCAGCGGATACCGAATCTGCCTCGTGAGTCGTTGTCGAATCAGGAGAAGTTGATTCTGGATATGCGGAATGCTCTGGAGGCTGTCACCGTACCGACCGAGAAACCGCCAGTGCACAATCACGGCACCGAGGAGGGGCGTGGTCTTGCGTGTCCTGAGTCTGTTGTTGGTGGGTTCTTGCAGGGTGCGTGCGTTCTGGCAGCAGAGCAGACTCATCCGTTCTCGCAGTCGCCGCATATGGCTGCAAAGTATTGGGGTGAGTTGGTGAGGGCGCGAAACCGGATTGCAGAGTTAGATGCTGGGGCTGTCCCGGTAGAGCCTGAGTGGGAATATCGGCGATTTTTGCCCTCAGATTCTAGGCTCCAGAGCTATCAGGAATATTCGTCAATGCCGCCTCTCGCTGAGGGATGGGTGGTTGAACGTCGCACGGTTGGCG
>Ga0314774_1002254_pt1 | contig 11084 bp, 8 predicted proteins | sample MetaGCBIA2018_FD_204515 | JGI IMG/M metagenome (GOLD analysis project Ga0314774, IMG submission 204515) | Cryopeg brine microbial communities from Beaufort Sea near Barrow, Alaska, United States - CBIA 2018 | ecosystem: Environmental > Aquatic > Marine > Coastal | place: USA: Alaska | collected... | reverse complement strand
TTGCGGTGCCGGTGCCGTCGAAACCGGTGGAAACCATGCCCACCTGCTCCGCGACATCGTGCACGACGCGGCTGTTCGCGGTCGCCGTCGTCGCGAGCACCGGCACGCCCGCCGGCATCTGCGCGATCAGGTCGCGCAGGCGGCGGTAGTCCGGGCGAAAATCGTGGCCCCAGTCCGAGATGCAATGGGCTTCGTCGACCACGAGCAGACCCACGCGGGCGATCAAGGCGGGCAGCTGTTCGTCGCGAAAGGACGGATTGTTCAGTCGTTCCGGCGACACCAGCAAAACGTCGACCTCGTCGGCGTCGATCTGGCGTAAAACGTCGGTCCATTCGTGCGCGTTCGAGGAGTTGATCGACACCGCTCGCACCCCGGCCCGGGCGGCGGCCGCGACCTGGTCGCGCATGAGCGCGAGCAAGGGCGAGACGAGAATGGTCGGGCCGGCGCCCTGGCGCCGGAGCAGCAGGGTCGCCACGAAGTAGACGGCCGATTTGCCCCATCCGGTGCGCTGCACGACGAGCGCCCGCCGACGCTGATCGACGAGGGTTTCAATCGCCTCGTACTGGCCCGTATGAAAATCGGCGTCGGGCCGACCCACGAGGGTGCGCAGAATGGCCAGAGCGGATGCACGGGTGTCGGTCATTCTTCAAGGGTGCCAGACGCCGCCGACATCGCCCGTACCGCCCGCTCCGTCACAGCGCCGGGAGAACGCGGTGGTTGTCGGCCTCCTGGGCGCGGTTGTCCGTGCGTGTCGCGGGTTTCAGTCGCCGTCAAAGCTCATCGCTCAGTAGGCTCGATGGGTGAACGTGATTCAGGAGATCGAAACGCGACTGCCCGAGCAGGCCGTCGGCGGTTTCCGTCGACTCATCGGGCAGGCCAGGGTGGGGGATCCGATCCTGCTGCAGGAACGGGCGATGGTGCGCATGCTGGCCCCGGTGCAGTGGATTTTGACCCGGGTCGGTGTGGACGGCATCCGTTTGACCAAGGCCGGGCATCTGCCGCCGGCCGTCGTCGTGGAGGCCTCCGCCGAGCTCGACTGGGGCTGGCCGATAAGCGTCAACCGCGAAGTGCACCTACGCCCCCTGCAGGAACTGCGCGGGCATTTGCGCAACGTTGGTCTGCTGCGGGTGAGCAAGGGCATGCTCGTGCTGACCAAAAAGGGACGCGCCCTGGCCGGGTCTCCCCGTGAACTCTGGTGGCACCTGGCCCGCACGATTCACCAGAGTCGAACGCCCGCTGTGAGCGACGCCACCCGGCTGCTGCTGTTGTTCGTCGCGACCCGGGAACTGGTCAGACGCGAGGACTATCTCGAGACCCTCGCGCGGGCGCTCGGATCACTCGGCTGGGTGCAATCCGACGGTCAGGAGCCGACGACGCAGTCGGTCTGGCACCTCGTCGACGCCAAGTGGCGCCTACTGGACCGGCTGGGCGCGTTTGAGCAGACCGAGGCCTGGCATGGCGACCGTGGCACGGTCACCGTCGGCGGTGCCGCCTTCGCGCGCGCGGCGCTGCAGTCCGAGGCGCCGTCGGAGGGATAGCCCACGGCATCCGCTGCGTCGCGTGGGTGGTTGGATGGACGAATGGATGCACAGCTCGACTACATCGCCGATTTCTCCGCCTTTCTCCGCGCCTCACCGTCGTCGTACCATGCCGCCGCCGAGATCGCCCGGCGTCTCGACGAGGCCGGCTTCACCCGGCGCAGCGAGTCGGAGTCGTGGACCGACGCTCCCGGCTGCCGCGGCCACTACGTGGTGCGCGACGGCGCCGTCATCGCCTGGTCGCAACCGGCCGGTGCCGGCCCGACCACACCGTTTCGCATTCTCGGTGCCCACACCGACTCGCCCGGTTTCAAACTCAAGCCGAAACCCACGCTCGGTGCACACGGCTGGCTGCAGGCCGGCGTCGAGGTCTATGGCGGACCGCTGCTCAACTCGTGGCTCGACCGCGAGCTTGAACTCGCCGGCCGGCTGGTCGCTCGGGACGGCACCGAGCACCTCGTGCGCACCGGACCCTTCCTGCGCATTCCGCAGCTCGCCGTGCACCTCGACCGCGAGGTGAACAACGGCCTCACCCTCGATCGGCAACGCCACCTCACGCCCGTCTTCGGCGTCGGTGACGCAGCCGAGGCCGATCTGGTCGCGCATCTGGCCGGTCTGGCCGGACTGTCGGGTGAGGATGTCGCCGGTTACGACATCCTCACCGCCGACACCAACCCGCCCGCAACCTTCGGTCTCGGCCGCGAATTGTTCGCCGCCGGCCGGCTCGACAACCTCTCGGCGGTGCATGCGGGCCTGTGCGCCGTGATCCGGGCGAGCGAACGCCTCGCACCGGACGCAAACGGGGCAGGCCCGATCAGCGTGCTTGCGGCCTTCGACCACGAAGAACTCGGTTCCGAATCCCGCTCCGGCGCGAGCGGACCGCTGCTCGACGATATTCTCACCCGCATCGGGGACGGTCTCGGGGCGACGGTGTCGGAGCGTCTGCGTGCCTACGCCCAATCCTGGTGCCTCTCCGCGGACGCCGGCCACGCCGTGCACCCGAACTATCCCCAACGCCACGATCCGGCCAACCTGCCCATCCTCGGCGGCGGACCGCTGCTGAAAATCAACGCCAACCAGCGCTACGCGACGGATGCCCATGGCGCGGCCCTGTGGGCGCGCACCTGCGCGCAGGCGAACGTCGAGTACCAGGAATTCGTCTCCAACAACACGGTTCCGTGCGGATCGACCATCGGACCGTTGACCGCGACGCGGCTGGGCATCCGCGTCGTCGATGTCGGGGTGCCGTTGCTGTCGATGCATTCGGCACGGGAACTGTGCCACGTGAACGATCCGCTGGCGCTCAGCGCGGCGACGGCGGCGTTCTTCGCCCCCGAACCCTAGACAGTTTCCCGGTTCGCTGCACATCCTTCCTCTATGCGAAAGGCCGATGGGAACGGTGAGCCCGGCGATCACCCCAACTGGCACCGGCCGTTGCTCGCGGTGACGGCCGCCATGACGCTGCTGGCTCTTGTCAGCGTCAGGTGCGTTGTTGCTGGAAATTCTGATGAAATGGATGCCCGCACTGCGTCCCGAGCGCACCCGGGTGGCGATCATGGCCACCCTCATCGCCCTCTACAGTGCGGTGCTCGCACTGGTCACCGTTCAGGCGCTGAACGGTGAGTCCCTGGTGCGTCCCAGCGCGCCGACCATCAGCGTCGCGAGCGTGCTCGCCCTGGTCGGTGCGAGCACGGTCACGGTGGTCGTGGTCGGGAGTCGTGGGCAGCATGGTCGTGCTCTGCAGGACGCCGGCCGATGACCTGACCGCTACAGCACCGCGGAGGTCTGGCCCAGTGCAGAGGCGCGCGTGATGCGGGCCAGTCGTGCGCGGGCGGCATCCTCTGAGGTCGACGACGGCCCGAGCAGGGTGCGCACGGCGCCGAGAACGAGTCGGGTGCCCCAGACGACGGGCAGGCGGGATCGTTTCAGACCGAGCATGTCTCGATACTCGCGGGGGATCGACGCGACCGCTCCGGCGAACATGATGCGGTAAAACGGCAGCATGCCGCGGCTGAGCGGCGGATTGCGAATGAAGCGCACGGCTTCGGCGACGCGGGAGTCACTCTTGAGTGTGCCGGCGCTTCGAAAGGCCTCAAGTTGGGCGGCGAGTTCGCCGGCCGAATGCGGGGCATTCTGCACGCCGATCAGTTCGCCCGCCGTGGCCCATTCACGTACGTACTGGTCGGCGCCGCCGGGAATGGCATCGCCCCAGAGCAGATGGGATTGCAGAAATGCGTCGGTGAAGACGACGTGCACCCACGAAAGTAGTTCGGGATCGCCCGCAGTATAGGGTTGCACCGCGCCTCGGGCATCGACGTATGTCCCGGCCACGCGCCCGTGGAAGCGGCCGACCCGGGCCGATTCCCGCTCGGCCACCACGGTGTCGGCGAAGGTTACCGTCACGAGCCATTGAATCGTCCCGGTCAATCGACCGAGCGGGTCTTCGTGGTAGCGCGACCAGTCGTGCACGCCGGCCATGGCGCCGGGATGCAGGGTCTGCATCAGCAGGGCGCGAATGCCGGCAACCATGGTCGCCATGCCTCCGTGCACGGCCCAGGCCGCGCTTCCGGGGCCGAAATAGCCGGCGTCGTCGCCTGTTTTGATCTGTTCGACCCATTTCGGTCGACCCTCGCCGTTACCCGAAAGCGTCACCAGAAGGTGTGAGCGCCAGCTGTCCGTGAATCTCCCCATGATCGGATGTTAGCCCCGCCCTGCTGGACGCCGGCCGTAAAAGGAGCCGACGCCCACGTGACCGAACCGGGGCTGTTCGTGGAGATTCGCCGGCCGCCCGATGGTCAGCGAAACCTGAACGTGGGGTTGACAGTTGCTTACTTTATCAACACCGTAGCAGGTACCCCCCCAAACGGGCTCTCGTCTCGATTTTAGATTGCGGATAGCATCACAGCACAAGATTGTGGAGTGTGACCATGCCCGAACGTGGATACGCCGTTATAAGTTTGAAAACAACCGGACTGTTCCCGTACCAGCGGGATCGGGTCGTCGAGGTCGCCGTGGTGCACCTCGACGAGGGTGGTCACATTACCGCGCGGTTGGAGACTGTCGTCGACCCCGGAAGCAACGCGGGTGAGGTGGCGAAGCACGGCATCAGCACCGCCGAACTACTGCGGGCGCCGTCGTTCGAGCAGATTGCGCCACGACTGGTCGAACTGCTCAGCGGACGGGTGTTGGTAGCGCATAACGCCCAGTTCACCACCGGATTTCTGATGCGCGAATTCGAGCGAATCGGCTACGCCCCCCAGCGCGGACTTGAGGCCGTCTGCACCATGCAGCTGGCCCGCAGCTACCTTCCCGGGGCCGGTCGGCAACTCATCGATTGCTGCGCGGCCTACGACATTGAGATCGAGCCCGCTCCGGATGCCCTGGTGCAGGCCGTTGCGTGCGCCAGCCTGCTGGCTGCCTACCTGCACAGCTCGCCGACCGCCGCACCGTGGATCGACGCCCTGGACCGTGCCGAGCGTGCAGTCTGGCCGACCATCCCCGCCGCCACCGAGGTGGAGTGGGTGCACCGAGACCCGTCGACGACGAGCTCGGCGCCCGCACTGAGCTTTCTGGCGCGGGCGGTTGTGAAACTTCCCGACTACACCGGCCCGGAGGAGCACCTGGACTATCTCGCTCTGCTCGATCTGTGTCTGGTAGATCGGGTGCTGACCGCTCGGCAGACACACGAATTGTGGGTGTTGGCCGAATACAGCGGCATCACCGCCGCCGACCGCACAGCCCTGCATGTGCGGTATTTCGAGGACCTCGTGCGCGTGGCCTGGTTGCACGGACCGCTCGGTACGACGGAAACCGCCGACCTGATCGCGGTCGCTCGTATGCTCGATGTCGCCCCGGAGGTCGTCGCCGTTGCCCTGGCAGCACCGGCGTCAGCGACGAATCAGCCGATTTCCTCGCTCGACACGGTGCTGCTGGAAGAGGGCGACATCGTCGTGCTGACCGGCGAGATGGCCCGTGCACGCTCTGATTGGGGCCAGGAACTGGTTGCTCGCGGGCTGTCTTTGGGCAGCGCGGTCACCCTGCGCACCCGGCTGCTCGTCGCCGCCGACCCGGATTTGGTGACCGGCAAGACGGTCAAAGCCCGAGACTACGGCATCCCGATCGTGTCCGAATTCGGTCTGCGCTCGCTCATCGGCGTACGCTGATCGGTGCAGGCGGAAGAGTCGGGTGAGCGGGGCCCGCTGGCCATTCCGACCGGGTCCTCGGCTCAAATCAGGCTGCGCAGATACTCCTCAACACTCAAGCCGCCGTCGGCTGCGCGCTGGGTGAGGCGCCGAAGCTCGTCGACGCTGAGCGAGAGCGAAACCCGGTGCGACTCGCCCGTGCTGCGAATCGAGTCGGCGCCGTGCGGATCGGTCAGGTCCCGGTGGTCTTCACCGACCTCGCCGCCGAGGTCGTCGAAGGAGAACAATTCGTCTTGCGGGTAGGCGGCGGCCCGTTCCGTGGCACGATCCGGGCGAACAGCCGTCGCGCTCGTGGCGAACCGGGGCCCGACCGATTCCGGCTCGGCTGCGTCACGCCTGTGGACGGGGTCAACCGGGGTCTCGCCGCCGCGAAACCCCGGTCCGGCCGGCGCCGGGCGGCCGCGTTGAAACGCCTCAGCCGCGCCGCGCGCTCGCACGTCGGCGGCCTCGTTGAGCGGGTGCCCGACGTGCCCCCTGACCCATTCGAAGCGGTAGCGTCGCCCGCTGATGGCCTCGTCGATCTCCTTGAGCAGCTCCAGGTTCATCACCGGCTTACCGTCGCCTTTGCGCCAACCCTTGGCTTTCCACCCCTTCATCCACTTCGTCACCGAGTTGATCACATACTGGCTGTCGCACAGCACAAGCAGGTCGTCGTCGACGTGCGCCGTCGCGCGGAACAGTTCGAGCACGGCCTTGAGCTCGCCCTGGTTGTTGGTCGCGTGCTTCCACCCCCCGGCCGCCCAACAGGAGTCATCGACGTACCAGGCCCAGCCGGCCGGCCCGGGGTTTCCAAGGGCAGAACCGTCGGCGGCGGCGGTGATCGTCATGTGTAGGCCTTTCAAACAGGGTGGCGCGCGGGCGCAGGTCATGCCATTTTGTCACCTCGGCATCCTCTGCCCGTATTCCTGCTTGGTTGCAGCGCCCGCCACGGGGTCAGTGCGATTGTGTCCGTCATGTAACAGCGCCCCAACAACTGCTCAAACGACCTGTGATCATCCCGTGATCGAAAGGTAACGGGTGCCACGGTTGCCGGAAACACGCGCTGGCTAACGTCGAAGCAGGAAGCCGCCCTGGCTGCCTGCAGATCGTTGCACCGCCATTCCACTCCCGAGGGGGACGCCAATGACATCCAGCACCGTCGAATCAGCAGCCGGAACGGCCGCTGCAGGCACAGCCGCAACGACCACCGACGAGGTGGTGCTCGTGCACCGTGCGGGGCGATGGATCGACAATTGGAACCCCGAGAACGCGAAGCAGTGGGAAGGGGGCGGCAAGCTCATCGCCGCTCGCAACCTCAAGTGGTCGATCGTCGCCGAGTTCCTCGGCTTCGTGGTCTGGCAGCTGTGGAGCATCGTGGTGGTCTCGCTGCCGGCGGCCGGGTTCACCTTCTCCACCGCCGAGGTCTTCTGGCTCATCTCGATGCCGAGCCTGGTCGGAGCGACCCTGCGGTTTCCGTATACCTTTATGGTGCCCAAATTCGGCGGCCGAAACTGGACCATTATCTCGGCCGGTCTGCTGCTCATTCCCGCTATCGCCCTCGGATTCTGCGTCGGCAACCCGGACACCCCCTTCGGCGTGATGCTGTTCGTGGCCGCGCTCGCCGGTTTCGGCGGTGGCAACTTCGCCAGCTCAATGTCGAACATCACCTACTTCTACCCGCAGAGCCAGAAGGGCTACGCCCTCGGTCTCAACGCTGCCGGTGGTAACCTCGGCGCCTCCATGGCCCAGCTGATCGTTCCGATCGTGATCACCCTCGGCGCCGTCGGCACGCTCAATATCCGACTCGCCGGCTGGTTCTGGGTGCCACTGATTCTGGTCGCCATGTGGGGCGCCTGGAAATATATGGACAATCTCAGCAACGCCAAGGCCGACTTCGCCGGCTCGATTGCCGCGGTGCGCGAACCGCACTTCTGGATTCTGGCCGTGCTGTACATCGGCACCTTCGGCTCGTTCATCGGCTTCGCAAGCGTATTCCCCAAGCTCATCGCCGACCAGTTTCCGGCCTACTCCACCTTCCAGGTGGCCTCCGCCTCGCTCTCCCTCGCCTTCATCGGCGCGCTCGTGGGTTCGCTGGCCCGGCCGGCCGGCGGACGCCTCGCTGACCGCTTCGGCGGCGCATCCGTCACCGTCGCCGCTTTCGGCATTATGGCCGTCGGTGCCCTCGCCGTCGTTTTCGTTCTGCCCCTCGGCAATTTCTGGGCCTTTTTGGCCAGCTTCCTGGTGATTTTCATCGCCACCGGAATCGGCAACGGCTCGACCTACCGAATGATTCCGAGCGTGTTCTCGGCCCGCAGCGGTGTGAAAGACGCCCACCAGAATTCTGGCGACGTGAACACACAGCGCAAGACCGCCGCGGCGCTCGGCCTCATCTCGGCCGTCGGTGCTTACGGCGGATTCATCATTCCGCAGGTGCTCGGCTTCTCGAAGACCTCGACCGGCGACTACTCGAGCGCGATCTACGCCTTCGCCATCGCCTACGTCGTGATGATGTCTGTCACCGCGTTCGTCTACCTGCGTCGCGGATCGTCCGTCGCCGGTCAGAAGATCTAGGTCTGACGTGACCGGCACCCGAACGCACTGCCCGTACTGCGCCCTGCAGTGCGCCATGACGCTGACCCCGGTTAAAGCGGATGCCGACTCCGCTGCGCCCGGAGCGGTGACGGTCACCGGCCGCGAATTCCCGACCAACCGGGGCGGCCTGTGCAAGAAGGGCTGGAGCTCGGCCGAACTGCTCGTGTCGCCGGATCGCATCCTCGAACCGCTGCTGCGGCAGGCCGACGGCACCTTCGAGGCGGTGTCCTGGCCGGACGCGCTCGACCACGTCGCCGGCAAGCTGCGCGAGATGCGGGCCGCGCACGGGGCCGACGCGGTCGGCGTCTTCGGCGGGGGCGGGCTCACCAACGAAAAGGCCTACCAGCTCGGCAAGTTCACCAGGGTGGCGCTCGGCTCCAGCCGCATCGACTACAACGGCCGGTTCTGCATGTCCAGTGCCGCGGCGGCCGGCAACCGGGCGTTCGGCCTCGACCGCGGGCTGCCGTTTCGGGTCGACGAGCTCGACGACGCCGACACCATTCTGATTCTCGGCTCCAACGTGGCGCAGACCATGCCGCCGTTCATCGGTCATCTGGAGGGCGCCCGTGCCGCTGGTGGTCTCGTGGTCGTCGACCCTCGGCGCACGGCGACCGCTCGGCTCACCGACGATGGCGCCGGCATGCACGTGCAGCCCACCCCGGGCAGCGACCTCGTGCTGTTGCTCGGACTGACCCACATCATCATCGCCGAGAAACTCACTGACCGGGGCTACCTCGAAGCCCGCACCACCGGCTTCGATGCCCTGCGGCGCAGTGTGAGTGCGTGGTGGCCGACGCGAGTGCAGGAACAGACCGGCGTTCCGGTTTGGCAGCTGCGCGAGCTGGCCCGGCGCCTGGCCGCCGGAGCCGCGCGCGGGGCCGCGACGGGCAGCGGCACCTATATTCTCACCGGGCGCGGAGTGGAACAGCACGCGGACGGCACCGACACGGCCACCGCGGCCATCAATCTCAGCCTGATACTCGGCCTGGTCGGCACCACCCATTCCGGCTACGGGACCCTGACCGGCCAGGGCAATGGGCAGGGCGGCCGGGAACACGGGCAGAAATGCGACCAGCTGCCCGGCTACCGCAAGATCACCGATCCCGCCGCTCGCGCGCACGTTGCCGGGGTCTGGGGTGTCGACCCCGACAGCCTCCCGGGGGTGGGCCTGCCCGCGGTCGAGCTGTTGGCGACGCTCGGTGAGCCGGGCGGCATCCGGTGTCTGCTCGTGCACGGCTCCAACCCCGTTGTCTCGGCACCGAACGCCGACCGGGTGCGCGCCGCCCTGAAGACCCTCGATTGTCTGGTCGTGGCCGACTTCTTCTTCTCTGAAACCGCGGCGCTGGCCGACGTCGTGTTGCCGGTGACCCAGTGGGCGGAAGAGGACGGCACGATGACCTCGCTCGAGGGGCGCGTCATCCGTCGCCGCCGCGCCGTCGACGCACCCGCCGGTGTGCGCAGTGAGCTGTGGATCTGGCAGGAGCTCGCCCGCCGGCTCGACTCGGCCGGAGACTACAGCGCGCAGGCCTCCGAGGTGTTTGATGAACTTTGCCGGGCCTCAGCGGGTGGGCTGGCCGACTATTCCGGCCTGAGCTATGCCCTGCTGGACTCCGAAGAACCGGCTTTTTGGCCGTACCCGCGGGGGTCGACCGGAACGCCACGCCTGTTTCTGGAGCGGTTCGCCCACCCCGACGGTCTGGCCCGACTGGTGGCCGTCACGGCGCGGCGCCTCGATGCCCCGGCACAGGTCGGCGGCACCCTCACCCTGATCACCGGCCGCCTGCTCGAGCACTACCAGAGCGGCACCCAGACCCGTCGGGTGCGGGAGCTCTCCGACGCGCAGCCCGACGCCCGGCTGCAACTGCACCCGGCCACCGCCGAGCAGCTCGGCATTACCGATGAGACTTGGGTCGAGGTCAGCAACGACCGCGGCGCGGTGCGCTGCCGGGCCACGGTGAGCACCGACATCCGCTTCGACACGGTGTTTTTGCCGTTTCACTTCGCCGGGGATCAGCGAGCCAATCTGCTGACCGACGACGAAACCGATCCGATCAGCGGCATGCCCGAATTCAAGAAGACGACCGTTCGAGTGCGTGCACTCGTGAAAGCAGGCGCCCGTGTCTGAACGACCCCAGCGCATCGTATTAGTCGGCTACGGCCCGGTCGGTGCTCGATTCGTCGAAGAACTGCTGCCGCTCGTACGCCAGGGCGCGGCCACGTTGACCGTAATCGGGGCCGAGAGTGCCGACGCCTACAACCGGGTGCTCATCGCCGAATACGCCGTCGGAAACGCCGACCGGGACAGCCTCGAGATCACCGACACGTTCGCTGCGCGCGAGGCCGGCGTACACCTGCACCGCGGGGTGAGCGTCACAGCCATTCTGCGCAGCCGCCGTGCGGTCTCGCTCAGCGATGGCACCGTGCTGCCCTACGACCGGCTCGTGCTCGCGACCGGCGCACGCGCCAACGTGCCCACGCTCGACGGTGTCACACGGGTGCGCCGCGACCGAAAGCTGCCGGCAGCGGATGCCGCCGCCCTCGACAGCGGCGACGCTCCGCTTCCACGCGGGGTCACCGTGCTGCGGGACCTCGACGATGCGGAACGGGTGCTCGCGGCCGTGACGATCGGGGCGCGCATCGTCGTGCTCGGCGCCGGCGTGCTCGGCATGGAGATCGCGCTCGCCGCGGCCGCTGCCGGGAGCGAAGCCTGCGTGGTGTACCACGGTGAGATTCCCATGGCGCGTAACCTCGACCGCGGCGGCGGCACCGTGCT
>Ga0314774_1002253_pt1 | contig 11100 bp, 9 predicted proteins | sample MetaGCBIA2018_FD_204515 | JGI IMG/M metagenome (GOLD analysis project Ga0314774, IMG submission 204515) | Cryopeg brine microbial communities from Beaufort Sea near Barrow, Alaska, United States - CBIA 2018 | ecosystem: Environmental > Aquatic > Marine > Coastal | place: USA: Alaska | collected... | reverse complement strand
AGCCGGTGAGGGCCAGAACGCCAACGGCTCCGAGGGCGAAAATGGATTTCGAACGGTTCTTCAATTGTCTTCCTTTCGTGCCACCTGCTGTGGGTGACTGGGGGTTGACTCGTGGTGCATACGGCAAAAGCCGTACAGGTGGAACAGATGCGAAGGCATCCGTAAATTTGGGAGGGGTCGGTTAGACCCGGGCGGGCTGGACCGGCGCGGTCGCGGGCTTCTTGCGGTTACGCATGACAAGACGGAGGGTGCCGAACATGCCCGTGGATTGCGTATCACCGAGCGACGCCGTGATGCGGTCGAGGAAGATCGCGAGGATCACCACAGACAATCCGGCTTCGAAGCCGAGTCCGACATCGATGCGGTTCAGGCTCCCGACGACTTCCGCGCCGAGCCCGCCCGCTCCGACCATGCCGGCGATGACGACCATCGACAGCGAGAGCATGATGACCTGGTTGATGCCGGCCATGATGGTCGGTGTGGCCAGGGGAAGCTGGATCTGACGCAGGATGCGCCACGGGGATGCTCCGAAGGCTTGCCCGGCTTCAACAACTTCCTTGTCAACGCCGCGGATGCCCAGCTCGGTCAGGCGCACGCCCGGTGCCATCGCGAAGATGATGGTCGCAACGATTCCGGGAACGACGCCGATCCGGAACAGGATGAGGGCCGGAATCAGGTAGACGAAGGCCGGCATGGTCTGCATGAAGTCGAGTATGGGTCGGATAATGGTCGACGCGGTCGACGATTTGGCTGCCAAGATTCCCAGCGGCACGCTGATCGCAATGGCGATAACGCTGGCGACCAACACCAGGGCGAGCGTGTCCATCGCGTTTTCCCACTGGTTGACGCCCAGAATCAGGGTCAGTCCAACGACGGTACCGACGGCGAATTTCCACCCGCGGGTCCCGTAGGCCAGCGCTGCGGCGAGAATCATGATCACCCAGAACGGCGGTGAGACCAGCAGAAAGTCGACGCCCTCAAAGGCGCCCTTGAAAATGGTGCGGAGGATGTCGAAGAAGAAGCCGAAGGTGTTGGTGATCCAGTCGACAAAACCCTCCGCCCAGGTACCGAGGGGCAGGCGGAAGTCATTCACAGTGCAGATCCTTCCGTGGCAGTTTCTTTCAGGGTTTCATCGAGCACGCTCAGCGGGATGGTCGAGCGCGGTTCGATCGTCGGCAGGCTACCCGTCTGGGTGCTGACGTTGCCGAGCGCGGCCAGCAGCGTGACCCGGGGAATGACGCCGATGAGGCGCTTCTTCTCGTCGACGACGGCGATCGCCTGGGCGCTTTCGACCGAGGGCTCGACCAGGTCAACCAGTGGGGTATCCGGGCCGACGGAGAACGCGTCGCCGATGATGGTTTTGCGCAGGTCGGTCTCGCCCGCCTTCACGAGCTTGAGTACGTCGCTATCGCGCACCACGCCCACGAAGCTGTTGTCGCGGTTGAGCACGAAGGCGACGGAGGTCTGGAACTCGCGCATGACGCGAAGCGCCGCACGCGGGCCACCGCTGGTCGTGACCACGGCGCGTACCGGCTCCATCACGCTTGCGGCCGTCAGTACCCGGGCCCGGTCGACATCCTGCACGAACTGGGCCACGTAGTCGTTGGCCGGATCGGTGAGGATCTCTTCGGGGGTTCCGATCTGCACGATACGTCCGTCACGCATGACGGCGATGCGGTCGCCGAGGAACATGGCCTCGTTGAGGTCGTGGGTGATGAAGATGATGGTCTTGCCGAGAGCTGCTTGCAGCTCGATGAGCTGCTCCTGCATTTCGCGGCGAATCAGCGGGTCGAGCGCCGAGAAGGCTTCGTCCATGAGGAGCACGTCGGTGTCAGCGGCAAGCGCACGGCCGAGGCCGACCCGCTGCTGCATTCCGCCGGAAAGCTCCGACGGCAGGTTGTCTGCCCAGCCGGCGAGGCCGACGAGGTCAATGATGGTCTGTGCCTTCGCGAGGCGTTCGGTACGACCCATGCCCTGGATCTCGAGGCCGTAGGCGACGTTGTCGATAACGGTTCGGTGCGGCAGCAGGGCGAAGTGTTGGAACACCATGGACACGCTCTTGCGACGCACATCGCGCAATTCCTGTGCGGATATGCCGGTGATGTCGGTGTCACCGATGGTCACAGTGCCGGAGGTGGTGTCCCACAGTCCGTTGAGCATGCGAATGAGCGTTGACTTGCCCGAGCCGGACAGGCCCATGACAACGAAGATCTCGCCCTTTTTGACCTCGAAGGATGCGTCAATGACGGCGGCGATGCCGAGGCTGGAGATGTCACTGCGGCTCTTGCCGGCTTTGAGCTTTTTGACGACTTCCTGCGGACGACGCCCGAAGGCTTTGTAGAGGTGATCCGCCTTGACGGCGATGGTTTCTTGAATGCTCTCGGTCACGCGTTCTCCGGTGCAAGTCGAACGTAGTCGATTTTCTACGGCTGACGAAGCGAAATGCTCTGGTGTCGGACGGGTTGACGCCGATCGGCCCAAACGCGATGTGCAGTGCAAACTGATTCAACGTGGGCTGGAGCAATCATGGGATCGCTTCCGTCGGTGCCGCACCATACGTACGCGACCGTTCCATGTCTAATGGTGGCTACGCGTGCGCGTCCTGGTGAAGGGTTCTAAGACCGTGAACAATACTAACACAGGCAGTCCAAAACTGGGCATATATGCGTAGTGACAAAGGGGTGCCGCCCGGGAGGATTCCTCCGGGCGACACCCTTAGCGCGATTCTATTACTGCGATTTATACCAATTCGCGTTCCAGGAGTTCGGACTGCGCGGCCTTCTCGGCGGCGCGGCGGCTGTCCGCTGCGCTGACATGGCCGTGCGCGAGCATGGTGTGTTCGTCGAACGGTTCGAGCCGGTCCAGGACGCGGTCGACCTGTATGCGATCGAGTTCTTTGGTCCAGGAGCCGATCATGACCGTGGCGACGGCATTGCCGGTGAAGTTGGTCAACGCGCGGGCCTCAGACATGAAGCGGTCGATGCCGACGATGAAGCCGACTCCCCCGACAAGCTGCGGGGCGTGGGCCTGCAGGCCGGCGGCCAGCGTGGCGAGGCCGGCGCCGGATACACCGGCGGCGCCCTTGCTCGCGATGATCATAAAGAGCAGCAGGCCGATCTGCTCGCCGAAGGCCAGCGGCTGGCCCAGCGCGTTGGCGATGAACAGCGAGGCCATGGTGAGGTAGATCGCGGTGCCGTCGAGGTTGAACGAGTAACCGGTGGGCACGGTCACTCCCACGACGGGCTTGGACACCCCGAGGTGTTCCATCTTGGCGATCAGTCGCGGCAGTGCCGCTTCCGACGACGAGGTGGAGAAGATCAGCAGGTATTCGCGGCCGAGGTAGCGCATCAGCTTGAAGATGTTCACGCCGGTGACGAGCTTGAGCAGCCCGCCGAGAATGACCACGATGAAGATGATGCAGGTGATGTAGAAGGCGGCCATGAGGGTGAACAAGCTGATCACGGCCTGAATGCCAGTGGCTCCGACGACCGCGGCGATCGCACCGAACGCACCGATCGGGGCCAGCCACATGACCATGATCAGAATGCGGAAGACCAGGGCCTGCACGTGGGCGATTCCCTCAAGGATCGGCTTGCCGGCCGTGCCCATTTTCTGCAGGGCGAATCCGGCGATGAGCGCCACGAGCAGCGTCTGCAGAATGTTGCCGCTGGTCAGCGACGAGAACAGGGTGGAAGGCACAATGCCAAGGAGGAACGACTGGGTGTCGGCTGATTCGGTGGCCTTGAACGTGGCATCGGTGAGGTTGATGCCCTCGCCGGGGTGAATCAGGTTGCCCACGACGAGGCCGATGCCGAGTGCGAAGGTGGACATGATCAGAAAATAGCCCAGGGCCAGGCCGCCGATCTTGCCGACCGTTGCTGCCTTGGCAATCGAGCCGATGCCGAGAATGATCGTGCAGAAGATGATCGGGGCGATCATCATCTTGATCAGGGCGATGAACAGATCACCGAGCGGTTTGAGCGAAACGGCGAAGCCCTCCGGCCCGCCCCAGACGAGACCCACGACGATACCCAGAATCACCGCGATAATGACGGCCATATAGAGGTAGTGCGACGAGTCGATTTTCTTCCGGGGTTTGGAAGATTTAGTGCGCGTTAAGGGCTTACTGCGGGATGCTGGCGTCGATGCCATGTCAGACTCCTATGTCTAGGCTTAACCTCGCCCGTCCCGGGCTCCGGCTGCTACTGGTCTTCACAGTGGCCGCTGCCGCCAGTTCGCGCACGGTTGCGGTCATATTGTTCACGAGCCGCTGAACGAAACGGGAGAGGGGCCTGGCGTGCGCAGGGAATGGAGCATCGCGAGGCGCCTCTTTTTCGCGCACGCCTTGTTCATCCTCGTGCTGACGGTTTTCGTCGGAACGGCGTTCTTCGTTGATGCCCGCGATCGCGGCTACGTCGAAACCAGCGACCGGATGCTCTCCGTCGCCACCGCGATCGCCGACAGTCCGCTCGTGCTCACGGCGAGCGAGTCGGCCGATCCGAGCAGATCGCTGCAGCCATACGCCCGCGACCTGATGGAGGACGCCGGACTCGATTTCATCACGATCATGGCGCCGGATCGCACCCGGTGGACCCATCCCACCGAAACTGAAATCGGCAAGGACTACATCGGTGCGATCGAACCGGCCCTGTCCGGAACGGCCTTCACCGAAATCAGCACGGGAACGCTCGGGCCATCCGTGCGTGCGGTGGTTCCGGTGACGGATGCGGGAGGTACCGTGCGTGCACTCGTCGCCGTGGGAACCACGACGAGCCACATCACAACCGCCCTCAATGCGCGGCTGCCCTCCGTGCTCGGTCTGGCCATAGGCCTGCTGGTCTCGGGATCGATGGTCACCTGGCTGCTGGGTCGGTATTTGCGCCGCGTCACGCTGGGCTGGGGACCGGAACGTCTCGCGCAGTTGTTCGTCTACTACGACTCCGTGCTGCACTCGGTGCGGGAAGGGCTTGTGCTCGTCGATCTGAACGGCGACCTCGTGCTCTACAACGATCAGGCCGCCGAACTGCTGGGGATTGCGCCGCGCCCCGCAGCGGGTAGTGAGGAACGACCGCCCACCCTCGGCGAGTTGAACCTGCCGCCGAGCCTCGGCGCGTTGCTGCGCAGCGGTCGCTCTGCCCGTGACGAGATTCATCTGACCGAAACGCGGGTTCTCGTCGTGAGCCAGGAGCCCGCGGTTGCCTCCTCCACCTCGCTGAATCCTGCCAAGTCCACACCGATGGGATTCGTGACGACGATTCGCGACCATACCGATCTGCAAACCCTCGGCAGTGAGTTGCAGTCGATGCAGACCCTTTCCGACGCGTTGCGGGCGCAAACCCACGAGCATTCCAACCGGCTGCACACGATTGTGTCGCTCATGGAACTCGGCCGTACCGAGCAAGCTCTCGAATTCGCCACTCATGATCTCGAATTGAGCCAACGGCTGGCCGATGAGATGGTCGGTTCGGTTGACGAACCCGTCATCAGCGCCCTCATCATGGGAAAGTCGGCGCAAGCCAACGAACTGGGCATCGCGCTCACGGTGACCGCCGCGGGAACGCTCGCGCAGTCGGGGCTGTCGGTTCAGGATCTCGTGACCGTGCTGGGCAATTTGCTCGACAATGCGCTCGATGCCGCGGCAGCCGGCGCGGACCCCCGTCGAGTGTCGGTCGCGGTCTCGTCGACTGCGCAGGGTGTGCTGATCGAGGTCGCCGACAGTGGCGCCGGCGTTGAACCCGGCATCATCGACGACGTGCTCCGGTTCGGTTTCAGCACCAAGGCCACCGCGGATACGGTGCCTGGCCGTTCGGCAAGCGGCCGTGGCCTGGGTCTGGCCCTGGTTCGCCAGGCGGTGACCCGCCTCGGCGGAACCCTCACCATCGGGCGGCGCGACGGAGCCGTCTTCACCGTGTCCATTCCGGCCGTGGCTGCGGAGACCACCGCGAGAACCGGGACGGTCGATCATGTCTGACTCTGCGCTGGGGCCCATTCGCGTGCTGGTTGTCGAGGACGAACCGCTCGCGGCCGAGGCACATGCCGTCTACGTCGGTCGGCTGGCGGGCTTCGAACTCGTCGGCACGGTCGGCACCGGGCAGGAAGCGTATCGGCGAGTCGCGGTGGCGGCGTCGGCCGGAACCCCGATCGACCTCGTACTCATGGACATGAACCTGCCCGATAGTCACGGGCTCGACGTGAGTCGGCGCATCCGCGCGGCCGGTCTGGCCACAGACATCATCGCCATCACCGCGGTGCGCGACCTCGACAACGTGCGTGGGGCGATCGCGGCCGGGGTCGTGCAGTATTTGATCAAGCCGTTCACCTATTCGACCTTCGCCACAAAATTGAATAGCTACCGGGACTTTCGTACGGAGTTGAACGCACAGGCATCCGTTGTGACGCAGTCAGCTGTCGACCACGCGTTCGCGAGTCTGCGGGCCCCGACGGATATCCCCCGGCCGAAGGGCCTGGCCGATTCAACGCTGAACCCGATGATCGCCCATCTGCAGGCGCAGCCGGCGCCGGTGTCGGCGAGTGAGCTGATGGTGCCGCTCGGGTTGTCGCGTGTGACCGCGCGGCGCTATCTGGAGTATCTCGCCGACATGGGCCTCGTGCTGCGGGCGCCCCGCTACGGCACGCCGGGGCGCCCGGAGAACGAGTACCGCTGGAAGAGCGTTCGCTAGCGGTTCGTGAAGTTCGGCGCGCGCTTTTCGATGAAGGCGGCCATTCCTTCGCTCTGGTCGTCGGTGGCGAACACCGAGTGAAAGAGACGACGTTCCAGGTGGATGCCGCCGCTCAGCATCGATTCGTACGCCGCGTTGACGACTTCCTTGGCGAGCATGGCGATCGGCGCCGATTTTGCGGCGATCTCGGTCGCGGTCGCGAGGGCGTCGGCCATGAGGTCCGCCGCGGGCACGATGCGGGCGACGAGGCCGGCACGCTCGGCTTCGACGGCGTCGATGGTGCGACCGGTGAGGATCATCTCCATGGCCTTGGCTTTGCCGACGGCACGGGTGAGGCGTTGGGATCCGCCCATGCCGGGAATGACTCCGAGCTTGATCTCGGGCTGGCCGAACTTTGCGGTGTCCGAGGCGATGATGAAATCGCAGATCAAGGCGAGTTCGCAACCGCCGCCGAGCGCGTGACCGGAGACGGCGGCGATGACCGGAGTGCGCACCGCCGCGAGCTTGTCCCAGCCGGCAAACCAGTCGTTGAGGTACATGTCCATGTAGCTCATCGTCGACATCTCCTTGATGTCGGCGCCGGCCGCGAAAGCCCGCTCCGAGCCGGTGATGATGATCGCGCCGATCGCGGGATCGGCGTCGAGACGGGTGGCGGCGCCGACGACGTCCTGCATGGTGGCGAAGCTGAGGGCATTGAGCGCCTTCGGACGGTTGAGCGTGATTACGCCGACCCGGCCGTTTCGTTCGAGCAGGATGTTCTCGTAGCCGTCGGTGTCGGGGTCGGTGTTCGTGTCGGCGTCGGTCGGTGTGGTGTCGCTCACGCGGTGGCCTCTCGTTCGGTGGTCTGGCTGGATTCATCGGCAACAGGCACGTGCGGCAACCCGAGCTCGCGCTGCCCCAGCGAAGCGAAATACTCTTGCACATCGGCGTCGGAAACATCGTCGAGCCGACTCGGCTGCCACCGCGGATTGCGGTCCTTGTCGATGACCTGGGCGCGAATGCCTTCGATCACGTCGTGGCCGGCCACCATGCGCAGGGATACCCGGTATTCCTGTTCGAGTACCTCTTCGAGCGTGCCGAGGTCGCGGGCGCGGCGAAGGGATTCGAGGGTGACCGTGAGGGCAGTCGGCGACTTGGCCGCAATGGCGGCGGCCGCGTCATTCGCTGCGGCGACGGGTGATGCCTGCAGGCGTTCGATGATCGTGGGCACATCGTTGCCCGCGTAGCACTCGTCGATCCAGATCTGTTCGGCCAGGAGTGGCGCCGGCGGCACGATCGATGACTCGTGCTCGGCGATGGCCGCGTCGGCGGGCATCCGGTTAAGGGCGTCGACGAGGGAATCGAGCCGGGCCGAGTCGATGAAAGTGTCGGCAAGGCCGAGGGCGATCGCATCGGCACCGGTCATGGTCGCCGCGGTGAGGGCGAGGTGGGTGCCGAGCTCACCGGGAGTGCGCGAGTAGAGGTAGGTTCCGCCGACGTCGGGCACGAAGCCGATGGTGGTTTCGGGCATGCCGAGCCGGGTGCGTTCGGTCACAACGCGGTGCGAGGCGTGACCGGAGAGTCCGACTCCCCCGCCGAGCACGATGCGATCCATGAGCGCGACGAACGGTTTGGGATACCGCTTGATTTGAGCGTTCAATGTGTACTCGTCGGCCCAGAACTGTGCGTTCTCGTCGGGATCGGTGCGGGCGTCGCGGTAGATCGAGACGATGTCGCCGCCGGCGCACATGGCACGGTCGCCGCTCCCGGTGAGCAGGACGGTGTGCACCTGGGGGTCGTCGGCCCATTCGGTGAGAGCCAGCGCGATCTGGCAGATCATGGGGTGCGTCAGCGCGTTGAGCGCCTTCGGCCGGTTCAGAATGATGCGGGCCAGTGGCCCGTCACGCTGCAGCAGCACCTCATCGTTGGCTTGCGAAGCGGATGCCGCAGCATCGGCGCCCGGCGCCGCCTCCGCACCTGGATCAGTGCGACTGTTGATCGAGTCCGTACGGGGCATAGAAGACCTTTCCGCGTCAATGCGGTGGGGAGCTGCGGTGTGTTCGTCTGCACAGTCTATCGACGTGGTCATTTTCCACATTCATGGTGCAGGAACCAGCGGCTGCGTTCCGGCAGATCGGCGGCCGCGCCAACGCAAGCAGGGCTTCCCCGAAACCGGAGAAGCCCTGCTCTGTGGTGCGGTGAGACCTACGCTGTGAGGCGGCGACGAACGACCAGCAGCAGCCCGGCCAGCAGCGCCAAGACGCTCGCTGCGGTCAATCCCATCAGACTGAGCGCGTTCACACCGGTTGCGGCCAGCTCGGGATCGGCGATAACCGCGGGAACGACTACGGGCTCCACCGGCTCCACGGGCTCGACGACCGGCGTATCGCTCACGAGTGGAACCCCGTCAGCGATGTGCCAGGCGCGCAGTACGACATTGGTTGCAGAGTCAGCCTGGATCAGGCGGCTCCAAATAACGTAGGCCTGTCCCGTCACGCCGGAGAAGGTGACATTCGGGCGAAAGTTCTGTTCAACGTCCCTATCGGCCGCTCCGCTGGAGATGACCTCGGGCATGCCCAGTACGGCTGCGTCGGAATCGAGCGCGATTCCGAAAACATCCACCGCGCCCTGCACGTGCCAGGCCAGGAACCAACCGTTCACACCCGTGGAGGCTATGCTCGGCTTGCCCTGTGCACCGGTGACGATCATGAACGAGGTCCCGCTGGCGGAACCGTCTGCATGGAGCAGCTGGCCCCAGATGTCCCCGTTATTATCTTTCGCCGAGATCAGGAACTGGTCAAGTTCCGGATTGAATGCGATGGACGGCCCCGTCGCTCCAATGTTGGAGGGTGTGGGGATTTCGATGGGCGCACCGACCGTGCCATCGGCGGCCACCGTTATGGCGCGAAGGACATGGTTGGAATTGTCGACTCCGACAACGACCCACGACGCACCGCCGAACGCGACGTCTTGTGAATCGTTGATTTGTTCCGGAATGTCCGTGACGAGAAAATCGTCGCCGATTCCCGCGCCTGTTTCATCAATGAATCGGCCGACGAGCTGCTGTCCGGCGACCGCAGCCGGAAATGCGGTCGATACGTTGGTCTTCCACGACACCAGGTATCGTGCCGCGGCCGGCGACCAGGCTGCGCTGACCGTCTCCGTATCGCGGTAGTCATTATTCGACGAGACGGTGAAGGCCTCGCCGATGAAGGCACCATCCGACCCGGCCAGGATGCCGTAGACAGCGTTGTCGGAGTCGCCGTCGTTCCAGGTCAACAGGAAACCGCCGTTTGCGCCGGGGTCGACCGAGATCGGCTCGTTGCTGCCCGCCCCAGCGAGCAATTCGTTGTCGGGCTGGTAGGTGGCCGTTGCGCCCGGCGCACCATCGAGTCCGATCACAGAAATCTGCACGGGCGCCGACACCGAACGGTCGGGAGTTGTTCCCGCCCATGCGGCCAGGGTGACGCCTGAGTCCGGGTTGTACGCTACTGCTGCGCTGCCGCCCGAAGAGAAACCCGAGGGCGGGCTGAACGTCGAAAGCTGCTCAATCGTGGCGACCGGCTCGGCATAGGCGGCCGCCGGTACCATCAGGCTGAACGTGGCCGCCGCCGCCAGGGCGGCAATGATCGACCCGCGAACGCGTCGCGGGGAAGGGAATCTAGTCACAGTTATAAGGTCCTATCAGTCGCGTAGTGATGGCACTGGACGCTCGACCGTTGACAGACCGAATCCACGTTACTCACGTAATCTAGCAGCACCGAGACCCCTTATGGGCTAAATGAATTTACCCATTAATGGCGAAACCCATGTTGAATACGCCGGCACGGTAGGCGCTCAAACCGCCACATTGCATGTCGCCTCTGCTGATGCAGGCCCTGGCCGGGAGGGTACGCATCACGGTAAACGGTGAGACGCATGAGCTCGCTCCCGGCGCTCTGCTGCGACTCGATGCGGAGCTGCCGCACAGGGTCGAGGCCCTCGAGGAATCCCGCTTGATGCTCACGATGATCGGCTAGTGGCGGCCCTGACACCACGCCACGACCGGATCGAGCCGCCACCCGATCCGACCTCGTCATTGACACAAAAAACCCCGCCGACCTGCGCGAAACAGTGAAGACGGGGACTGATGGTGCACCCCCCCGGACTTGAACCGGGAACCCACTGATTAAGAGTCAGTTGCTCTGCCAATTGAGCTAGAGGTGCGTATTTGGCCGCGAACCAACCCGCGGCAACGTGTAACCCTAACACCCCGAACGGGCTCGACGCCAATCGAACGGGTACGTCGCCGGAACCGGCATCCATTCTGGAGATAACTATCCTTGGAGGGTGACCGAACCGCGAAACTACGCCCTCTCCGACGACCTCAAGCTGGGCCTCGCCCTCGCTGACGCCGCCGACGCCATCTCCCGTGCCCGCTTCACCGCGCTCGACCTCGTCG
>Ga0314774_1002251_pt1 | contig 11103 bp, 9 predicted proteins | sample MetaGCBIA2018_FD_204515 | JGI IMG/M metagenome (GOLD analysis project Ga0314774, IMG submission 204515) | Cryopeg brine microbial communities from Beaufort Sea near Barrow, Alaska, United States - CBIA 2018 | ecosystem: Environmental > Aquatic > Marine > Coastal | place: USA: Alaska | collected... | reverse complement strand
GTTCAAGTCAATCGTCGTCGACTATTTTGGGTTGCTTTATTGATAGCCTTCATCCTAATCACGACTACTTGGTGGATTCCTCTGCTTCCAGAATCATGGCTATATTAAACAATCAATCTTCTTTAACTATCTATAAGGAAATCATCATGAAAAAAATAATTTTAATATTGAGTTTATTCATTTCTTTTAATGCATTTGCGGCTGAAAAAACGGTCATACTCGATGTTCCTGGCATGTATTGCGCAACCTGTCCAATTACGGTAAAAAAATCTTTATTGAAAGTGGAGGGCGTTCAATCCGTCAAAACGTCATTAAAAGACAAAACGGCCATAGTGACATTTGATGATCAGGTTGTAGAAGTAGATGATTTGACGTTTGCCACTGAGAATGCAGGGTATGCTTCAACGTTAAAGAAAATAGGAGAGTGATATGAACGATGATTCTACAGATCAAAACAGACCTCTTCATGTGGCCATTATTGGTGCGGGTTCGACTGCTTTTGCGGCAGCCATTCAAGCGACTAAGTTGGGTGCAAAGGTCTCAATTATTGAAGCGGATAAAAGGGTCGGCGGCACTTGTGTCAATGTGGGGTGTGTGCCTTCAAAAATACTCATTCAAGCAGCAAAAATTGCTCATGAGACAGAGCAAACAGCTTTTCCTTCGATACAGATTAAGTCTTTTGACTTGAACCGTTCTACTCTGGCAAAACAAATACACCAACGAGTTGATGAGCTGCGAGTGGCCAAATATGAAAATCTTCTTGAGGACAACCCCCTGATTGAATTGATTCGTGGGTATGCAAAATTCCACAATTCAAATGAATTGCATGTTGAACTCAATGAGGGGGGGACGTTACGTTTATCGCCGGATAAAATATTGATCGCCACAGGGTCTCGGGCGAATATTCCACCTATTAATGGACTGGATGAAACACCTTATTGGACATCTACGGAAGCATTGTTCACTGAAACCACTCCCAAAAGTTTAATCGTTATAGGTGCTTCTGTGGTTGCTTTAGAAATTGCACAAGCATTCCTACGTTTGGGTTCATTCGTGACTTTAATCGCTCGCACGACTCTTTTATCTAACGAAGATTCTGCAATTGGTGAGTTATTAATGGCTACTTTGCAAACTGAAGGGATGAAAGTGCTAACGCACTCCGAACTTGAGTCCGTTTGTTATATAAATAACCAGTTTAAATGCACCACGACAACGGGTGACGAATTGGAGTCAGAGCAGATTTTAGTGGCGACAGGAAGACAGGCCAATACGGATCAACTCAATTTACAGGCAGCCAATGTTGATACTGATCATCAAGGACGGATTATTGTTGGAAATGACCTCCAGACGAGTCAGGAAAATGTCTATGCCGCAGGCGATTGTACTCAATTACCGCAATTTGTGTATGTTGCAGCGGCAGCAGGTACCCGTGCCGGAAAAAATATGGTGGGAGGTCATGCCGTCTTAGATTTAACAACTTTACCCACGGTCGTCTTTACAGATCCACAGGTGGCCACTGTCGGTTTAACCGTTAAGCAGGCACAAGAACAAGGGATACCTGTTATTTCACGTAAGCTTGATTTAGAGCATGTACCTCGCGCGTTAGCAAACTTTAATACGACAGGGTTTATCCAATTGGTTGCGAATGAGAGTACAGAACAATTGATTGGTGCGCAAATCGTTGCTGATGTTGCTGGCGAAATGATACAAACAGCGGCAATTGCAGTTGCACAGAAAATGACCATTACCGATTTAGCGGATACACTTTTTCCTTATTTAACCCAAGTTGAAGGGTTAAAGCTTTGTGCGCAAACTTTTTCACAGGATGTTTCTCAGCTTTCTTGTTGTGCGGGGTGATTGGTGGGTTAAGGCAATAAATATATTCATTGGATCGTGAAGGATAGAGTAAAACCTTTTCAGGATAAGTTTGGATTGATTTTTAGGGGGTTTGCACCCGTGCTCATATTTTGAGTGTGTAAATTTTAGCATCGTGAAGTCTATGCCTATGGTTTAGCAAGAGCTCAGTATTCAGGGTGGAACCAGATGTTATAAAAATGTCGAAAATGAGTGTTAAGAACAGAAGGTCAAGTTTCCCAACTTGACCATTGCAACCTCCACCTTAATGCATTTTGTGACCTTCCATTCCTTCATGATGTTCATTTTGGGGTGACATTTGATGGTCATCCATCTCATTATCCATCGTGTGTTGATGATCATCCTCCATGAGTTCTTTTTGGCCTGGTGGCATCTTTCTCAAAGGAACACCACGCTCTTTGGCGCGAGCTTTCATTTTGCTATGATTTTTTTGAAGGATTTGCTCTCGATCTTCATTCGTTTGAGCAGACTCCATTTTTTCCCTATACTCTTTTTTTTCATCTTCGGTCATTAGATGCCAGCCAATGACATGGGTACCATCCTGCGACTGAATGGCATGGGTACGTGGGTAAGCATGCTCTGAAGCGGAGGCTATTCCACTCAAAACGCTGCCGGTAAAAGCAAGTAAGATTAGTCCTTGTTTTAACATAACTTTATCCTCATTATATGGGTTGAGTAAGCTATCTAAAGTCGTCAATTCAACCCGAAATTGACTGCTGAAAGTCAGCGTTAGATAGACGGTAAAATGGGTCGATAATGTTATTAATTAGAGTTTTAATTTCCTTAATCGTAAGGCGTTGCCAATCACTGACACGGAGCTAAAACTCATGGCTGCCGCGGCAAGCATAGGCGAAAGCAAGGTGCCAAAAATAGGGTAGAGCACTCCAGCTGCTATGGGAACGCCGGCCGCATTGTAGATAAAAGCAAAAAATAAGTTTTGGCGAATATTTCTCATGGTGGCTCGACTCAGCTTCCGAGCTCGAACAATGCCACTTAAATCGCCTTTGACCAAAGTAATTCCGGCGCTTTCCATGGCAACATCTGTACCGGTCCCCATGGCGATGCCAACCTGGGCTTGTGCTAAAGCGGGTGCGTCATTGACCCCATCACCCGCCATGGCGACAATATAACCCTCGGCTTGAAATTTCTGGACCCACTGAGCTTTTTCATCGGGTAAAACCCCTGCCTCAACTTGGTCTATCTTCAAACTAGACGCAACCGCATTTGCCGTCGTAGCATTGTCACCTGTTAACATGACCACACGAATACCCTCTTGATGGAGTGCTTTTATGGCTTCTTGACTTGTCGATTTAATGGGATCTGCTACCACGATGAATCCGGCAAAAGCATTGTCAATTGCAATCAGCATGACAGATTGACCTTGAGACCTATGCTCCATAATCAGTTCATTTAAGGGGGGCAAAGGGATTGCAAGAGTGGCCATTAATTGCTCATTGCCAATAACGATCGTTTTGTGGTCGACCATGCCTAAAACACCCTCGCCAGTTTTAGATTGAAAATCTTCTACGGTTTCAAGGACTAATGTCTGTTTTTCAGCGGCTGCAACAATCGCAGCCGCTAAAGGGTGTTCACTGCCACGCTCTAAACTGGCAACCAACTGCAAAACCTTTTGTTGGTCAAAGCCAGGTTCAACTTGTAACGAGGTCAATTGAGGTTTACCTTCCGTTAAAGTACCTGTTTTATCAACGACCAATAGCGTCACTTTTTCCATCACTTCAAGGGCTTCTGCATTTTTAATTAACACACCTTGGCTCGCCCCTCGTCCAGTGCCGACCATGATGGAAATGGGGGTGGCTAAGCCTAATGCACAAGGGCAAGCAATAATAAGCACAGAAACCGCACTGATTAAGGCGTAAGCCAGGCTGGGTTCTGGCCCGAAGAGCCACCATACTCCAAATGAAATCGCAGAAATAATTACGACAAGCGGTACAAAGTAACCTGAGACCATATCGGCTAACTTTTGAATGGGGGCACGAGAACGTTGCGCTTTAGCCACCATGTCAATAATTTGCGCCAGCAAGGTCTCTTTCCCCACTTTTTCGGCTTGCATTAAAAAACTACCAGAACCATTGATGGTTGCACCAATCACATGATCATTAAGGTTTTTTGAAACGGGCAGTGGTTCTCCTGTGACCAGAGACTCATCAATATAACTCTGTCCTTGGGTGATAAAACCATCGACAGGCACTTTATCGCCGGGGCGAACTCGTAGCACATCTCCTACGTGAACCTCCTCTAAATCAATCTCTGTTTCAGAGCCATCGGCTTGTACTTTCCAGCTGGTATTCGGCGCCAAGTTCAATAACATTTTGATCGCAGAATTGGTTTGAGATCGAGCCTGCAATTCCAGAACTTGTCCTAATAACACTAAGGCCGTGATCACCGCGGCGGCTTCAAAGTAAACGGCCACCAGGCCTGCTGAGGATTGCATGGTAATAGGAAAAAGTTGCGGAACTAAGAGTGCAACCATGCTATAACTCCAAGCAGCACCGACCCCCATAGCGATCAGAGTAAACATGTTTAAATTCCACGTTTTAATCGACAGCCAAGCACGTACAAAAAATGGATAAGCCCCCCATAAAACAACTGGCGACGCCAAGGCAAATTCAATCCATTGAATGTTATGAAAACTCAGTGAGTCCGGTATATATTCAGGCGCTAAGTCCATGATCATGGCTAAGATAAACACTGGCAATGCCAGTGCCGAACTGACCCAAAAACGCAAACGCATATCCTGTAATTCAGGGTCGACTTCTTCGGAAACGGGTTGAATCAGCAAGGGTTCAAGTGCCATACCGCAAATAGGGCAGTTTCCTGGTTGATTAGTGATGATTTCAGGGTGCATGGGGCAAGTATATTGCACATCCGATAGCGACAGATGGTCTTCATTTTTGGTCACTATTGAGCGAGAATCGGAGAGGTACTCTTGTGGGTGAGCGATAAATTTATTCTGACAGGTGTCGCTGCAAAAATGAAATGTCTGTCCCTGATACGTTTCACGATGAGGTGAGTCGACTGAAACCGACATTTGACATACTGGATCAAGTACCTGTTCCGGAACACTTACATTAACGGCATGTTTCATCTCTACTCCATTTAAAATTTAAAGCCAGGCATACCCGACCAGGTGGTCATCTAAAGAGTGATGATCGTTGTTATCTAGACAGATTAAGGCAAGAGTGTCTTTTTAATCTCTTCAAATTCGTCTTTATTAATTTCACCCTTTGCATAGCGTTTTTCAAGAAGCTCCAGAGCACTTTCTGGTGGTTTCGAAGGTGCCATAAATTGCTTAATGATAAAAATAATAGCGATTAACATAATTAACCAAAAAACCCACATTCCAACCATCATTCCATCTCCTAAGTCCCCGTGAAAAGGTTCAAAATTCCAGTTCATTATAAATTCCTCATGTTGATTATTGGCTTAAAAGCCAAGTTTTAGTTTAAGGGCGCCAATATTTATACCCTAACATTTGCAACCGAATCATTTCGGGTGCACCTGAGGGGACGAATTCGACTTCCAATGGAAATTGTTCATCCGTTAATCCCCACGATTTCATACTAATGCGGCAGGCTTTAAAAGTGACGCCTCGGTTCGCCAGTTTGGTTAATAACTGGGATGTTTTGTCATTGTTGGCTAATAAAGCTTTGATACCTTCTTCATAAGCCACCACGGTAATATTCAGCTTATCTTCACCAATTTCATCTAGTACTTTATCGATTTGCAAAAAGACTCTTCTATGGCCGTAATTATCGTCACTGCGAGTCAACTGAACGACAAATGGAACAGGTTCTGATTGACCTTGTGCCATCACCATAGGTGGTATTAAAAGCCCCCAGAAAATTAACCCTAGGGTAATAAAACTAAACTGCCTATAAGCTTTTATCATTGATGCTTCCGTCTATAAAATGGTGTATGTTTTATTGCACAGTCGTCATTTGATGTGCTTCTCCAGCGGGAAGCTGAATGGTGCCAACGACTTTAAACTGATTTTGGTCAATCACCCAGATAATGGGCTTTGTTTTACTCGACACATAAACCTTATCCGTGCCTGGAATCGTATTCAGATGATAAGGTGCTGGTGATAATTTCATCACTTGTTTGTCACCTGATCTTGTGTCTATAGAAACGAAAATTTCATCTTTTGTACTCGTCACAAACAGTTTTGTTCCATCATTACTGATATCCAAGCCATGTACCTTTTGACCAACATCATACTCGTCAACAATCTCACCCGTATCGACGTCAATGACGGCAATTCCACCAAGGCCAGGATTGGCTGCATAAAGACGTGATTCATCCTTTGAAAAAACAATATGAGTTGGCATTACGCCAGCGTCTAAATTCCGAACCACTTGCAAGGTTTGTAAATTAATTTGACTAATATTGTTGTCCCCAGTGTTACTGACATAAGCAAATTGGCCATTTTTAGTCACGAGTGCATAATTAGGGCCTTTACCTGTTGGAATAGTTTTTATCAATTTATTCAGTTTTAAGTCGACGACTGAAACATAACCGCGGCTTGGGTGTGTGGAAATTACATAACGGCCATTAGGGGTAATGGCTTGGTGATGTGTACCGCCTGAAACAGAAATGGTCGACATCACATGGCCGTGTTCTGGATGAACTAGATAGAGCAGACTGTTAGGTTTATCTTTTGGATCATCGGGCTTTAAAGGCGTTTCGTCGAGACTCCCTGCAATCAGGTATTCACCATCTGGCGTCGCAACTAAACCATGTGAATTTGCCACTCCTGGAATAATCGCAATCACTTGACTAGTGGCCGCATCAATCGCAACAACTTGATTGGCTTGGCCTAAAGGTGTATATACAGTAGGGTCTGCACTTGCTGTGTGCGTGAAAAACACACTTAGCAGTGTCATCGTATGTATTAACAAAGTTGTTTTCATCATATTTTCCTAAATTAATTTAAATAACCTTCATTTTGATACAAATAATAATCTCTCAAAGCGCTTGACAGGCATAACACCTGAAGACAATAATTAAACGACAGTGAACTGCCCCATCATGCCTGCATCTTCATGCTCAAGAATATGGCAGTGGTACATATAGGGCGTGTTATTGTTCTTATATGGGCCTGTGGGAAATAGAATTCTGACCGTTTCTTTTGAATGTACGGTTACCGTATCTTTAAAACCATGTTCCCAGGGGTAAGGCGCTTTGCCGTCGCGATCTAATACCCTAAATTGGGTATTATGTACATGGAATGGGTGATGCATTGTTGAGGGGTTTTGTAACTCCCATATCTCAAAGGTATTCGCATGCGTGACCTCATTGATGACATTCATATCCATGGCTTGACCATTGATCGTAAAACCTCCGGAACCGAACATCATCCGCGGGCCCATTTGCATTTCTAATTTCATCAGTCGTGTTTTAGCCACTTGTACTTTAGACCAATCAGGAAAGGTGACTAGCTGTGTTCTTTTAAAAGCAGACGACTGTTCAGACTGGCTAGAATCGAGATGCAATAGATCAAAGTCTTGATCCAGGTGACTGGCATTGTTTCCACCCATCATGCCTCTTGATAGGTTGCCGTAGCCTTTAATGCTTTTTAGAGTAATTGGTTTTCGGTCAGAAAGATCGACTAATATTTCTGCTCTTTCGGCTGGTGCTAAACGAATCTGACGTAGCTTTGTCGGTTTTTCTAGAAGACCTCCATCGGTAGCAATGAGTTGGAAAGGTCGATTGTCTGAAAACTCTAAATGGTAAAAACGGGCATTTGAAGCATTATGTAAACGCAATCTAACCAGTGTTTTTTTCGGTTTAAGCACAGAGTTAGGAACGCCATTAACTAACATGACATCGCCATGCATGCCTTGCATTTTATCCATGCGGCTATTGTTGTAATAAAACTCACCCGTTTCTTCAAACGCTCGGTCCATCAAGATTACCGGGTAATCATCTATGCCATATTGATGAGGAATGCCCAAATCAGCATCTCTATCATCATCTACAATCTGCATCTGACCGCCCAAACCACGCCAAACTTGTTGTCCTGTTTGGTTGTGGGTGTGCGAATGATAAAACAGAGTCGAAGGTTCATTGAGTACTTTCCATTCTGCAATCCAGGTTGTATTGGGCTCAATTTCTTGGTGCGGCCCACCATCTTCTGTTGCAGGTAACACCATGCCATGCCAGTGAAGAGCGGCAATTTCATCCAGCTTGTTCGTCACTTCCATTTTAACGGTTTGACCTTTTTTCATTCTTAACACAGGGGCTAAGAAATTTTGGTTAATGCCAATGGTTTCGGTCGTTGTGTCGGCTAAAATTCGAGTTTTACCTTGCTGCAAAGTCAGTTTAAAAACTTGTTTTCCGCGAACAGTTTGCCCCTCTTCAATGGCCGGCAAATTAAAGTCGTTCCGTTGAGAAATTGAGTTTGAAAACCCAGTAGCATCTGTTTTTGCGAGCGCAAAAGGAGCTTGAGTCGCGGTTATTAAACCGGAGGTTATTCCGAGTCCTTGCCGTAAAAAATCACGTCTTTTCATTTTAATTCCTTTTTAGAACGCTGAGTTAGGAGTGAACAGCGCTCTTTTAGTGTTATATTCATTTATTTAAGACCACCACGTTCTAACCAGGCCTGGTAGGTTTTTTCTGACCAAAAGCTCTGGAAATAAGCAATTGCAGCCAATTGCTCAGGTTGACTTAATTGCTCTTTAAATCCTGGCATGGTTCCCCCAAGTGGAATGCCTCCATTTTGAGTGGTTCTTAAAAGGATTTTCATTGGGTGATGCCACGCATGAGCTGAGCCATTTAAAGGGGGGGCTGGATAACTTCCATCCGTTAGGGGTTGTTTCCAATCTTTGGTGAGTCCCTGTGCTTTATCACCGTGACAAACAGCGCAGTTGTTGGTAAATATTTTTTCTCCAATCAGAATATCTGCATTGGAATACCATCTGTCAGAATGACTATTGTTGGGCGTCTGCTTATCGGAGCAAGCACTCAGGAGTAAAAATAACGGAATAATGAGTAAGGCTTTCATCGTATTCGGCCCATGTGTATGGCGTCAGACTTATTTATTGATAAGCCTGACGAATGTTGTTGAAATAATCGGTTAAGTTAGAACCAGAATCTTAAACCAGCCACTATGCTGGTAACAGACTCTTTTCCACCCTCAGCCTTAACGTAGTCGGCAGTGGCGCCATAGGTCTGATTTAACTTGACACCAATATAAGGTGCAAATTTTCGAGTAAATTCATACCGTAAACGCAGTGCGAGCTCTGTCGAAGATAAACCTGAGCCAAGGCCCATAGATTTGTCATCAGCAGCATATGCGTTTAATTTTAGACTAGGCGTTAATATAAGCTTTTGAGTAAATAAAGCCTCGTATTCTGTATCCAACCTAAAGCCAAAGTTTTTATCGTTTGCGAGCACGACGGCATTGGTTTCAAAGAAGTAAGGGGCAAGACCCTGTAACCCGATCACTCCCCAAGTTTGGTTCTTTTCAGGTGTCGTGTCATACCCTAACCCCATTTGAACATCCCAAAATTTTTCAATGGGATGACTGTAGAGCAGCTGGTTTTCAGATTCTGTTTTTCCATTAACGCTTTCCCCTTCCGATTTGAGGTAGAGTTTGTGCCAATCCTTACCTATCCAAGTCGTCGCATCCCAAGAAACCGGGTTATCAGTTTGATTGCTAATTTCTAACTTATCCATTAAAAAATAGGTTAATAATGGGTCTCTTTCGCCGGCTGCGTGTACTTGTGATGTCATTAGTATAGACGAGATAATGGCGGTACGTAATATTACTTTATGTGTTGTTTTCATGTTATTTCTCCTAGAACACTGAATTTGACTATCGAATTTGTACACGACGAAACATACCCATCATGTGATAGAGCATGTGGCAGTGGTATGCCCAGTCACCGCGAGCGTTCATAGTCACTCTGTAACTGATTTTGGCGCCTGGTTGCACAATAACAGTGTGTTTTCTAGGAATGTGATTTTCATCTCCCGTTTCTAATTCACTCCAAACACCATGTAAGTGCATAGGGTGATTCATCATGGTGTCATTAATAAATGTAATGCGAATGCGTTCACCGAAGTTAAACTGCAATGGGGGCGCTTCATCAAAAGTAATGCCATCAATTGACCACATGTAACGCTCCATATTGCCGGTTAAGTGCAATACTAATTCTTTGGTGGGTTGAGGTTCATGTCGAGTCGGATACAGATTTCTTAAGTCGGCATAGGTTAAGACTTTACGACCATTATTGCGCAGACCAACACCGGGATCATCTAGACGGTATTTTGCACCAGTGGCACGCATATCAATTTGTGGCCCTTCTTTTTTAGGAACGGAGATCTGCGGCAGCGTTGGATTCATATCCATAGGAATTTCAATGCTGTCTAAATCCACTTTCATAGAGGACATATCGTGCGAATGTTTTGAATGATCAACCCCACTAACATCCTGTCCCATCGCCATTTTTTCCATGGTTAAAGCATGTGTGTAATTAGGTGTCTTCATGCCGTCCATTTTCATGCCAGCAGATTGATCGTGTCCGCTGTGATTCATGCCGTCCATTTTCATGCCAGCAGGTTGATCGTGTCCGCTGTGATTCATGCCATCCATTTTCATGCCAGCAGGTTGATCGTGTCCACTGTGATTCATGCCGTCCATTTTCATGCCAGCAGATTGATCGTGTCCACTGTGGGTCATGCCATCCATTTGCATACCATTGGACATAGCATGGCTACTTTGAGCTGTGCCACCCATCTGCATACCACCAGACATGTCATGACCACTGTGACCCATGCCATCCATTTGCATGCCGTTCATTTCCATTCCCATGTCCGTCATGGTTAAAATAGGTAAAGGATCCATTGCTGGCGTGGCCGCTAATTTTGAAGCATCCGAGGTGATGGAGCCTATTGCATAACCAGACCGATCAATGGCTTGAGCAAAAATTGCATAGGCTTGTTTATCGGTATCAGGTTCAACGATGACATCATAGGTTTCAGCGACACCAATTCGGAATTCATCGACTTCGACGGGTTGTAATAACCCTCCATCAGCGGCCACAACGGTCATTTTTAAGCCAGGAATCCGTACATCAAAGAATGTCATAGCTGAGCTGTTAATAAAACGTAATCTAACTTTTTTGCCAGAGTCGACGACGGTGCGCCAGTGTGCATTCGGCGACAGACCATTCATTAGATAAGTATAGGTAGAGCCACCAATAT
>Ga0314774_1002250_pt1 | contig 11108 bp, 9 predicted proteins | sample MetaGCBIA2018_FD_204515 | JGI IMG/M metagenome (GOLD analysis project Ga0314774, IMG submission 204515) | Cryopeg brine microbial communities from Beaufort Sea near Barrow, Alaska, United States - CBIA 2018 | ecosystem: Environmental > Aquatic > Marine > Coastal | place: USA: Alaska | collected... | reverse complement strand
ACCAAATACCTGAAGAACTACTTGGGTTGGCGACGGTTGCTGGAGCGATACCCTGAGCTAACTCCCGAATGCTGTTTGTTGGAAGCAACCGGTCGAGTATCGCAACAACTAATTGGGACATAGCCAATAAAAACGCCCCGGCGGCCTCTGCTTCGGGGGTATACATACCGGTACCAAGCACGGAAAAGCCGTCATCCTCACGGAATAACCAGATATTTATATGATTCAATTTTCCCGGCAGAGGCATGCGGGACCAAAACACATTCTGTGCCACCTCAACCAACCCGGCCGTCTCTGGTGCTCTGTCAACAAGCTCGGGTTTAATGCCGGCATCAGGCACAGTGCGAGTCCCCCATGCGGGCCTCTTCCTGCAACTGGCGCCACATAATTTTTCCGGTGCCGGATTTAGGTAGCTCATCCAGAATCGAAACGGCTGCCGGCACTTTATAAGCAGCCATATGTTTTTTGCACCAGTCGATAATATCGTCTTCGGTAAGGCTTGCCGGGGCAGTCGGCTTCAAGACAACCATCGCCTTGGCCGTTTCTCCCCGCTTCGGGTCCGGCACGGCGATGATACAGGCTTCATGAATGTCTGGATGGCCATACATGATACTTTCTACTTCTGCCGGCCAGACCTTGTAACCGGAGGCGTTGATCATTCGCTTGAGCCGGTCAACCATGAAGAAGTAACCCTCCTCATCCATGTATCCCAGGTCGCCAGTGCGAAGGAAGCGTTTGCCGTCGCGCTCCAGAAAACTATCGGCCGTGGCGTCCGGATTGTTCCAGTACTCCAGCATCACCTGCGGGCCCTGCAGAATTATTTCGCCGGTTTCGCCTTGGGGAAGCTCTTCCTTAGTAGCCGGGTCGATAATACGGGCGTCAACCCCGAAGCTTGCGATACCCAGGCACTGGCGCTTGCCTCGTTCCAGAGGGTTTCCAAGAATGAAGGCCGCTGTTTCGGTCAGGCCGTAAGCCTCGTTGTAGACAATGTTGAACTCCTCGGCGAGCTTCCGGGATATGGCTTCAGGCATTGCTGCACCGCCACCCATCAGCTTGCTGAGACTGGAAATATCATGGTTGGCCAGGTCCGGATTCGAGAAAAAATCGACAATCATCGAAGGCGGAGCACTCCACAAACTGACATGATGACGCTCTATCAGTTTCATCGCCACATCTCGATCCCAACGCTGCATAAGCACCGAGGTTGCACCGTTGAAGATGGGCCCATTCATCCCACCTTGCATCCCCAGAAAATGAAACAGCGGGGCAATGGCCAGTGCCGAAAATGCCGGTGAACCACCACGCCAGACAGCCGAAGCCGCAGCTGATGCCATCACAGTACTGTGGGAATGAACACAGCCCTTGGGGTGACCCGTGGTACCAGAGGTGTAACCAATCACGCACAGGTCGTCATGCTTTCCGGTAAAAGTGGCCGGAGTGAGGTTGCGATCAAGCGCATCCCGCCAAAGGGTGACGCCCCGGCCACTTTGCGCTTGCGTTGGTTCGGTTGCTGCCGCCGGCACCGCAAGGTCGGTCACCTCGGTCAGATATTCCGAGTAGGCGTGAACAATCAGGTGATCGAGGTCACCTGATTCCAGCAACGGTTGCGCATTGCTATACAACTCCTGAGCCACCAGCACGGTACGGGTGCGACTATCAGTCACACAGTACTGAAGCTCATCGGCCAGATTCATCGGGTTAACGGGAACCACCACACCCTGGGCACGGAGAATGGCGTAGTAGCCAATGACATACTGCGGAGAGTTCTGCGAATATAGGGCAACCCGGTCACCGGGGCGAACGCCACACTCCTGCTGCAAATACCCCGCAAGCGCCTGAACCTGCAGGCACAGCTCGGAATAACTGAGCACCGAGTCATAAAAAATAAGCGCCGGCTTGTCCGGGTAACGGGTTGCCGCCACCTCCAGGTTGTAATAAAGGCTTGTTCTGGGCGGGTCCAGTGTTCGTGGCAATCCCTTGGGCCAGTATGTGCTCTGTTTCGCTTTCATGGTTTTCTGCCGACTCCACGCTTGATTTGTTGTTGAGATTGTTCTTGTTGCGGGCTCTCGACACCGTCATACCGGACAGCCTTTGTTATAGCCGCTCAGAAATCGACGCACACAGGCTCAGCCGGCCCGCTCAATAATAGTTCTGGCCATAGCGATCACTGGGGCGTCCACCATCTGGCCCTCTACTTTGAAAGCCGCACCACCTGATCTGGCGGCTACCATGACCTTATGGGCCCATTCCACCTGCTCAGGGTCTGTAGAAAAGCCGGCCTGCACGGGCGCAATTTGCTTCGGATGGATACACAGCATACCTGCAAACCCCATGTTCCGAGCCCAACGTGCACGCCCGAGAACCGCCTCTTCATCATCAAAGGCTGGGAAAACGGTATCGATGGGCGCCAGCAAGCCGGCCGCGCGCGAGCTGACCAAAAGCTGATAACGGCACTGGTTCATAACGGTCTCCGCTCCCTCTGTATTGCCTTCAATACCAAGGTTATCACTGAGATCCAGGCCACCATAACTCAACCGCTCGACCCCAGGTGCTGCGGCAATTTCGTTAAGGGCAACCAGACCACGAGCTGATTCGATCAGCGGAATGATGGTCTTCCCGGATCTGGCCACGGCGTTAATATCACTCGCCGATTCGGCTTTTGGCAATACAATACCGATCACCTTCGCGTGGCGCGTACACAACGCCAGATCTGCATCGAAACCCGCAGTCCCCCGGGCGTTGATACGCACGTAAATCGGAGCACCTTCGTGGCCAGTAAGAAAAGCAGCCAAAGCCTCACGGGCGGAATCCTTGGCATCCGCTGGCACGGCATCCTCCAGATCCACAATCACTGCTCCGGCGCCACTGGCGATCGCCTTAGGAATTCGCTCTGGCCGAGAGGCCGGCACAAAGAGCATGGTTTTCATATCTCTGCCTATCATGGTCAGATTCCTGTTATCTGTATTGCGTTAGTGTCAGATCACACCGTTATTTGTTAACTGGTCGATCCGATCCCGGTCAAAGCCGAGCTGCTCCAGAATAAGGGTGTTGTGCTCGCCCAGGGCAGGCACTGCAGAAACCGCATCAGGAAACCACAGTCCGGGCGCTTTCAGGGCTGGCAACGGCCCCGCCGGTGTGGCCACTTCCAGCCAGCGGTCACGTGCAGCCAATTGCGGGTGCTGCCAGACCTGCGCCATGTTATTGACCGACGCATTGGCAATACCGACCGAATCCAGACGACGTATTACTTCGTCCAGCGTCATCCCGGCAAAGACCTCACTGATGAGTGCTCCCAGCTGATCCCGGTTCGCCGATCGCTGGGGGTTATCAACGTAACGCTGATCCTGAGCCAACTCAGGACGCTCCAGCACCCGCTCGCAAAAGCCTTGCCATTCGCGGTCGTTCTGCAACCCCAGCATCACCGTTGTGCCATCCCCAACCGGAAAAGGGCCATAAGGATAGATAGTGGAATGGGAGGCTCCCGCCCTAGCTGGTGGCTGCGCCCCGTCATAACCGTAGTACATGGGGTAGCCCATCCACTCCACCAGGCTCTCCAGCATGGACACATCAATGTGGCTGCCTTTGCCGGTTCGCCCCCGTAACAACAGCGCCGATAGAATGGCATTGCAGGCATACATCCCTGCGGCAATGTCCGCCACTGAACAGCCCGCCTTCGCCATACCATCTTCATCCGGTGTTCCGGTCACAGACAAAAAACCGCTCTCGCTCTGTATCAACAAGTCATAGGCTTTCTTGTTCCCATAGGGGCCACCCTCGCCATAACCTGAAACGTCACAGACTATCAGCTGCGGATACCGCTCATGCAGCTCACCGAACGACAGTCCCATACGGGCTGTAGCGCCAGGTGCGAGGTTCTGCACCAGGACATCGGCATCCGCGAGCAGTCGGTGAAGGATTTCCTGTCCGTCCGTGGACTTCAGATTCAGAGTCAGGCTTTCTTTGGAGCGATTGGCCCATACAAAGTGAGAAGAAAATCCGTTCACCCTGTCGTCGTATGCCCGGGCGAAATCGCCACCGTCAGGACGCTCAACCTTGATCACTCGCGCACCCTGCTCCGCTAACTGGCGAGTACATAGAGGCGCGGCAACGGCCTGCTCCAGCGAGACTACCGTTACCCCTTCCAGGGGGAGTGTTTTATTTTTTCTCACTGTCACAAAAACCTTTTCTCAGCTGCAGGGAGTCAAAATGACCGTGGCAACTCCAGCAGATGTTCAGCCACATATGACAGAATCAGGTTGGTGGAGATGGGTGCTACCTGATACAGACGTGTTTCGCGGAACTTCCGCTCCACGTCATACTCATTGGCAAAACCGAACCCGCCGTGTGTCTGCATGCACACGTTCGCTGCCTCCCAGGATGACTCGGCCGCCAGGTACTTGGCCATGTTGGCGCTAGCGCCGGCATTTCGACCACTGTCATATTCCTCACAGGCGCGCCAACGCATCAGGTCTGCCGCCTCGACGTTGATGTGGGCTTTTGCGATAGGAAACTGGATGCCCTGATTCTTACCAATTGGCCGGCCAAACACTTCACGCGCGCAGGCATACTTGCGGGCCTTTTCGATAAACCAGCGGCCGTCACCAATGCACTCAGCGGCGATCAGCGCACGCTCTGCGTTGAGGCCATCGAGAATGTAGCGAAAGCCTTTGCCTTCTTCCCCAATCAGGTTTTCAGCTGGAATTTCGAGGTTGTCGAAGAAGAGCTCATTGGTTTCATGGTTCACCATATTGGCGATTGGCTGCACCGTAAGGCCATTACCGATAGCGTGATGCAAATCAACAATGAAAATCGACATGCCGTCGGATTTACGACGCACCTCTTCCAGCGCTGTGGTGCGGGCAAGCAGGATCATCAGGTCAGAATGCTGGACCCGTGAAATCCACACCTTCTGTCCATTGACGATGTACTTGTCGCCTTTTCGCACAGCCGTAGTTTTAATTTTGGTGGTATCTGTACCTGTCGTGGGCTCTGTGACCGCCATGGACTGAAGACGTAATTGCCCAGCGGCGAGTTTGGGCAGATATTTCTGCTTTTGCTCTTCGCTGCCGTGGCGTAACAAGGTAAACATGTTGTACATCTGGCCATGAACCGTGCCGGAGTTGCCACCGGCGCGGTTTACTTCCTCCAAAATGACTGAAGCTTCGGCCAGCCCTAGCCCGGAGCCACCGTATTCCTCCGGAATCATGGCCGCCAGCCAGCCGGCCTCTGTCATCGCCGTAACAAATTCTTCGGGAAACGCTTTGCGCTCGTCTACACCACGCCAGTATGCCGCATCAAAGTTTTGGCACAGACCACGGACACCTTCTCGAATCTCTTCAAATTCCTCTAGAGCCGGATTAATCATGCGTTATTCTCCTTAAATTCAATTTCTGCCTCATGGGCCGGACCATCTTCGTTAGCAGCCCAGAGCATGGCTTTACCGTCACCGGTGACCCGACCTTCCACATTGAAAGACTTGTTCACCGTCAGCGGCCTTAATCCTCTATACGATAAGCGCACGGGTTTGCGTCCCGGGTTAGCATCCAGAAACGCTTGCACCATCAGCGTAGCAATCATTGGGCCGTGAACAACCAGGTCGGGGTAACCCTCAACCTCTGTGGTGTAGGGCCGGTCGTAATGAATGCGATGCCCGTTAAACGTCACCGCAGAATAACGAAACAGGAGCAGCGGCGAGGGCGTAACCTTCTCACTCCACTCGGCCTCAGCGACCGGTTTATCCAAAGACAGCCTTGGAGCTGCAGGCGCTTTATAAACGATGTCTTGCTCTTCACTTAGGCACAGCTCACCATTCTGGCGATAATTGTGCTCAACCGTCACAAACAGCAATTTCCCCGAGCGTCCAGTCTTTTCGGTGATCGATTTAATGCGGGACTGTCGCTCAGCACGCTGACCGATTATGAGTGGGTTATGGAACTCCACTCGGCCACCGGCCCACATGCGAGTACTGCCCTCAGACTTCGGCAAGAAATCACCTGGAGCTATGTGACCATCCGGCCCGGTACCGGAAGGGGGCACCGGTATCTGGAAGAAGGCCCAGTGCCAAAGAGGGGAAAGAGCATCGCCCTCTTGCGGAGAAGGTCGGGCGAGCATGGCAGCAATTCGGCCCGCAAACGATGCATCAAGCGCGTCAACGCAGGATTCCTTCTTTCCGATCCAGTCCTCAGGTGTTTTTGACATCAAGCTACCTCTATCAATACGTAATCTGGCTTTTTAACTTTGGAAAGAATGCCGGTATACCATAAAGTATTGAATTCGATTTTCCTCAAGGGTGCGTTTGGTTTCCATGAACACCCCCCATGGTTTAGAATGACCCCCCCTTGTTAGCTTGCTGTCGATACCCACTATGCATTTTGATATTCCCGACTTACGCCTGTTTATCCATGTTGCTGAAGCAAACAGCCTGACCGGCGGTGCCAGAAGAGCCAGCCTGTCGACCGCTGCTGCCAGCATGCGAATCAAGGCTTTTGAAGGCCAACTGGGTAGTCGTCTGTTTTATCGAGACAGTCAGGGTGTTGAACTGACCCCCGCTGGCCACAACCTACTGGTGCATGCCAGATCCATCATGCGGCAGGTGGACTACATCAAGGATGAGTTCTCCGAATACACAGAAGGCAAGTCCGGCCATATCCGCATATTCGCCAACACCACCGCCGTGAGTGATTTCATGCCGGATGTGTTAGCGCGTTTTCTTGTTGCTCGCCCGGGAGTAACCGTTGATCTCCAGGAACGCCTCACCAATGACATCGTGCGGGGCGTAATTGATGGCTCAACCGACCTTGGGGTGGTGGCTGGTGCGGTGACGGCGAAAAAGCTGGAAATCATTCCCTTCAATGTTGATCGGCTAGTGGTGGTTACACCTCGCGATCATCTTCTGGCGGGACGCAAAAGCATAACGTTTCAGGAAACCCTGAATTACCCCCATATCGGACTGCGGGAAGGCAGCACCCTGTTCAATTTCTTGCGGGGACAGGCCAGTGAAATCAACTCGCAACTGCAGATGCGAATACAGGTTTTCGGGTTTGAGTCGGCCTGCCGCATGATCAGCCGTGGCGTAGGTATCGGGATACTGCCTCGCTCCATTGCACACCGCTACGCGAAATTCATGGAGATTTCTATCATCGAACTCGAGGAAAGCTGGGCCCAGCGAGAACGCAGCCTTATCGTGAGGGAGCTGGATGCGTTACCGAAATGTGGCAAGGAGCTGGTTGAACAAATTCGCGCCCAGTCCAACCTAGCACCGGAGGCATGAGAGCAACATCGTCGATACCGCCCCACTCTATCAGATTATTGATGACACATAAGTCACCATCAAAATCTGCGGCACAGCTTGGCAAACGCCTCATCGTATTCAGTTTTCATGCGCGCCACGATCTCACCCACTGACGGCAGGTCGTTTATAACAGCCACACCCTGGCCCGCACCCCAGATATCCTTCCAGGCCTTGGCTTTGGAGCGACCGTCTTTAAAACTCATAGTGTCCTTGTCACCTACAGGCAGATCGTTCGGATCCAGGCCTGTCCGACTAATACTTTCTTTCAGGTAGTTGCCGTGCACACCTGAAAAGTAGTTGCTGTAAACAATATCGGATGCGCCGGACTTGACGAGGCACTCCTTATAATCGTCGCTTGCATTGGCCTCCCGAGAAGCAATGAAGCGGGTGCCTACATAGGCAAAATCAGCGCCCATCACCTCGGCTGCCAATATTGAATTGCCGGTAGCAATAGCACCTGCCAATACCAGCGGGCCGTCAAAATGTCTGCGAACTTCTCCGAGCAGGGCGAAAGGTGACAGAGTACCTGCGTGACCACCTGCTCCGGCCGCCACCAAGATCAGACCATCAACGCCGGCTTCAAGGGCCTTCATAGCGTGACGCAGATTGATAACATCGTGCAGGATGATGCCGCCATAGCTATGCACCTCATCCACAATTTCCTTAACCGGCGCCCGCAGGGAAGAGATAATGATAGGAACCTTGTGTCTAACGCAGGTTTCCACATCCTGCTCCAGGCGCATGTTGGAAGAGTGGCAGATCTGGTTGACAGCAATGGGCCCAACCCGCTTGTCAGGGTTGGCGACTTTGAAGCTCTCCAGTTCCTCGTTCATCATCGTTAACCACTCATCCAGAAGTTCTGGCTGGCGGGCATTCAGCGCCGGAAAAGAGCCGACAATACCAGCCTTGCACTCTGCCAACACTAGCTCGGGGTAGCTGACGGTGAACATGGGAGACGAAACCACTGGCAGGATCAGGTTCTGCAGGGCTTCAGGGATTCTGTTACTCATAATATCTCCAAATTAATTACAGATAAGGCGGATTGCATTTAAGCCGTGTTTTCCGGATCAACATATCGGGCTCGCACTCTGCACCACCTTCTCGTTCTTATAACTTAGTTCCAGCCGTCGATTGACCTGCCCGAGTTGCGCTCTCTCCCTCGGCCAGGTTTGCTTCGGCCAATGCCCGAAGTTTGCCACGCTGTACCTTGAGCCCGTTAGCGCTCTGGGTAACCGGATACTCATCCATAGACCACACCTTATAAGGCACCTTAAAGGCAGCCAGATGTTGCCTGGCATTATCGATGACCTGCTGTTCACTAAGGGTGGCTCTCCCGTCGTCCTTAATAAAGGCCACCACCCGGAGCTTGCCCTCGACTTCCACACCTACGATATAGGCATCTTCAACTGCGGGCATATCCTTCAACACTGCTTCAATTTCTGATGGACTGACCAGAAAACCTCCCAAACGAATGGAATCTCCCATTCGGGACTCATACACCAAGGAGCCATCCGGTCGGAGGTATCCCAGATCACCAGTGCGGTAGAATCCATCGTGTGTAAAGGCCTTTTCTGTGGCTTCCGGATTGTTCAGGTAACCTATAAAATTGGTAGGCCCCGTGATTTCGATTTCTCCGGCTTCACCAGCGGGCAGCAGTTTGCCAGTTCCGGAATCCCGGATGCGCAGTTGCACCCTGTGTTGCGCCGCCGGAACACCTCCGCCTTGGATTTTCTCTCGCACCGGCATGTCACCTGTCTGGGCGGAAAAAATTGCCATGACTTCGCTGGAACCATAAAGCCCGCAGAGGGGAATGCCCCGTTCCCAGGCAGCTAATGCATATTCTTTGAAACTTGAAGTAAAGGCCCCAAACCCGAACAGACGAGCCATAGGGAAGGGCTGGTCGCCTTCGGCCGCATCAATTAATTTCCGGTACAGCTCATCACTGCCGTATATGTGGCTGATGCTGTATTTTTGGGCCAGCAATGCAGCCTCAGAACCGTCGAATGCTGCCATAATCACCGTAGGGCAACCTGCCGCCATGGCTGCCAGCACCGCATTCAGGCCAAAGGCCCCACAGAACGGCAGCACAGATAGCAGCGAAGACGCCGGTTTCGTCATACCATAGCTTTTCGCGCAGTAATGGGCATGGCGAACCAAGTTGGCTTGGGTCTGCATTACCAATTTGGGATCGCTGGTGGTACCGGAAGTAGAGAACAGGATAGAGGCCCCATTCACATCGGGCGAGTCTTCCGAAGAGCTCTGAGTGCCCGGCGTAGCGGTACTTGTAACGGGAATACCCTGCAAAACTTCCGGTAATGTTTCGCCGGGGTCAAAATAGGCTATCACCTCCAGGGAATTCAGTTCCTCCTGCCCTATTTGCAGGAACATGTCGGCAAAATCGATCTTGCGGAACCGATTCTGCATGATCAACAACCGGGGCTGGGACTTGTTAATCATATAGCCAATTTCGTGGCTTTTGTAGCGGGTGTTCAAGGGCACCAGAGTGGCCCCGATTCTGGCCAATGCGAAGTAAAAGGCAAGCCAGTGGCGACTGTTCACCAACCACATGGCGACGGCATCCCCCTTAGCAATACCCTGACTGCGAAGCCACTGCTCCTTCTGCTGACAGAGTTCGTCAAACTCCCGGAAGCTGGTTTTCTGATTGTCCTCTACAAAAACGACCGCTTCTGGGTTGCGGTGGAGGTTGACCTCTACCAGACTGTACAGGTGCTCGTTACTGATCATGAGCAAACTTCCCCAGAACGCCCTCTTTCTTGCCCCAGCGCACATCGGTGAATGCAGCACCCGGTGCTGCTCATACTCTCCTCGCCGGTGAGGAGCTGCGTGACAATAGCTGCTATGCGTTTACTCATGTTAAGTTCCTCTTTTATTCTGCACGTCCCGAGACATGCGCCTCGTCAATGATATTTGGGATAAATGAGATCAAGCTGTCATATAACCCCAAATCAGCACGGATGCGCCGAAGACCACCCCCAGGTAACCCAGTATCAGTACTAGGTAACCCATGACTTCACGCAACTTGAGTCCGGAGATTGCCAGGGCTGGCAACAGCCAAAATGGCTGGACCATGTTGGTCCATTGGTCACCCATCTGTACGGCCACCGCTGTTGCGCTATAGGAGGCTCCGAGTTCCTTGGCAGCCTCAATCATGACCGGCCCTTGAACGGCCCACTGACCACCACCGGAGGGCGCCAGAATATTAATCAATCCGCCGCTAATGAAGGACCAGAAGGGAAGAGTTGCTGCGGATGCAGACCTGACAAAGACATCGGCGAAAGAAACCATCAGGCCGGAACCCACCAATATCCCCATAATCCCAGCGTAAAAGGGGTACTGGATGATAACGCCGGAGACTGTCTTGATGCCTTCATTAAGGGCCTCAAGGAACGCAGATGGACGAGCAAACAACAGAATGCCCAGAAACAGAAAGGCGAAATTCAAGCTATTCAGATTCAGTGAGCCACCATCCCTTACGTAAATGAACACGTAGAACAAGGCTAAAAGGCCTATGGCAATGCCGAAGAAACGGCTATCGTTCATTTTCTGTGAGAAAGTCTTGTCTCCATGAGCAGGCTTTTCTGCCTGCCTAGCTTCCACTTCGGCGTCCTTACGGGCGACTTCGTCCCGGTCTATCTCATGGATGTCCCCAGGATCGGTCGGATGCATCATGGTGTCACCGCCACAGTAATACTGACCCACCAACGCCAACTTAAAATTGACCCACCTGAGGCAAAATAGCCGCTTAATCACACGATCAGAGCGGCGGCCGATGTTGACTCAGGAGACACTTGTGGAA
>Ga0314774_1002249_pt1 | contig 11109 bp, 11 predicted proteins | sample MetaGCBIA2018_FD_204515 | JGI IMG/M metagenome (GOLD analysis project Ga0314774, IMG submission 204515) | Cryopeg brine microbial communities from Beaufort Sea near Barrow, Alaska, United States - CBIA 2018 | ecosystem: Environmental > Aquatic > Marine > Coastal | place: USA: Alaska | collected... | reverse complement strand
TTTCAGAGGGCGCCAAGCGAGTCCTCCCCCAGCTGGTCGGCCGGCGCCGGGCTGCCCATGACGTGGGCGTGCACGTGGAACACCGTCTGGCCGGCCGCCTCCCCGGTGTTGAATACCAGACGGAACTGACCGGCGGTGCGTTCTGCAGCAATCTGCTCGGCGACCGCAACGAGTTCGGCCAGCAGCGCCGGGTCGCCGGCGGCGAGTTCGACGACGTTGCGGTATTGCGGGTCCTTCGTCGTGACGACGACGTGCACCGGGGCTTTCGGGGCGATGTCGAGAAAGGCGATGATGTGTTCGGTCTCGGCCACGATCGTCGCCGGAATCTCACGCGCGATGATGCGGCTGAAAATGGTCGGCTGGACGTTGGATGAAGACATACCTCTATCTTAAGCGGCGCTACCAGCGGCGCGCACTACAAGCCAGCTGCACTACCAGCGGCCCAAGGTCGCATTGAGGATTGCGAGGGCGGCTGGTCCGGCAGTGGATGTGCGCAGTACCGTGTCGCCGAGGCGAACCGCCCGCGCTCCGGCCTGTTCGAGAGCGAGCAGTTCGGCCGGGGATATTCCGCCCTCCGGGCCGACGACGAGCAGAATGTCCCTGTCGTCGGTGGGCACAGCCACCTCGGTGAGGCGACCGGTCGCGGTCGGGTCGAGCAGCAGCATCCGTGTGGTGGCGGCCAGCCCGGCCAGCTGCTTGGTACTCGCCAGCCCTGCGACCTCGGGCAGCCAGGCCCGAATCGACTGTTTGCTGGCCTCGCGCACGATGCTGCTCCAGCGTTCGTGGCCTTTGGCGATCTTGGGCCCTTCCCACTTCGTGATGGAACGGGCAGCTGCCCACGGGATGACGCCGTCGACGCCGAGTTCTGTCGCCGCCTGAATGGCCAACTCGTCACGGTCGCCTTTGGCGAGGGCCTGCACCAAGCGGATGCGGGGTGTCGCCGCGACCGCCTCGGTGGCGTCATCGACGCGCAGGGTCAACTGCGCGGCCTCGGCGGAGAGCACCGTGCCTTCCAGGAGCAACCCGGCCCCATTACCCAGACGGAGCCGGTCCCCCGAACGCACCCGGCTGACCGTCACCGCGTGACGCGCCTCAGCCCCCTCAACGGTTATAACCTGCCCCGGGCGGCTGTCGGCCGCCCGGAGCGTTTCCTGCAGGTAGAAATGGGCCATGTTAGCCGCGGAAACGGTCGCGCAGCTTGGCGAACAATCCCTGCTGGTACTGGCTCAGGGCGGGCGCGGGAGCCGAATACCGGGCGGCGAACTGCTCGACCAGGTCGCGTTCCTTGTGGTCGAGTTTGGTCGGCGTGATCACGTGAATGCTCACCTTGAGGTCGCCGCGTCCGCTCCCACGCAGCTTGGTGATGCCACGGTCCTTGATCGTGAGCACCTCGGCGCTCTGCGCACCGGGGCGGATGTCCACCTCGATGTCACCGTCGAGAGCCTTCACCGTGACGCTCGTGCCGAGAATGGCGCTCGTCATGGGCAAATCGAGCGCGCACATCAGGTCGTCGCCATCGCGGCTGAACACGTCGTGGTGGCGCACCTTCATTTCAAGGTACAGGTCGCCGCTCGGGCCGGCGGCCGGGCCGGCTTCGCCGCTGCCGGGCATCTGCAGACGCAGACCGGTGTCGACTCCGGCGGGAATGTCCACCGGAACCGTACGGCGGGCGCGTACCCGGCCCTGACCGGAGCAGGTCGTGCACGGCGTCGCGATGATGGTGCCGTAGCCGCGGCAGGAACCGCACGGACTCGACGTCATCACGTTGCCGAGCAGGGAACGCACCGCCCGTTGGATGCTTCCGGTGCCGTGGCAGATGTCGCAGGTGACCGGCGAGGTTCCGGGCGCACAGCACGAACCCTGGCAGGTTTGACACACAATCGCGGTGTCGACCTCAAGGTCGCGGTGCGTGCCGAAAATGACCTCGTCAAGGTCGAGTTCCACGCGAATGAGGGCGTCCTGGCCGCGTTCGCGGCGTGAGCGCGGGCCGCGACTGCTGCCGCCACCCCCGCCGAAGAAGGTCTCGAAAATATCGCCGAAGTTGCCGAAGTTCTGCTCGCCGAACCCGCCGTTCTGGCCGCCCTGGTCGTACTTCTGGCGCTGTTTCGCGTCGCTCAGCACGTCATAGGCGTGCGTGACACTCTTGAACCGTTCCGAAGCTTCGGTTCCGGGGTTCACATCGGGGTGCAGTTCACGGGCGAGGCGGCGGTACGCCTTCTTGATTTCGTCGGTGGTTGCTTCGCGGCTCACGCCGAGGGATTCGTAGTGGTCAGCCAAAGGTGGCTCTCCTTGTTGTTCTCATGGTGTTCGAAAATGGGGGCGGTGCCGCGTCGGCGGCGAAAGAGTCAGGTCTCGCCGAGTAGGCGGGAGAGGTAGCGGGCGACGGCGCGCACCGCCGCCATATTGTTGGAATAGTCCATACGGGTCGGCCCGAGCACGCCGAGGCGAGCCAGGTTGCCGTTGGCGGTGTATCCGCTGGTCAGCACGCTCGCCTCGGGCAGGCCGAACGCCGCGTTTTCGCGACCGATGCTCACCGAGACGCCGTGCTGGTCGGTTTCCATCTCGCCGAACAGGCGCAACAGCACCACCTGCTCCTCGATGGCTTCGAGCACCGGGTAGATACTGCCGGAAAAATCGTCTTCGGTGCGCACGAGGTTCGCCGCTCCGGCCATGACGAGTTTGTCCTGCCGATTGGCACCGATCTGATCGGCGAGCGTGCCGGTGATCAGGTCGACGATGGGCTCCAACTCGGGAGATCCCGGCCAGACACTCGCGCCGAGGGCAGCGCTGGCTTCGGCCATGCCGAGTCCGACCACCGCGACGTTCAAACGCGCCCGCACCTCGCCGAGCGTCTGCTCGTCGAGCGCACGCGGCAGGTCGATCACACGTTGTTCGACCCCGCCCGAATCCGTGATGAGCACCGACAAAATGCGTGTCTCGGTCAGCGGGACGAATTCGATGTGGCGCACCTTGGCGCGTGACAGCGAGGGGTATTGCACGAGCGCGACCTGGTGGGTGAGCTGCGAGAGCAGTCGCACACCACGCACGAGCACCTCGTCGAGGTCGGCGGAATGGCCGAGAAAGGTTTCGATCGCCTGACGCTGGGCCGGCGTGAGCGGGCGCAGGTCGGCCAGGTGGTCGACGAATACCCGGTAGCCCTTGTCGGTCGGAATACGCCCCGACGAGGTGTGCGGTGCGGCGATCAGCTCTTCTTCTTCGAGCAGGGCCATGTCGTTGCGAATGGTTGCCGCCGAGACGCCAAAGGAATGCCGGTCGACGATGGATTTGGAGCCGACCGGTTCACGGGAGGCCACGTAGTCCTGCACGATGACGCGCAACACATCCAGGCCACGGTCGGAAACCATTGCGCCGCCTTCCTGTTGCATCGGGTACTGCTCCAATTGAGCGGATGACGCGACCCGGCGCGCTGGTGGGCACGCGGGAACGCAGGTTTGCCGGCGCATCGTTGGCACTCGCATCCGCTGACTGCCAATCCTATCGCGACCGGCTGGAAACGCCCATTGCCAGTATCCCGAAGGGAGCGTTTAATTGACTTTGTTATGTTCCGCCCGTTCATCGAAAGGGACGATCATGAGTGATCCACAGGCACAACCTCCCGGCGAGTCCAACAACGGTGAGCCGAATGTCGGCCAGCCGCCGTACGGCGAGCGGCCCGGCACCGGACAGTCGAGCGGGCAACCCGCCGGCAGTCCCTATGCCAGTCCGGTCGTCGCGGCTCCACTCTCCGAGACCGACGATCGGCTGTGGGCCTCTCTGGCACACCTCGGCGGCATCCTGAGTTTCTTGCCCTCCCTCATTATTTGGCTGGTGTTCAAGGATCGCGGCCGGTTCACGAGCGCCGAGGCGAAGGAAGCGCTGAACTTTCAGATCACCCTGCTGATCGGTTACGTGGCGATCAACGTGGCAGCGTTCATTCTCGCGATCGTCACCTTTGGAATCGGCGGGCTGTTGATTGCTTTGGCCTGGCTGCTTTGGGTGGTCGGTGTGATCTTTTCGATCATGGGATACCTGCAGGCCAAAGACGGGCGAACTTACCGGTATCCGTTTGCCCTGCGCCTGATCAAGTAGCCGGCAGGTCCTTGGGCCCCTCTGACGGTTAGTCTGGAGTGGACCGGTCTGGCCGTTGATAGTGTCCTTGACCGACATCGACCGCCCAATGCCAGATCCGGATGACCAGACTGACTTGCTCGAACAGGAGACCACATGTCCGAGAACGATCCGCGCACGAACCCGTACGAGTCCACCCCGCCGCAAAATCCTTATGGACAGAATGCCGCGCAGCCGCAGTTGAGTCCCGCCGACGAGAAGATGTGGGCGACGCTCATTCACGTCGGCGGCATCCTGTTCTCTTTTGTCCCGGCGCTCGTCGGCTATCTGCTGCTGCGTGATCGTGGGCCGTTCGTTCGTGCGCACAGTGCGACAGCCCTGAATTTTCAGATCACGCTGATGATCGTCTACGTCGTCGGTTCCGCGCTGACGGCGGTCTTCATCGGATACCTCATATTGCCGGTGGCATTTGTGCTCGGCATCATCTTCGCGATCCTGGCCGCTCTGGCAGCCAACCGCGGGCAGGGATACTCGTACCCGCTCAGCATTAAATTCTTCAGCTGAACCGTACGCCGTTTGAGTCGCGCCGGCGCTGATCGCCCAGGCGTTATTCGCTCAGGCGTTAGTCGCTCAGGCGGCGCACCACGGCGTCGGCGAGGAGCCGTCCACGCAGGGTCAGTTCGATCGTCCCGGCGAGGGCGGCTTTCGCGTTGATCAGCTCGTCGGCGATGAGCCCGGCGACTTCAACGCGGCCCGCCGCCGACAACGAATCGACCGGAATACCGCTGCGAATGCGGCTCTGCAGCAGGATGCGCTCAAGCTCACGAGTCGCGGTGTCGAGCGTTTCGCGGCCCGCCGCGGGCGAGAGGCCGCCGAGCATCCGTTCGGCATACGCGGCCGGATGCTTCACGTTCCACCAGCGCACGCCGCCGACATGGCTGTGCGCGCCGGGGCCGACGCCCCACCAGTCCTGACCGGTCCAGTAGGCGAGGTTGTGGCGAGACCGGTGTTCGTCACCCGTGGCCCAGTTGCTCACCTCGTACCAGTCATAGCCGGCCGCGGCGAGGAGTTCATCGGCCAGTTCGTAGAAGTCAGCCTGCTGGTCGTCGTCGGTCGGCGCGATTTCGCCACGGCGGATCTGCCGGGCGAGCTTGGTGCCGTCTTCGACGATGAGGGAGTACGCGCTCAGATGGTCGGGGTGCAGGCTGAGGGCCTGCTCGAGGCTCGTGCGCCAGTCGAGGAGTGACTCCCCCGGCGTGCCGTAGATGAGGTCGAGGCTCACGTCGAGGCCGGCGGCACGCGCCCACTCGACGACGAGCGGAACCCGTTCCGGATCGTGGGTGCGTTCCAGAGTCGCGAGCACGTGCGGCACGGCAGATTGCATACCGAACGAGACTCGGGTGAAGCCCGCCTCGGCGAGGGCCCCGAGGTAGGCAGCGTCCACCGAGTCGGGGTTCGCCTCGGTGGTGACCTCGGCTCCGCGCTTGAGGCCCCACTGGTCCCGCACCGCGGCGAGCATTTTTGTGAGGTCGGTCACCGGCAGCAGTGTCGGCGTCCCTCCCCCGAAAAACACCGTGGACACCTCCCGTTCCGGCACGCCCGATGCGGTGAGGATTCGTGCGGCCGCCTCTACCTCGAGCACGGCCTGGCTGGCGTAATCACTTTGTTTGACGCCGCGCAGTTCGGTTGCGGTGTAGGTGTTGAAGTCGCAGTAGCCGCAACGCACCCGGCAGAACGGCACGTGCAGGTAGACGCCGAAGTCGCGGCTCGAGGCGTCAACGGCCGCCGAGGCGGGCAAGAGGCCGTTGTCGGGTGCGGGATCGCCGACGGGGTGTGGTCCGGCCATGGGAGGTGCTCCAGTACGTTGAGAGTTGGCGACTCATGCAGACTGTGTTTTCGCAGTTTTGATGCAGAGCCACGTGGTGCAGCTATTTGATGGCGCCGACCGGGTGCAGGGCGCGCAGGTAGAGCCGCGTGAACTTGGCCTGCTGAAAACGCAGCACCGGCCAGGCCAACCGGTAGTACCAGGTGCTGGCTCGTGAGAACGAACGAATGGTCAGCCAGACCGAGTCATCGTCGCGGTGTTCGACGATGAAGGATTCCTCGCCGCTTTCGGGGTGACCGGCCATGGTCCCGTAGGCAAACCCGACGCGAGTGGCCTCGTCGATGACGTAGACCACGCGCACCGGCGCGGTCACGTTGAACAGCCAGACCTTGATTTTCAGCGTCGCCGTCATGCCGTTGGCGATGTAGGGCGTGCCGTCCTCGGCGAAGGTGGCTTCATCGACCGGATGCTGCTGGCCGGCCGCCGGGGTTCCGTCCGGCTGGAAAGTAACCGGCGTGTACTGCACACCGGTGCCGTTTTCGAGGTCGGTCACCTCCATACCGCTGGCACGCTGGATTCCCCACGTCATCAGCAGCTTGGTTGCCGCGTCGAACCGTTCCGTTGAGCTGCCGAGCTTGACGCTCTGCTCCATCGGGCGGTACCCCCGGGGCGGAAAGCTCATCAGGTCGGGGGCGAGCGTGCCGCCGATGGCGGCGTAGCTCACAGCCGCGTCGGTGAAGGTTGCCCTGCGCATCCGCTCTACTTCTTGTCTTTCGTCTCGATGTCTCCAGATAGCGCCGCAATGAAGGCTTCCTGGGGCACCTCGACCCGGCCGACCATCTTCATGCGCTTCTTGCCCTCTTTCTGCTTCTCAAGCAGCTTGCGCTTGCGCGAGATATCCCCGCCGTAGCACTTGGCGAGCACGTCTTTGCGCATCGCCGAGATGCTCTCACGGGCAATGATGTGGGCACCGATCGCGGCCTGGATCGGCACCTCGAACTGCTGGCGCGGAATCAGTTTGCGCAGGCGCCCCGTCATGAGCGCGCCGTAGGCGTAGGCCTTCTCGCGGTGCACGATGGCGCTGAAAGCGTCGACCTGCTCGCCCTGAAGCAGAATGTCCACCTTGACCAGGTCAGCTTCCTGCTCTCCGGAGGGCTCATAGTCGAGCGACGCGTAGCCGGCGGTGCGGCCCTTGAGCATGTCGAAGAAGTCGAACACGATCTCACCGAGCGGCATCGTGTAGCGAATCTCGACGCGGTCTTCGCCGAGGTATTCCATCCCGAGCAGGGTGCCGCGGCGGCTTTGGCAGAGCTCCATGATGGCGCCCACGTAGTCTTTCGGCGCGAGAATGGCCGCCTTGACCATGGGTTCGAGCACCTTGGCGATTTTGCCGGTGGGGTATTCGCTCGGGTTGGTGACGGTCACGGTGCGTTTGTCGTCGGTGGTCACCTCGTAGGGCACGCTCGGCGCGGTCGTGATGAGGTCGATGTTGAATTCGCGTTCGAGCCGTTCGGTGATGATCTCCAGGTGCAGCAGACCCAGAAAGCCGCAGCGAAAACCGAAACCCAATGCGACGGATGTTTCCGGCTCGTAGCCGAGACTCGCGTCGGAGAGCTTGAGCTTGTCCAGGGCTTCGCGCAATGCCGGGTAATCGCTGCCGTCGATCGGGTAGAGCCCGGAGAACACCATCGGCTGAGGTTCGTCGTACCCGGGCAGGGCCTCGGTCGCCGGGCGCAAGGCTGTCGTGATCGTGTCGCCGACCTTGGACTGGCGCACATCTTTCACGCCGGTGATGAGGTAGCCGACCTCGCCGACCTTCAAACCCTTGCTCGAGATGGGCTCCGGGGAGATGACACCGATCTCGAGGATCTCGTGAGTCGCTCGAGTGGACATCATCTGAATTTTTTCGTGCGCCTTGAGGTGGCCGTCGATCATGCGCACATAGGTGACGACGCCGCGGTAGCTGTCGTAGACCGAGTCGAAGATCATGGCGCGTGCGGCGGCATCCGGGTCGCCCTGGGGCGGCGGGATCATCGTCGTGGCGAGGTCGAGCAGCTCTTCGACGCCGGCGCCGGTCTTGCCGGAGACGCGCAAAACGTCTTCGGGGCGGCCGCCGATGAGGCTCGCGAGTTCGCGGGCGTACTTGTCGGGCTCGGCGGCCGGCAGGTCGATCTTGTTGAGCACCGGAATGATGGTGAGATCGTTTTCGAGGGCCAGGTAGAGGTTGGCGAGGGTCTGGGCTTCGATGCCCTGAGCCGCGTCGACCAGCAGAATGGCGCCCTCGCACGCGGCGAGGCTGCGGGAGACCTCATAGGTGAAGTCGACGTGTCCGGGAGTGTCGATCATGTTCAGCGCGTACGTCGTACCGTCCAGCTCCCACGGCATACGCACCGCCTGGCTCTTGATGGTGATGCCGCGTTCGCGTTCGATGTCCATGCGGTCCAGGTACTGGGCGCGCATGGAACGCTCGTCGACGACGCCGGTGATCTGCAGCATGCGGTCGGCGAGCGTCGACTTGCCATGGTCGATGTGGGCAATGATGCAGAAGTTGCGGATGAACTCGGGGGCTGTGGCGGCCGGTTCCAGCGCGTGAAGGGCTCTCGGTGACATAGTACGTTCATTGTCCCATGCTCAAGCGCGTTACCGGTCTACGCGAACCCCCGGCGCTGTCCGCAGCACGAGCGGAGTGCGGAGAGCAGGATCGATTGCCGGGTGCGCAGGCGAAAAGCAGGTCACTGTGTTGCCCGCCGATCAGGTCGATGTCGCTCCTCGAGCGTCTCGTCTCGCGCGGGTCCTTTCGAGCGGGTCCTTTCGAACAGGCCGAGGCCACCAATCCATCCCTCCGGTTTGACGGGCGACTGGCTAGGCTCACGGGCATGGAGACTCCCGCAGCTCGCGTGCCGGTTCTGCTCGTGCACGGCATCCGTGCCTCGGGCACAATGTGGCGTTTTCAGGAGCAGAAGTTGCGGGCTGCCGGGTATCCGGTGCTTGCGATCGACCTTCCCGGCCACGGACAGCGCATCGACCAACCGTTCACGGTGTCGGCCACCCTGGCCGCCATCGACGACGGCGTGGCCGCCCTCGGCGGACGAGTCCTGTTGGTGGGGCTCTCGCTCGGCGGCTACTACGCCGTGGCCTACGCCGCCGAGCATCCCGATCGGGTGGCTGGACTGGTCGCTGCAGGGTGCAGCGCCGTTCCCCGGGGAATGTTGCTTGAGGGGTACCGACTACTGGCCCGCGCTATTCATCGCCTGCCCGATCGCGGTTTGTGGCTGCACGAGACCATGGCGCGTCGGCTGCTGCCCGCAGCCGGGGCACGCGATGTCCTGTCGGGCGGCGCCGCGCTCGACGTGATGGATTCCGGGCTGCGAGCAACTTCGACGCTGAATCCGCTGGCTAACTTGGCGGCCTACCCTGGACCGATCTGGCTGGTCAATGGCGCGCTTGATCACTTTCGACTCAATGAGCGGCGCTTTCTTGCCGCCTGTCACAACGGGGAGGTCGTCGTAGTGCCGCGTGCAACGCACCTGTCGAGCCTGGCCCAGCCGGAGCGTTTCACAGCGATACTGCTGCGGATTGCGGAGCGGGTGAGCGGCCAGCCAACGACAGGAACGACCTCGCCGCTCTAACAGCCCGGCTTCCACCTGTTCGCCGATCGGTTTCAGCACGTCCCGTCGCGCGAGTACAGTCCGGGAATGGACTTTCCTGCTTTCGACCGGTTTGCCGCGCTCGGACCGGTTCCTGCCGATGCTCAGCGCCGCGTGGAGGCAGAAGAACAGAGCAGCGACTACGAATCGGGAGTCGCGCTAATCGGCGGTGAGCGGTGGCGAATCCGCACTGCCCGAATCACGTCGACAAAGCCGGGCGCCTTCGTCGCGGTGTGGCAACGCGGTGAGGATGGAACGACCCGCCCCTTCGGCGCGGACGATGAGACGTCAGGACTCCTGGTTTTCGTGCACGAACCAGAGCAGTTCGGAGTCTTCCGATTCACCACTGCACAGCTGATCTCACTCGGAATAGTCAGATCAGCCATGCATCCGGGCAAGCGAGGCTTCCGCCTCTATCCTCCCTGGTGCACAGGTTTGAATCCCCAGGCCTCGCTAACGCAGCGCATGCAATCCGCAGCGTTTCGCGACTTGTCTCCCGCGCAGAGCATTCCCACCCACTAGCTGGCCCACCTCGGCCCGATCATTTGGTGGACGGGCTCGTTCCGTTCTGGTCGCTGCCGGGTTCGGCGGCGGCCTCGCGGCGCGCGGCATCGATTGACGCGTTGATGCCGGCGATGAGGCTCGTCGCGTCGATCGCCCCGGACCAGCGCACTCCGTCGACGAAGAACGTGGGAGTGCCCTGGGCGCCGGAAGCCTGGGCGCTGGCGACATCATCGCGGATGCGGGCCGCGATGGCTGGTGAGTCGAAGGCCTCGTCGAAGAGCTGCTCGTCCAGGCCCAGCGCCCCAACGCGGTCCATCAGGTCGTCGTAGGAGAGGTGATCTTGGTCGGCGAACAGAGCGTCATGCATCTCCCAGAACTTGCCCTGGGCGCCGGCAGCCTCGGCGGCCTGAGCAGCAAGGAGCGCTCGGGGGTGGGCGTCGACCAACGGCAGGTGGCGGAAGACATAGCGCAGCCGGGACCCGTAGTGGGCTCGCACTTCGTCGATCGACCCGGTCGCCCGGGCGCAGAACGGGCATTCGAAGTCGGCGAACTCCACGAGCGTGGCCTCCGGCTCCCCGAGTGCGTCGAGCTGGCCGTCGTGAACATGAACGTGGTCACGGTCGGGGTCGACCGGAGGGACCAGCGTGGTCGGCGCGGAGTTTGCGGCGGACCCGAAGCGGCGGCCCACCGCGAAGAGGGACCAACCCACGACTGCCGCGACCAGCGAGGCGGTCAGCACCCCGATGCGCGCCTGGTCGGCGAGCGCCTCGTCGTCGCGCAGGGCCAGGTCGACGATGAGCAGCGAGATGGTGAAACCGATCCCCGACAGCGCCGCACCCCCGGCGATCTGCCACCGGTCCAGCCCTGGCGCCAAGTCCCCCAAACGCAGCCGCACCGCGGCCACCGTGCCACCGAGGATCCCCAGGAGTTTGCCGCCGACCAGCCCCGCGACGACGCCCCAGGTGACCGGTGAGGTCGCGGCGCTGGCCAGCACGTCGGCATCCAACACGATACCGGCGTTGGCCAGGGCGAACAGCGGCACGATCACGAAGACGGACCACGGCT
>Ga0314774_1002245_pt1 | contig 11119 bp, 6 predicted proteins | sample MetaGCBIA2018_FD_204515 | JGI IMG/M metagenome (GOLD analysis project Ga0314774, IMG submission 204515) | Cryopeg brine microbial communities from Beaufort Sea near Barrow, Alaska, United States - CBIA 2018 | ecosystem: Environmental > Aquatic > Marine > Coastal | place: USA: Alaska | collected... | reverse complement strand
CAGATGCCTACCTTAAAAGTGGTGGAGCTTATGATTATGATATTGAAAATTTATATGAGGCTTTGATCCACGGTGCGAATAATGAAGGACCAATGACAGCTGTAGGACGAGCAGGCGTGAAATATTATAATGATTTGGGTTATGTTCCTTACGATGTAGGCATAAATGAAAATGCGGCAAGAACTTTAGAATATGCATATGATGATTTCACTATTTATCAGTTGGCAAAAGCCCTAAACAAACCGAAAAAAGAAATCGAACTCTATAAAAAACGCAGTCTGAATTACAAGAATCTTTTTGATTCTGAAACTAATTTGATGCGTGGGAAAAATGAAGACGGGAAATTTATGGCACCTTTCAACCCATTCAAATGGGGAGATGCTTTTACCGAAGGTAATAGCTGGCATTATTCCTGGTCCGTTTTTCATGATATGCAAGGATTAATTGACCTTATTGGAGGAAAAGAAGCGTTTGTAGATCAATTAGATAAAGTTTTTACGCTGCCTCCTGTTTTTGATGATAGCTATTATGGAGGAGTTATTCATGAGATCAGGGAAATGCAAATTGCCAATATGGGACAATATGCACACGGCAATCAACCTATTCAACATATGATCTATTTGTATAATTATGCCGGACAACCATGGAAAACCCAATATTGGGCAAGAGAAACTATGAACCGGATGTATAAACCAACCCCAGATGGTTATTGTGGGGATGAAGATAACGGGCAAACTTCTTCATGGTATGTCTTTTCGGCTATTGGGTTCTATCCTGTAGCTCCTGCAACAGATCAATATGTGCTTGGTGCTCCTTTATTTAAAAAAGTTACCCTTCAATTACAAAATGGTAAAGAGGTGATTATAAATGCCCCTGAAAATAGCATGACAAATAGATATATTCAGAAAATGAGCTTAAACGGTAAAAATTATTCCAAAAACTGGTTAAGCCATAAAGAACTAATGAAAGGCGCTGTAATAGATATTGAAATGTCCGATTCTCCAAATAAAGCGAGAGGAATAAATAAGGAAGATTTCCCTTATTCATTGTCCAACCAATAGTTTAACAGGTATTAAAGGGAATGGATTAGTTAAATAGCATAAGTGCCTGATAGCAGATTTTTTGAAGAAAACAGTGTACATTTAAAATTATTTTTCAAATTTAATCAGCTAAAAAGATTACAATGAAAATACTTTTTTACCGATATCTAACCGGTTTGATATTCTTAGTTTCATTTTCTGCAATGTTCTCTCAGGAAATCGAAGGCACTTATGCTATTAAAAACAGAGAAACAGGTTTGCTTTTAAGAATAAAGGATGCAAACCAAAAAAATGGTACACCACTCGTCTCCTATTCTGTGGTTAATTGGAAATGTGTGACCTGGGACTTTATTCACGTTAGTGAACAAAGCTATCAGCTTAGGAATTTATTCACCGGTAAAACATTTCAACCGGTGAATCAAATCCCGGTTGATGGGACTGAATTAGAACAACAGGTTTTAAATTCAGAGCAAGAGAATCAAATATTCGAATTTATACCGGTCGAAAAGAACGTTTATTTAATCAGGTTAAAGGGAACGGAATTTTATATCACTCCTTCGGAAGAAAAGGGAATCGTGAATTCCAGTATAATTCTTTCAAAGAAAAATGGTAGCAAACTTCAGCAATGGACAATTTATGAGCAACATCCTACAATGTGAGAATATTCTTGGAAGGTCCTTTTCAAAATAAATTTTGTAATTCAGATTTTTTCCGAATATGAAAGAAGACAAATATCCTTCCTATATCCATGGGAAAGTATGATTGGACTTCGCCTGGACCATCTAAGAACTGTAAATCACGAAGTAAATCCTTTATTTGAACTGGGACATAAAAGGATAATAACCGAAAGAATAAATCTGTAAAAAACAAACTATGTTAAATCACAATAGTAAAAAATATTTCTGTTTACTTGCTATACTCACCTTTACCTGGATTGGACAAGCGCAGCAAACAAATAAGAACAATACCAATGTGGATCTCGCTCAATATGTGGATCCAATGATTGGGACAGCAAAAATGGGCCATACCTATCCCGGTGCCACCGTGCCCTTTGGGAGTATACAATTAAGTCCCGACACAGATACTATTCCATATTCCGTTGATGGACATTATAATCCTGATGTTTATAAATACTGTGCTGGTTACCAATATGATGACAAAACTATTGTAGGTTTTAGTCATACCCATTTTAGCGGAACAGGTCATTCAGATCTTGGGGATTTCCTCATTATGCCAACAGTAGGAAAATTGCAATTAAATCCAGGTACGGCCCATAAGCCTGATAATGGCTATCGCTCCCGATTTTCTCATGAAAATGAAAATGCCGAGCCTGGTTATTACAATGTTCTATTGGATGACTACGATATTAAAGCAGAACTTACAGCTTCCACCCGCGTGGGCATGCACCAATATACATTTCCTGAATCGGATAATGCACATATTGTTTTAGATCTTATGGCTGGGATTTACAATTACGACGAAAAAAATGTTTGGACTTTTGTTCGTATTGAAAATGACACCTTAGTTACCGGTTACAGGCAAACAAATGGGTGGGCCAAAACCCGGAAAGTATTTTTCGCAATGGCATTTAGCAAACCATTCATTAAATACGGCCAGAAGAATTATGATGAAAATATTTATAAGGGATTTTGGAGGAAATTTGACCAAACCGAAAATTTCCCTGAAATGGCTGGAGAAGAAATAAGGACCTATTTTGACTTCAAAACAAAGAAAGATGAGAAAATAAAAATAAAATTTGCAATTTCCCCGGTAAGTACTGAAGGTGCCATCAATAATATGAAAGAGGAAATTCCAGGTTGGGATTTTGAAAAGGTAAAAAAGGAGAGTCGAGCTTTATGGAACAAGGAATTGAACAAAGTAATTGTTGAAACAAATTCTAATGAAGAAAAGGTCAGCTTTTATACAGCTATGTACCACGCTTTTTTAGGTCCTACAGAATATATTGATGTAGATGGTAAGTATCGTGGATTGGATTTGAATATTCATCAGGCTGAAGATTTTACAAATTACACAAGTTTTTCGCTTTGGGACACTTATAGAGCTTTACATCCGTTGTTTAATATATTACAGCCAGATAGAAATCAAGATATGATAAAGTCCATGATGGCCCATTTTGATCAAAGCGTACATCCTATGCTTCCTGTATGGTCACATTATGCCAATGAAAACTGGTGTATGATTGGCTATCATAGTGTTTCAGTAATAGCCGACGCCATTGTAAAAGGAAACAGTGGTTTTGATACAGAGCATGCCCTGGAAGCCTGTGTTCAAACCGCTCGCACCCGTTATTATGATGGATTGGAATACTATATGGATATGGGATATGTTCCAGAAGATAAAAACGGAGCATCTGTTTCCAAAACTTTAGAATATGCCTACGATGATTGGGCCATAGCACAAGCCGCAAAAAAATTAGGAAAAAAAGATATTTACAAAGAATTCAGCAAAAGAGCTGAAAATTATAAGAATGTTTTCGATCATAAATCGGGTTTTATGCGGCCAAAACTTAGTGATGGAAGTTTTAAAAAGGGATTTGATGCCTTAGATACCCACGGACAGGGTTTTATTGAAGGCAATTCCTGGAATTACAGCCTTTATGTTCCCCATAATCCCGCCGATATGATCGAAATGATGGGTGGAAAAGAACGCTTTTCAAAACACCTGGATTCGCTTTTTACAATGGATTTACCTGATAAATATTTTGCCAACACAGAAGATATTTCGCGTGAAGGAATTATAGGTAATTATGTACACGGTAATGAACCATCTCATCATATAGCATATTTATACAACTGGACCAATACTCCTTGGAAATCACAGGATAAAATTAGAATGATATTGAAAAAAATGTATCAAACCGGTGCTGATGGTCTTGGAGGGAATGACGATTTTGGTCAAATGAGTGCCTGGTATATTTTTAGTAGTTTGGGATTTTATCCAGTAGCGCCGGGATCGGAAGATTATGCATTGGGAAGTCCCGCAATCAAAGAGGCCATACTCAATCTGGAAAATGGAAATACTTTTAAAATAATTGCCGAGAATCAATCTGATGTGAATGTGTTTGTGGATAAAGTAGAATTGAATGGTAAAGTATTAAACAAGCCTTCAATTACACATAGCGATATTATGAATGGGGGAGAATTGAGGTTTTACATGATAAGTAAACCTAATAAGGATTTATATTCATCAAAATAGAGAAGAGAGTGAATTAATTTAGAATTCAATAATTCCCCTTTACAGGAAAAGGGGAATATTTTATTTAGAAGCGATCCATGAAATTAAAAGTTAATTTTCAATTATAATATTGTAATCTCCAGATTTCAAATTAAATGAACCTTTATTTGTTGAAGTTATTTCTTCTCCATCAACTGTGATTTTCTTAGCCTTTAAAAATACTGTTGCGGTGCTATTTGGTGGAACCACTACATTATATTTTATTCTCTTATCACTTTGTTTTTCCCATCCAGAAACTATCCTGCCATAAGGCCCGACATGTTCGGCTTCAAAAAATTGCAAACCTTCTACAAAATTAGGTTTGAGTAATACATTTTTAAATCCAGGACTTTCAGGGTCTGGGAATATTCCTCCGATTCCTTTAAAAAACCAAGCTCCTATTTCACCAAACATAATATGGTTCCTAGACAAATCCGAACTCGATTTAATGTTCCAATTTTCCAACAAAGTCGTTGCCCCATTTTTTATCCAGTATCCCCAGGATGGAAAAGTTTCTTGAGCAGCCATTTCATAAGCCAGATTGGCATATCCGTTTTCGCTTAGAGCATTCAAAATGGTTTTTGAACCTAACAAGCCTACATTGATGTGTTTTTCATCTTGAATTACTTTGTCTGCCAGGTTTTGCGCAACCACTTTCTTATATTCGATAGGGACGATCCCCCAGTACAAGGGAGCACTAAGTTCAGTTTGGTAGCCACTCCCGTATATCCCGGTTTTGGTATCCAAATATTTTTCATTAATAGCTTTTTTTATCTTGGTGGACAAAGCCATATATTTTGCATAATCGGCGTCATTATTGAAAAGCTTGGCTGTTTTAGCCAAAATATTCGCATCGACATAATAGTAAATGGACGAGGTTAATTCCTTGGGCGTTTTGTCTTTAACAGGAACCCAATCTCCAAGTCCCCAATCGGTTAATCCTGAAGGGCTTATTTCGGTAATATGATCAACATATTTTTTGATATTATCATAATTTTCGAGTAAAGCCGAGCTATCTCCGTAGAATTGATATACTTCCCAGGGAATAATGGCAATCGTACTTGTCCAGTCCGGTCCATTTCCCCAATCATAACCCCAGCCCCAGGTTGGGATAATTGAAGGTAAAACTCCATTTGGTTGTTGCTCATCCCGATGGTCATCCATCCATTTTTCATAAATCGTGATCGCATCGTAATTATATAGACCAGTTTCTACAGCAATATGCGCATCACCTGTCCATCCATTTTTTTCGCGTTGCGGACAATCAGTAGGATATCCAAAAAGGTTGGAAAGATATGATGCATTTGTAGCTGCCCAGATTTTATCGACGACTTCATTAGAACTATGTATTTTTCCTATTGATGGAACATCGCTATGCATAAACATTCCGGTTAGGTCTTCTTTTGATAATGTTATAGGTTGATCACTTTCAACTAGCACATATTGAAAACCTTTGTAATTGAATTTGGGCATAAAGGTTTCTTCCCCTTCGCCTTTTAAAATGTAAATATCTGTTTGAAAGGGATCAGAATCATCTGTCGGACGATAATGCACATCAATATTGGACATATCTACATTACCTAAGCTGTCTATGCTCTGCATGGGTCAATCGCAAGGTAGTCCCTGCTTTGCCATGAACCCGAATTTTACTCACCCCTGAGATATTCCGTCCAAGATCATAAATATATTTGCTTGTGCTAATTTGCCGAAAACTTACAGGCTCAATTTCTTCAACATTCCTAATAGGATGCAGAGACTGTGCAACAATATTATTGGATGGAGCCGAAACCTTAATCGCATTGTTCCAATTTGAATCTTTAAATTCCGGTGTATTCCATTCTGGAATTGCCTGGCGGGCATCATAATGTTCAGCTGTATAAATACTGTTGAATACCAGAGGTCCCAATGAAGTTTTCCATGTTTCATCGGTAACAATGTTTTCAGAGGTTCCATCTTCATAATCAATTTTAAGATTCATTAAAAACCTCGGACGATTGCGCCAACCTGCTTTATGAAAATCCCAAACAGCTGTAGATTGCAGGTTATACCATCCATTTCCCAACAAAACTCCCAAGGCTATTGTTCCTTCATTTTTTAATTGAGAAGTAACATCATGGGTAACATATAGGTTTCTTCTATCAAACCGAGTATATGCCGGATCCAAACTATGGTCCCCAATTTTATTTCCGTTGATATACATTTCAAATAATCCAGCGGCAGTAATATATGCAGTTGCTTTTTGCACTTTCTTATTGAGTTTAATCTCTTTTCTGAAATAAGGAGCAGGCTTCAGGTCAACGTCCTCAACATCTGTAATCCAGGAACCTTTCCAGTCTGTGACATCCATCATTCCGGTTTCGAAACTGGCAATATTGGAAATAGAACTTTCTAAATTACTTTCTCCTATAATTTTAACTCCCCAATAATATTTGGTAAAAGCTTTCAAGGCATCGCCATTATAAATAGCCAGGTTCGTAGCCTTTTCTACTGTCCCCGATTCCCAAATATTCCCCTCTCCTTTTGAAACCGCTACTGAATCTGTGCCTACATATAATTCATAGCCCGTTTGCAAAAATCCATCCTTTGATGTGTTCACCTCCCACCTAAACCTTGGTTTTTCGGTATCAAGGCCAATGGGATTTTCCAGGTATTCACAAAGAAGATTTGTAGTTTCTAACTTCTCTGTTCTGTTTTGACAACCAGATACAACAAGTATAAGTAGGTTAAGCGCAATTATTAACTTTGGAATCTTCATTCTAATTTAGGTTGGTGATGGCGTTTTATAAAACTGATGCACTTTTCTGGGGAACGGTCTGCTCCCAAAAAAATAGATTAGCCTTAGATAAAATATTTAATTGTTAATTGTGAAATTGTATTGTCCAGAACCTAGTTCCACTATAGTATATCCGTCTTCCTCTCCAATTATATTTACTTCCTTAGAAGATGAAAGGGTTCTTTTACCCTCTAAAATACTTGAAGTGTCAGTTTTGGGTAAATATACATTTGCGGTTGTATTCACAGGAATCTCTACTTGAATATTTAAATTTTCACCTTCCATTTCCCAGGATGAGCTAATTTTTCCATAATAGGTCTTTAAGTTCGCATCAACTTGTGTAAGAGGGGTTACATCGTATTGTTCCTGAACATTTTTTGCTAAATGATTTTCAGTATATGGCTTTATAATTATTTTCTTATAGCCTACTCCATCAGGATCGGTACCACTATTAATACCAGCAAGTACCCTATACATCCAATCACCAATAGCACCATACGCATAATGGTTGAAAGAATTCATTCCAGGGGTTTGAAAAGAACCATCTGGTTTACGACCATCCCATCGTTCCCATATGGTTGTAGCTCCAACAGTGACCGGATAAAGCCATGAAGGATATGTTTTTTGCATAAGTAAGGTGTAAGCCACATCCTGATATCCAAACCTGGTCAATACATGATTTAAATAAGGAGTTCCTAAAAACCCGGTAGTTAAATGATAATTATAACTCACAATATTATCTGCCAGCCTTTTAGCTGCCTGTGCCCGCAATTCAACAGGGAGCATATCAAAATTTAAAGCCAGAACGTATGCAGTTTGTGATCCAGAAACCAACCTTCCATTAGATGTTAAATACTCATCGACAAAAGCTTGTTTAATCTCCATTAACAACTTAGTATACTTTTCCACATTTTCTTCCTTATTGAGGACTTTAGAGGTATTAATGAGGATTTGAGTTGAATGAGCAAAGAAACTTTGTGCAATAAGATTCTTATCAGTAATTGCTGATCTTCCATCGTTATCGTCTTCCGGACGGTAAAACAACCAATCACCAAAATGAGAACCAGTGTTCCATAAATTATTCTTGCTCACACCATCCATATAATCTACCCAGGCTTTCATACTTTGGTATTGATTTTCCAGGATTTCCTTATTCCCATAGAGCAAATACATATCCCAGGGAATGATGGTAGAAACATCTGCCCAACCCGCAGAGCCTCCGTCATTTGATCCCAGTACATTAGGGATAACGTGGGGCACACTCCCATTATCAAATTGATCGGCAGCGACATCTTTCATCCATTTTGTAAAAAAATTATCGACCTGCATATTGTATGCTGCTGTTTTAGAAAAAACCTGAGCATCACCTGTCCATCCCAAACGTTCATCACGTTGGGGGCAATCTGTAGGTACATCTAAAAAATTACCCTGTTGTCCCCACTGGATATTATGCTGAAGTTGGTTTAATAAATCATTAGAAGTTGAAAAAGTGCCTGTTTTTTTCATATCGGAATACAATGCCACAGCTGTAAAATTTTCGGGGTCGATTTTTCCTGAAAATCCTTTAACCCTAACAAATCTAAAGCCTTGCCAGGTAAAGTGTGGCTCAAAAGTTTCTTCTGCTCCACCATTCAGAATATAAGTATTCTCTTGTTTTGCTGCTCTTAAATTATCGGTATAAAAATTTCCTTCTTTGTCTAAAACTTCGGCATGCTCTAAAACAATTGATTCACCACTTTTTCCTTTTGCATTGACCATCACAAAACCTACCAGGTTTTGCCCAAAATCGAGCACCGTATCTCCTTCTGGAGTCTTGATAACCTTCACTACCTCGAACGTCTCATGCTTTCTTATAGGCTCATTATAAGTAGCTATCAAATTTGTTTTATCCAGATCTTTAACATTTACTGATGACCATTTATCGGCATCGTAATTTGGTGATTTCCAACCTTCTTTTTTCTTACGAGCATCTATTGTCTCACCATTGTATATTTGGGAGCTCATAATTTGACTTGAAGTTGATTTCCAATTTTCGTTGGTCCCAATAATTTCTGAAGTTCCATCTGTATATTGCACTTCAATTTGTAAGAGTAAAGCCAAATCCTTCCCATAAATATTCATATTATCACCCCAGGCTAAGGGTCCTCTATACCATCCGCTACCTAACAAAACTCCCACAGCATTTTCACCATTCTGTAAAAGGTTTGTAACATCATACATTTGATATTGCAACCTTTTATTATAACTGGTCCAACCGGGTGTAAAAAATGCATTTCCGATTTTTTCTCCATTTAGGTAGGCCGTATAAAGACCGTGAGAGGTTATAATTGCAGTTGCCGATTCAATTTTTTTATCGATATTAAAATCGTTCCTAAACATTGGGCTTGAGCGTTGATCAGAATTTTCAGTATATCCAACTTCAATCCATTTTGCTTTCCAATCTGAAGGCTTCAAAAGGCCCATTTGCCAAGTTCCAACCTCACTCCATTCAGATTTCTTATTCTTTTGATCCCAAACTTTGACCCGCCAGAAATATTTTTTTGAAGAAGAAAGTTGAGATCCGTTATATAGGACATGAACAGAATTTCCTGATTCAATTTTTTTGCTATCCCAAATAAGATTGTCCTTAAAATTAGATCTGTCTTCACTTACCTGCAGCTGATAGGCAGATTGTTTGACATTTCTTTTATCAGATTTAAGTATCCAGGAAAATTTAGGTTGGGTGTCATCAATACCCAATGGGTTTACTCGGTTTTCCAAAAGTGTTTCCTGAACCTTAATATTCTGTGAGAATAACGAAAAAGTTAAAACCAAACAGCCTATTAGCAGAAAATTATTTTTGTTGCTTCTTACATTCCAAATATTCCTCATCTTTTTTGTATTTAATAATTATTTATTTTTTGATAATTCTCCTTAATTGCAGCAATGGTTAAATTCAGAAACCCAAGTATCCAATAAGTCTTATTTCTCAGGTGTTATCCTAGCTGCCCAGCCGCCATTTTTTACCATGGTAATATTAATGATCTGTCCTTGTTCTATTGGCCTAACCTGCTTTTTATAATCCATTGCCTGTCTTCCTGCATTTATTCCATCTTCAAAAGAGCTCATATCATACTCTTTGTTTTTGTCCAAAAAATCAAGCCTTATCTTAAATTCTCTCTTCTCTTGGCTCCCATTATTTATACCACCAATAAACCATTGCTCTCCATTTCGTTTGGCAACCAGGGCATACTCTCCCGCTTTTGCTTCAAGGGCAATTGTTTCGTCCCAAGTGGTGGGTACCTGGCTAATAAAATCCGTGCATTCCCGGTTCTGGTAATAATTAGTGGGGTTGTCGGCGAGCATCTGTAGACCACTCTCAAAAACCACATATAGCGCCATCTGAAATGCTCTGGTTCCTTTAGCTGCAGAATTAGGTCTCTCACTATGATAGATCTCAGGCTGCATATTAATCATAGCTCCCGGTGTAAAGTCCATTGGTCCTACTGCGTTTCTGATGAATGGCAGAAACAAACTGTTATCGACCGTGGCTCCTCCCATTTGTTCCAGTCCTCTCACACCTTCGTAGGACAGAAGGTTCGGATAAGCATACTCTAACCCTGCGGGCTTAAAAGATCCATGAAAATCAACGAACAATTTGTGCTTGGCAGCCTCTTTTACCACGCGCTCATAATAATTTACCATCCACTGATCACTGCGATCCATAAAATCAATCTTTACCCCGGCAATTCCCCAATCACTAAAAGTCTTGAACAAATCAAAATGATGCTCTACCGTAAGCCAAGTAAGCCAAAGGACAATTTTAACATCTTTTTTTTCGCGTAATCGATAAGTTCAAAAAGATCTATATCAGGATTTGGGGTAAACGGATCGGTGGTTGATTTTGCCCAACCTTCGTCCATAACGATATAGGGGATACCAAAATTGGAAGCAAAATCAATAAAGTATTTATAGGTTTCCTCGTTAAAACCAGACACAAAGTCAACGTGATAAGGACTGGCACCGTTCCACCATTCCCAACTTACTTGACCTGGTTTGATCCACGAAGGATCTTTTATTTTATTGGGTTCGG
>Ga0314774_1002240_pt1 | contig 11138 bp, 12 predicted proteins | sample MetaGCBIA2018_FD_204515 | JGI IMG/M metagenome (GOLD analysis project Ga0314774, IMG submission 204515) | Cryopeg brine microbial communities from Beaufort Sea near Barrow, Alaska, United States - CBIA 2018 | ecosystem: Environmental > Aquatic > Marine > Coastal | place: USA: Alaska | collected... | reverse complement strand
AAGACTCGCCTTGGCGTGCGCGACAGCGCCGCGAGTCAGATCACTCTTGGTGGCCTCGCGCCGAGCTTTTCGCAGGATGCTCCAGGTCGCGTATCGGCCGATTATTGGCGCGTGGTTGGTGGGTAGCTGTTCGACGAATCGGGCCACCCATTCTTCTAGTCTGAGCATTTCCGGTCGTGTCCGGGGAAGTGCTCCGGACTGGTCGAGCAGGTCGCGAAGGTAGATCAGCCCTTTGTCCCGTGGGGCGGTTGCCAGAGTTTCATGGCTCAGAGGTAGTTCACCGCGCCCGATCGCGCGGAGGAGATCGGAATGGGGTCCTCGATGAAGCCACTTGATGACCTGCTCCGGCTTGTCGCTTGATTCGAGATACGAGCGAAGCAAGGACAGTTCGGGCCCGATGACGCCCTCGTCGTCAGACAAGATGTCGAGCGCTCGATCGGAAAGCGTACATCGTGCGCAGAGTCGACCGTAGTGATGTTCCTCGGACCCGCATTGTCGGCAAGCGAAGCGGGCAGGTAGGCCGGCGCAAGTAGCGCAGACATGAGCGCCGTCTTGCGCGAGGAAGGCGAGGATCTTCGCTTCGCCACATCCTGGACACGGCCGCGCGTGTCGGAGCACGTTGTTGTAGCAGCGCTGGCAGTGCGGCCCGCCGAGAATCGTTGATGCGACCTTGGTGACGCGGCTGCAAGACGAGCACGGCTGTGGGCGTCTTGGGTAGCAGTTAAGGCAAACGATCTGGCCGTCGAGCTGTGTGGTCGTGCCGGACGTCCGGTGGCATTGCGAGCAGACCTCGCCGGCTGGTTGGACGCCCGCGCATCGCGAGCAAAAGACAGCCGCCTCTGTCGTTGTGGCGATCTTCTTGTAGCGGAGGCAGCTGGAGCATTCGCCGTAGTTGGGTCGCTCGGCGCAGCGGAGGCACATCTTGCGGCCGTCTGCTCCGCGACGAGTCAGGACCTTGTCGCGCTGGCAGGCAGGGCAGGTCGGCAGGAGGACATGGCGGCCGAGGGTTGGCGCCGCGGCTGCGAAGAAGCGCTGGATCGGGGCCGGGGTGTCCGGGTCCAGCCGCTGCGAATCGCGATTTGCTAGTACCGACACGAGCGTGGCTTGGTAGCTGGGACGCGTCACCACACGGGTCGCAATTCCGACCAAATGATCGCGATCGTCAGGAGCGAGCCCCATTAGCGTCGCCGCGAGCTCGGCTTCAAAATCCTCTGCAACGGCGCGTGTCACTGGGCTTGCGTCGGACGACGGACTCTGGCTCGTACGACGCCGTCTGTAGTGATCGCGGCGCTGGATCGATCGGTTCCCGTCTTGGCGATCGGTGCCTGTGCTGTAGCCACTGTGAGCTGGAGTAGGTCGTTGGGTGTGCATTCGAGCACTGTGCAAAGCGCGGCGAGGACCTCGATGTTGAGCCGCTGAGGCGGCTGCGTCACGAGCCTGAATATCTGCTCGCGGGACAATCCGATTCCTTGCTCACGCAGCGGGCCCACGAGATCCGTGGTTTGGAACAGCCCCCGTTCGGCCATGATGTGGCGCAACCGCCACGACAGTGTCTGGGTCATTTCGGTCTGCTTTCTAGTTGAGTAGCTGGTTTACTGCGTTGGCGACCACGGAATTGCGGTAGTCGTCGCTGACGTTGGTGTAGATCGCGGTCGTTGAAGCATGTCGGTGTCCCACCTGGTCCTGGATGAATTTGGTGGGGTATCCGAATTCAGCTAGGTGGGTCACGTACGAATGCCGCAAGCAGTGGAGAGTGAGTTCCTTGGCCAAACCAGCTTCGTTGCGGAGTTCGGCGAAGCGACGGTCGAGCGATCGGAGACCGACTCGGGTGCCGCGTTCTGTTGGCCAGAGGGCAGCATTGGCCGCCTGCCCGAAGAGCGGACGAGAGTCCTCGACGTAGCTTTGCAACCCCTCGATTGCCCAGTCGAACTCGGGAAGGGCCAGGACGGTTCGCCGCTTAGGAGGACTGCCTTTCGAGGCCTTGCCCCAGCGGACATGCACCGCGCCGTATCGGCCCCACTGTTTTACCTTTGGGTTCGATCGAACATCGGTGAGATCGAGACCGAGAACCTCGCGCCTTCTCAGCCCGAATGCGTACGCCGTTTTGAGCACCTGGGAATCGCGAAGCGCGGCAAGAGCACCTTTACGGCCCGACGCTGTGATCGCGGAGACTCGTGCATCCGCGACGTCGAACAGTAGCTGTAACTCGTCATAGTCGAACGGGCGCCGCCCTGGTCGGCCTTCGTACTCGGACGTGTGTGCGATCGTGTTCCACTCGAAGCACACCTGCGACGGCGTGGCATCGAAACGACGCAGGCATTCGGCTACCCACGGGTACCGCTGGTCGCAGAGGTAGTCGCAGAACAGCTTGATCGTCGAGTGCATGATACGGATCGTCGAGTGGGCAAGCCGATCGGATCCGCTGGTGAGACTGGCGGTGAAGTCTTCAACATCGCCCGGCAGCCACTCCCACGGGTAAGTGCCGGCGAAACGCCTGAACCTCTCCAGCTGCCAGCGACGACCGCGGATCGTGTTGGGGTCGAGCCCACGGCTGTTCTGCTGAGTCGCGAAGCCATCGAGCATGGAATCGAACGCCACAGCCTCCTCCCGGAGAATCGACACACCGGGCAGCCGTAAGAGACTGCTCGCCGGCAATTCCGTTTCCATCGCATCATCATTGCATTGACTGCATCTTCGATGCAATGGTTTCCGCTTCGTTTGTCCTCGGTTCGACGGAACAGTTCTCCTATTCGGCCCCCTCGCGGGCTTCGGCCCCCATTAGGCTCGATCCATGGACCACGCCACCCAGTTGCCCGGGTCGATGAATGTTCGTCATCCGCGGATTTCCGGGTGTTGCATCCGCTCCGATAGTTCCCGGTTTTACCTGCATTTTTTTCGTGAGGGAAATGGTCGAACACAGCGCATCTTTTGGTCTCAGATCGCGGCGAATGCCGGCTACGAGTTGGACTGGCGAAAGACGTCGGGCCCGATCAACGACCAGGCATCCCGCGAGGCGATGGAGCGGCGAGACTTCTCTGGGTTGCGCGCGATGCTCGGCACGATTACGAGTCCCAGCTCGAATAGGGGAGTAGACGACCAGGCTGCCCGCGTGCGATTGTTTGCCAATCTTGACATGCCGTTGCGGGGCAGCGATCTCAGCGGACCGTCGAGCAGCGCACCGCGCGCGACGCAAGGATACGAGCAGCGTGGTCGTTCCCCGGACATGGGTCGGGGACTCTAGCTGTGACGATCGTTGGGTACACACGGGTGTCGACGCAGGACCAACACCTGCATTCGCAGACCGACGCGTTGACGGCCGCAGGGGCGACGAAGATTTTCACGGATAAGTTGACCGGTAAGAACGCTGCCCGGCCTGGCTTAGAGGCGTGCCTCGACTACCTTCGCGACAACGAGGAAGACGTGTTGTTGGTCTACTCGACAGATCGACTTGGTCGCTCGATGACTGATCTGGTGGCGATTGTCGGGAAGCTGCACCAGCGCGGGATTCAATTTCGATCGTTGACTGAACCGTTCGATACGACAACGGCTGGTGGCGAGATGTTCTTTCACATCTGTGCTGCGTTCGCGCAGATGAATGGGCGCATCATTTCTGAGCGCACCGTCGCCGGCCTTGCTGCTGCGAAGGCTCGCGGCCGGCGTGGTGGCCGGCCCTCTGTAATGACTGCGGAAAGCATCGCTATCGCTCAGCGGATGCGCGCAGAGAAAGCGACATGGGAGAGCATCGGGAAGGCGCTACGTGTTGGTGCGTCGACTGTTCGACGGGCAACGACCAAAATTGCGTCGAGGTGATTTGTGACCCCGATGCAGCTCTTGGGCTTTCACGCATCGATGTCATTTCAGAAGTCGTCCGCCCGAATGTCACGGCTCGCCTGCACGGAGTTATTCGTCAGTTTGGGGTGTACTCCAAACAGACGTCAGGACGAGCTTCCTGGTCGCGTCAGAATGGGGCCCGTCTTCGGATCGGCTGACAACATCGCGCCGTTCTCCTAGAACTTAACTTGACAGAACGGCGTGGTGACGTGCGCCGCCGCATGTTGGAGGCAGCTACCGAGTAGGCAGTGCAGTTTCGGATTAGACGACCTGTGCTGACGAGGCGATAAGCGCCGGTCACACCGGCCGTTTCCGCGCGATCGTCTGCCACGCAATCCCTTGGGCGATGGACCAGTTCGTGCACACCACCGACTCATCGTTCTACTAGCTGCAGAATTTCACGCCCGAGGCGCTGTCGGAGAACTCGCCGCACCACATAGTCGACCTCATGGTCACGCCGATGCTGGTCATGCATGTTTGTGACACCTTGAATGAAGTCCACATGCACGGCGACAAGGACTATCGGGTACCCATCGGCAGGGTCTCCGCTTGTGGCCGACGCTCACCGCGGCCGAGTACGGCGCGGGCGTGAACCGATTTCTGTTCTACCCCGACGAGAAGCAATGGGCGCTGAAGCCGCAGAACTCGGCTGGCAGGTACGAGACCGAGCTTGCCTTCCTTGACGAGCACATGCACGGGGGCGGGGTGAAAGCGGCCGGGCCTCCTTGGCAGGTTCCCTGTTTCGACCGACGGTGCCCGGTGCGAAGTCAGACTGCGACGTGCGTGGAGTCGCTGTGTTCCGCGCGGAACTCCGTTTCAAGCTCACGTCGAACTCGCACGGCGAGCAGCGACTCGTCGACCTGCACGTCATCCCAGGAGACAGTGTGGTCCTTGGGCACGTCTCGGATGAGGCGGGCTTTGTGTGCGAGACCAATCGGTAGCGCATTGCGCTCGAGGGAGAGGTGTGCCGGAGCGAGTTTGCCGAAGACGGTGAAACCGCCTTCACCGTCGAGGGTGTCGCCGACCCGCAGGTCCTTCTTCGCCGTGGTCACAACATCGCCGCGGAAGCCTGTCGGCGACCCGGTCGCTTCGTTCCTGAGCACGGCAGATGCAATGCTGACGCCGAGCTCGAGACCGATCATGTGGTAAGGCCGGTATAGCGAGCCGTAACGGCCCGTCTCGTCGGTGAGTACACCATACTCAGCAAAACACTGCGCGGCGTAGTCCGTTTTCGCTTCGAATGTGACGTAGACGCCCCAGCGCAGATTTTGTGGGACCTCGGTGCCGTCACGGTACAGGCTCGAGGCGATCTCGACCGTTCCACGACGGGTAAGGCTGCCACCTTTCATCGTGTTCTCACGGAAGATCGTTGGAAGGTCGTCCGTGCTCGCGGCGGGGAATAGGAGTCCTTCGTCCTGAGGGATGAGACCGGTGCCGTTCGCGACGGCGGCCATCTCGATTGCGGACTTTGTACCGTCCAGGAACGAGTTGAACATCTTCGGGTTGAAGTCACCCGAGGCAAGCTGTTGCTCCGTGAAACCGTAGTAGTTCCAGACGGTGTCCGGAGTCGAATAATTGTATTCGGGGAGGTACTTGGTGCCTTTGCCCGCGGCCACAACGTCGAATCCGACGGTTCGGCACCAGTCGACGAGCTCGCAGATGAGAGCAGGCTGGTCGCCATAGGCCATCGCGTAAACCACGCCGGCTGCTTCGGCTTTTCGTTGCAGGATGGGACCAACCATACAGTCGGCCTCGACGTTGACCATGATGATGTGCTTACCGTTCTCGATGGATTTCATCGCGTGGTAGGTGCCGATCAGCGGGTTGCCCGTGACCTCGAGGATTACTTCGATCTGTGAATTCTCGATCAGGCGGTCGGCGCTGTCGAGCACGCATGTTCCACCGCTGGCCAGCGCGGCGTCGAGAGTTTCCGCGGCATAACGCTCAACCGGCCACCCTGTGCGAGCGAGTGCGGATTTCGCCTTGGGGACATCGATGTCCGCAACGCCCACAACATGGATATCAGCGGAGTTCACTGCCTGCGTAAGGAACATCGACGCAAACCGCGTTTAGGGACAACTTCGTCCACGCGGTGGTGACAAAATCATCGGTCACCGATGCCTCGATCACCGTGTGGACGAACAGATCGACGAATGCCCGCCCCGCAGCCCCGCTGGGCACGATGAGGGTTCCGGCGCTGCGCTGACGGACGTGCCCTGGCGATAGGCGCTCCGCCGGGATGTTACGACGCCTGGAAGGATGCGCTCGAGCGGAACGTACGGACTCACGCGCTCCAGGTGTTCGACGCCGTTCTGCAGGACAGCGACCTGTGTGCCCTGGCCGACAAGTCTAGTGAGCCAGGGGGACGCGGCATCGACGTCATAGGCCTTTACCGCGAGGATGACCCAATCGACCGGTGACGCGATCCCGGGATCGGTCAGGACCGGCAGTGTGGCGCGGATCATGCCCTCGGGCGTCTCGATCTCGAGGTGCTCCACAGGGGTTCGCGCACACAATGTCACGTCGAGACGATCATCCTGCGCGAGCCACGCTGCCACCGTTGAGCCGATGGCCCCCGGTCCGACGACCGCGACGGAGGTCACTTCATGCTCGATCCCGTGGCGCCTGCTTCAGTCGCAGCGCTGATCTTGTGCACGACCTCACGGAGGGTGTCCGCCGTCCCGATGTTTCCGGGAACGACAGCGTAGAGCAGCCCAGGGCCGTCGACGCGTGCCGCATCGTCGGAGAACACCCACAGCGACACCCCGGGAAGCAGCTGACCCGCTACCCATGCCGTTCTCCTATCGAGCCCGACGCGAGCCACCTCGGCCGAGGTGATCCCGCCCTTGGCGACCACGGCGCACGCCTCAGAGGACAGCGCGCGAGTAGCGATCGTGAGTGCCGTCATGACGGCCTCTGCATGGGCGAGAGTGGAGTGCTCGGATCGTCTCTGTCGCTCAGATGAGATCACCGTCACCCGGCCGCCGGCGAGGTCGGCGATTGCGGCACTGGCAAGGCGCTGACCGGCGGCAATCGGGTCCGTCAGCGCCAGTTCGGTCGAGAGCTCGTGTGCGGGTACCTTCTCGGTCATCAGCTCGGCGAGCTGCTCGGAGGTGGCGGCGGTGTGCGATCCGACTACCACGAGCACTCCCCCGGGGCGGGCGGCTCCCGCTTTCTCAACGACGCTCTTGTCGTCCAGGTAGTGCGCACTCTTGGCGTGGGCGAGGTAGGCAGCCAGGGGAGCCGCGCTGCGGACAACGATGCGGATTCCGTCGTTCGTAGCCGCCTCGATCATGGTGGCGAGGGACTTGATTTCGTCATCGGTCTGCACGTTCGGGAGGATGACCGTTCCGGCTTCGGCAGAACGCAGCGCCTGCTCGAACCCGTCGATATCGACGGCGATGCCGCGGCGCCCCCCGCCCTTCTCGGCCACGTAATCGACCTGTGACCGCGCGGTATACCCGAAGACGAGATCATCGGCGAACTCGGTGTCGGCCGCGTTCCGCCACTCTCCCGAGACCTTGACCAGGTGAACCCCGTCGACGGTCTTGCGTCCTCCCGCCGGGAAGGCCGGACAGAAGACGACGACATGGTCGCGGCCGGCCGCGTCGATCTCAGGGAACACGTGGCCCCGGAGAGTCGAGTCGCCACGCTGGACTACCAGTGCCCGCACACCGAGGCTGGCCTCCACCTCGTAGATATCACTGAGGAGGGTGGTGATCAGCGCCACCGCTTCCGCTTCCAGCATCGCGCGAGTGTTGGTGAGAATGAAGACGGCGTCGTGCTCACTGAGCAGACGCTCGAGTTCCTCCCGATCGCGGGTGAGCAGCACCGGCACATCCGTCACCTCTTGCGTGCCTGTCGGATCGTCGTCGAGGACGACCGTTATCACTCTCACGCCGCGTGTTCCTTCCCAGGTACTCATGCCGGCCGCCCCTTCCTACGAGAAGTGCAGGCCACCGTTGATGTCATAGTTGGCGCCGGTGATGTAGCCGGCTTCTTCGCGCATAACATAGGCGATGAGAGAGGCGATCTCTTCGGGCTTGCCGACCCGACCTACCAGCACGTCGCGGCTCAGACGCCCGCCGCCAGTACCACCGACCCAGAGACGAAGTACCACATCGCCGGATACCACCTACGTGGACTACCGGTACCATCTCCGGCTACCCGCTAGGGCCGCCAAACCGGCTCTCCGTGAATCAAAGTGAATTCGGAGAGCCGGTTGAGTCTGAAATATAGAAGGGACAGATTGCACCTCAAATCATGTCCAGCGACAATATCCCCTCAGCAACATCGAGTGGGTGCCTGATTCAGAGATTCAGCACTTTCTCTTCGCTTTATTCGCGAATACGCGTGACCCAATCTTGCACAGTGGGATCCGCCTCTTCGATTACTTGCTCCGTTGCAGTGATCCAGGCCTCACGGTCTTCAAGCTCAAGAAAAGTGACGCCCTCCGAGGCCATTGTCTCGACTAAGGTCTCCTCATTCTTGGCGCTAATTTGGCTCGCTTCCTCTGCGGCCGCGCGGGCTGCTTCAACGATAACCTCACGAGTCTGCTCGTCGAGCGAGTCCATCCACTCGCCCCACACGAGGAAGTGGTAATTTCCATAGACGTGGCCTGTAGTAGTGATGTATGGCGCGACTTCATGGAGACTGTTGAAGTACGTTGTCTCCAAAGGATTCTCCTGACCATCAATAACCCCTTGCTCCAGCGCACTATAAACCTCAGTAAATGGAAGGGCTTCGGCGCGCGCGCCAAGGGCATTCCACGTAGCCAACATCGTCTCTGCGGTGGGGGTGCGAATCGTCATCCCCTGCAGATCCTCTAGATTCGTGACAGGTTCCTTGGTAGTGAGATGGCGAGGTCCTCGATAAATATTCCCGAGAGCGCGGTATCCCGAGCTGTCCTCGATCGCAGACTTAATTTCTTCGCCAATTTCACCTGACCACGTCTCGTTGAAATGGTCGGCATTCTCGTATAGGAAGGGCATCGTCTCAATGGCCGCCAGGTCTGTGTACGCTTCGAGAATCAAAAGACCCTCAATCGTAATATCCATCGCCCCGGATTGAACGCTCGTAACCATCTCTTCGGCTGTGCCGAGCGTCCCTGAGTCGTGGATCTCGATTTGCACCCTTCCGTCGGTTGCCTCTTCTACGTTCTCTTTCAATGCCAACGCCGCAACATTTCTCAGGTCATCGTTTCCGCTTCCGGCATGACCAAGAGTGAGAACTATCTCCTCGGAACCTGGGTTTGCGTCCTCGCTCGATGGTGATTCGCTTGAGCCACAAGCGGAAAGAGCCACCACCAGGGACGCACTTAGAAAAACCCCAAGACTCCGATTAATTAATGCACTCATTATATTCCTTTCTTAGTGTTCTATAAGGCTAGGAAGCCAAAGACTGACTTCCGGAATAAAAGTTATGATCAGCACAAAACCAATCGCAGCTAGCAGGAAAGGCACGGCTGCCTTGGCCGCTTGAACAAAGGACGTTTCCGCGATTTCTCCAGCAAGCATTATGGCGAGCCCCACCGGCGGGGTTATGAGGCCTACTCCCAGATTGACGGTGATCAGGATTCCCAATTGAACCGGGTCCATTCCGAGGTCGGTTGCCAAGGGCAATAAAATCGGCGTCATAATAATGATGGCGGCATTAGCTTCTATGAACATCCCCACGATGAGCAAAATTACATTTATAAGGAGAAGCAAAACAATCGAATTTTCTGTTACCGCAAACACGGACTGCGAGAACTCTTGGGGAATCCGCTCCGAAGTCAGGGCCCAGGAGTACAACTGCGCGGCCGCGATAACGAGCATAATGAGGCCTACAAGACGTACGGAACTCACTAAGCTAGCGTAGAACGCGTCTAATTTAAATTCTTTGTACACTACCAGTCCGCAGAATAAAGCGTAGAAAAGGGCTACCGCCGCCGCTTCCGTAGGAGTAAAGAATCCAAACCTTATGCCGACCAAGATCAAGACAGGCAGCCCGAGCGCGGGAATTGCTTTATAGAAAGCTCGCCATAGCTCTCGTGCTGCTTCCCCGCGTGGTTTAGTCGGTTCGACGATTGGGCGATTGGGCGTAGCTTCATAACCACGACTTTTCACAGTCGCTCGCACCGTCACCATCATGAAGACTGTGTATAGAAACGCTGGGACAACACCTGCCAGAAACAGGTCACCGATTGAGGTGCCACTAGCGACGCCGTAGACTATAAGAGTGATGCTCGGAGGAAGGATAAGAGAAACAACAGCGGACGCAGCTGTCACCGCCGCGGCGTATGCCGCACGGTAGTTTTTAGCCTTCATCTCTGGAATGAGAATTCGCCCGAGACTCGACACGTCGGCTACCGCAGAACCCGAGAGACCACCAAACATGAGACTCGTAAGAACGTTAGTATGCGCTAACGATCCGGTGACCCGACCGACGATTGCGCTGGCTAGATCTAACAGGCTTCGCGTGACGCCTCCCATATTCATCACCGCCCCGGTGAGGATAAATAGCGGAATCGCCAACAAAGGAAAAGGCATAATTCCAGCGACAATCCGTTGGCTGGCGATTGTCAATGGTGCATCCGAGTAAACAGCTAGCGCCAGTATCGATGCGGCCATTAGACAAATACCAATTGGCACCCGAAAAAGACTCAAACTACCAAATGCACCAAGTAACAAACCACCCATCAGATCAAGGCCGCCTCGTCCGCTTCATTTGTCGCCATCTCCCGACGCTTTAGGTCTCGAATGAACGTCTCCACAGCAAATATCATCCCTATGGCCGCTCCGACGGGAACTGCAAATGCCGCCACAGCGAAGGAAAGGCCTGTGCCGGGCAGTGTTCTGCTTAGAGCTATTTGTAGCCCTTGGGTGCCGTAGTATGCCAAAGCACCGAGACTGGATATTACGACTATTCCTGCAACGGTGATCTGGACCAAGGCGAGCCAACGACTCTTGTTGATGCTTCCTACGATATCGATCCGCAAGTGCTTGTGCCCCCTCATCCCGACGGCGATGGCCAACATGGAGAGCCAAATAAATGCAATCGCCGCGACTTCTGGTGCCCAAGTCGCCGATGTCCCGGCAATGTATCGGGAGATGACCTGCCACAACACCACGATAGCGATCACCAACATGAGGAACGCGCAAATCCGCAAAATAGACTGCTCAAATACATCAAGGATGCGACGCAATCCGACCACCTGGCTTTCTTGTTGCGACGTGCGTGGAGTCGCTGTGTTCCGCGCGGAACTCCGTTTCAAGCTCACGTCGAACTCGCACGGCGAGCAGCGACTCGTCGACCTGCACGTCATC
>Ga0314774_1002236_pt1 | contig 11149 bp, 9 predicted proteins | sample MetaGCBIA2018_FD_204515 | JGI IMG/M metagenome (GOLD analysis project Ga0314774, IMG submission 204515) | Cryopeg brine microbial communities from Beaufort Sea near Barrow, Alaska, United States - CBIA 2018 | ecosystem: Environmental > Aquatic > Marine > Coastal | place: USA: Alaska | collected... | reverse complement strand
ACGCATCAATCTTTCATGGGTGGCAAAATTGCCGAGCACCCAACCGCCGCCGTGGAAATAAACAACGCCCGGCAGTGACTCGCCTTTATTACCCGCAGGGCGGACGGTATAGACCTTCACCTCACCGATGGGACCAACCTTGAGGATCACCTCCTTCACGTCCGCGTCGGGCATGGTGGTGTTGCCCTTGGCCTGGGTATCGATCAAGACCTGACGCGCCTTTTCATAGGGCAGCTGGTTAATTGGCGTCGACCCTTTCAGGCTATCGATGAACTGCTGTGTGGTCTGTTCCAGCACGACAGCAGGAAGATCGGTATTCGGTGCTGTAGTGTCCTGCGAGAAAGCGAAAGTTGGCATGGCAGCAATGACTACGCTGGTTGTGAGGGTGCGAAGGATGGTCATATAAGCCTCTTTGTAATATGAAGTTAACATTTAACGCCCGGGCCCACATCGGTTTGATAGGTCGATGCGTCCAGCCAAACTTCGTGTGCTTGAGCAGATGTCATACCCCGCGACAACAAAGCTGTTACGGGCAGAAGCAACTATGATCTGACCTACGTTTGTCTGTCTGTTCGTTAACGCACGCACCATTCCAGCTACTGGCCAACTAGTCCAGGATCAGGGCAGATTTTCGGGAATAATTTGAGCCCTGCGAGCAGAGCATTGTGAACGGCCTTGGCCGGAGTGCAGGATTTTGAAGCATTGGCCGGAGGCTGAGCTATGAGGGAAGCGAAGGAGAGCATGAATCACTTAAGGGATAAAATCATTCCCTATTGTATTCAAACCACGGACCTCCATTCGCCTCTTAATTCCGCAAATTCACGCAACGGTGTCAGGCCAGCGAGGCCCGCACCTTCTTGCCCAGGTAGCCCATGTCGACCCGACCAAGTACCTGAGGGCGCAGCTCGTTCATCACCCGGCCCATGTCCTGCATTCCCTGGGCATCGGTTGAGCTGATAGCGCCACGGACCAAGCCGTCCAGGTCGTCCTCAGTTAGGGCAGCGGGCATGAATTCCTCAATAACCACCATTTCGTCCCGCTCGATGTCGCCCAGCTCCTTGCGGCCGGCATCGTCGTATTGACTGGCAGAATCGCGGCGCTGTTTAAGCATTTTGTCCAGCACCTTCAGAACGTCCTCGTCATTCACCTCACGGCGTTCATCAATCTCGATCTGTTTGACCGCGGCCTGAACCAGGCGCAGCGTGCCGAGCCGAAATTTTTCCCTGTTCCGCATCGCGTCTTTTACCGCGTTGCTCAGTTGTTCCTTGAGTGATAATTCCGACATTGTCGAACTCCTGTTCCATAAGTTAAAAAGACTGATTCCGCACTGTTGTTAATCTGCTCATGATATGAGGAGGCGGGCTGTGGTTCAATCGTCAGTAGAGCCACTGGTGGCCCAAACGCCTCATACCCGTTGTCGGTGATCTCGGTCACCACCGCAATGGCTGTTCGCCTGGAGTAAGCGCAGCCGCCAGCAGCTCGATTCCGTGCTCGGCATCCGGGGGAGTTCTGACGCGAATGGTGGTCGGGTTCTGCGCGGGTAAAAAAGAAGACTCTCACTCTGCTTAGCCCACCCTGAGCGCCATGCCCTAATCCATCACGCCGTTTGATACGATGATGCAGCACGCGTGGCGGGCCTTCGGTGATGGTGTTAAGACTGTTTCATTTATCCCGGCCTCTCTGGCCGTCTCGCCCCAGCAGTTCCGCCGCAGGCATACCGAAGTATTCCCCTTGCGAGAAATCAATGCCCAGCTCGACCACACGTTCCTGCACCGCTTCACTGTGCACGAATTCGGCCACCGTTTTGATTCCCATGCTTCGGGCAAATTGCACAATGCCCTTGGTTACAAGAAACGCCGTGTGGTCCTGCGCCAGATAGCGAATCAGGCTACCGTCGATCTTGATGTAATCCACGTTCAGCTTGAGCAGATGGGAAAAATTGGAATAGCCGGTGCCGAAATCATCAATGGCAATCCGGCACCCGAAGGACTTCACTTTTTCAATAAAATTCAAAACGTCGCCATAATTGCGGATGCCGTCGGATTCGAGAATTTCGAAGATCACACGCTCGCCAATATTGCTCGCCCGCAGATGCTCCAGAATCAGAGCAAGGGTTTCCGGGTCAATGATATCCACATAGGACAGGTTGATGGAAAACTCGTGGGGCTGCATGGCAAAAGCGGCGAACGCCTTTTCCACCATAATTCGGGTGATGTGGCGGTTAAGCCGGAGTTTGTTGGCCACATCGATGAATTGCCCGGCGGCGATCACGCCATGCTCCGAATCTTCCATCCTCACCAGGCACTCATACTTGGTAATTGTGCCCTGAACGTTATCGTGAATCGGCTGGAAGTACGGCAGTAATGCGTTGGTCTCGATCGCCGTCTTGAGACGCCGCGCCCAATAGATATTTTTCTCGTAGCCTTTTTCAACCTCCTGGCTTTGATCATAAAACAGATACTGGCGCATCTGCTCCCGCGCCTGCAAAACAGCAATGGTTGCCTGGTTAAGCAGGAGGTCCGGTGCGGCATCGTCGTTACCCTCTTTATGGAAGGCAATGCCCGCGCTGGTATCCAGGCTTAACGCCTGCTGCTGCCAGGTAACCCGCTGCGCGCACAAGAATTCGGTCAATTCACCGGCGAACGTGCGCACCCGGGACTCAGCAACATCAGGACCCAGAAGTGCGAATTCATCACTGGACAGACGATAGAGTTTGGGTGCAAGCCCAAAGGGGTGCGAGTGGGTCTGGATGAACGAGCGCACCTGTTTGCGCATGGCCAACAGCACAGCATCGCCACATTCATTGCCAAACAGGCTGTTAATTTCCTTGAAACGATCCAGGTTCAGAAGGATAAGGCAGCCGCCCTGCCGATCCTGCAGATCTCTCAAAAGACGCACACGATTAGGCAGGCCGGTCAGAACGTCTGTGTAAGAGGCCTGCAATTCACGCATGAGTTGCATAATCCGATACAGCAGGAAAAGGCTCAGAATCAGCAAAACCGAGCCCGTAATCAGCAGTATCCGGTAATTGGTGTCGCGCATGGGCGCCAGCACCCGGTCAATCTCATCGTTTGGCACGCCAGCACCGTAAACCATACCGGCCGGTGTCGTGGCGTAATACAACTCATAGAGTCGCCCGTCTACGTCAAGCTCACCAGTGCGCAGGCGATTTTCCGGGGTTTGGACATCACCTGACGCTGATGGCGTGCCCGGATCATTTGCGGAAAGGTTCGCGGCCAGAACGGCATCGATAATCTTCTGTTCCTGAACCGGATCTTCGTTTTGACTGAGACTGGACAGGTTCCGGTTGTTGCGGTCATTCAGAAAAGAAAAGCTGTTTTGCGTGACTTCCATACGGCTGACCAGATCTACAACCTGATCTGAAGCCCAGTCAATGGTCGCGACACCAATCCACTCACCTGCAGCATTGACCACCGGCTGGGCAAGGGTGAGAACAGCCCGCTCAGTTGCCATGTCAAAGTACACCGGTGACCAGTAGATGGTCGAGCCCGACGCGGGACTGCGGGTGCTGTCTGCCCCCAGAGTCAGGTCATACCAGCGGGTCTGCCTGAAGTCGGTTGATTGTGATTGCATCCTGGGGCCGCCAACGAGGGCGTTGACCAGATAGGGCGCGTAGCGTTCATCGACTGGCGCTACAATGCCCGGCTGATACCACAGACCGGCACCAGAGACATCAGCCTCGTTCTCAAGAAGGCTTTGCAGCGTTTTTTCAAGCTGAACCTGAAGCTGGCGCTGAGCTTTTGGCGAACCCGCCTGTTCCCGCGATAACCTGTAGAACGTCTCGCCGATGGTCGCCAGAGTCGCTACCTGACGTTCCAAAGCAATCTGGCGGGCGTCAATGCGAACCAGTCCGGTGAAAAACACATCGCGGATCTGATCCCGGCGCAACTCATACATCGCCTGTTGGGAGTAATTCAGGTTCAAGTGAGACAACAAAAACATGCCAATAGCGAAAAGCGCGATCAGCAGAAGTAGCAGCCCCATAATGGAGTGCATGGCGTAGCTGCTTCTCCAGAAGCCCAGATGTGACCGTGTCCATCTGAACAAAACTGGCCGCAGCAGCTCTTTAAATGACATTGGCACCCGCAGTGGCTGAAACCAGGTTGTCGAGAGCGTTTTCAGCCCCGGCATGTCCAAGCCTTGCGGCGGTTCTGAACCACTTCACGGCCGCATTTTTATCCTGCGCGACGCCAAGCCCCTGCGCGTACATTTCGCCCAGCAGGTTGGCGGCCTTAGCGGATTCAGGCGCGGCCTTCAGGGCCCAGCCATAGGCCGACTCGTGATTACCCAGTGCGCGCTCAATCTGTGCCATGCTTGCCTGCGCACCAGCAACGCCATCTTCGGCCGGGCCGCGACAGGCTTTCAGGGCACCACTGAAGTTACGAATCCGGGTAAGCAGATAGCAGTCGTTCAACTGGGGAGATGCGGCAGCTTTGGCAGATACGGCAGTTTTCTGAGCCTGAGCGTAGCCTGCAGAGAGCTTTTCCGTATTTACGGTTTTCCGTTTCAATTCGGCCAGTTGAACACTGGATTCTTCACGATCATCGCTCTCGGGCTGCCGTGAAGGTTTTGGCGCCTGCTGCATGGCTTCGAGCCGCGCCTGGTACGCCGCCACGTCCTGCGAACAGGAAAAGCTATAACCACGCCGGTACAATGCCAGACCGGTTTTGGTAATTTCATCCGCGTTATAACGCCGGGCGATAACAGCACAGCGGAATTCACGCTCTTGCCTCACTTGCCCGAGCAGGGTCGTGCGGGCCGGGTCGTCCGCGTATTGCTGCAGATACTCCGTTAGCGGATCGATGTACGATTGATCAAAAAGCGGTTTGATTTCCTGGTCGAGATCAGCGACAGAACCTCTTTGCCCGATTTTGCTCAGCGCGTCACCGGTACGGTTTAGAAAGTCACTGTTCTTTAAACTGCTGCAGCCTGCGGTCAGCACCGCACACATCATGATTACAAGTAATCGGCACATCAGAGTCACCAGAAGATCCAGGGGAGTACGAACGCACTAAAAAACATCTCAACCTAATTAACTTTAAGTCACCTGCGTCCCGATGTCCGCGATGAATTTGTAACGTATTGAAACCAGATCAGATGGGCTGAAGAACCTTAACCTGCTTTTAATGCGAAAACCGTGCGAGCTGGCAGGTTCAGTGCTAAAGTTTTGAGCAGATTAAAATAAAGGCCACCGTAACAGGGAGGTTGTCTTCAGCATGAACTGGCTTCTGGTTCTCCACATTGTGGCGTTGCTGTTCTGGGCCGCACTGCTTGTGTACCTTCCTGCGCTGCTGGCCGGAACGGTGTATACCGCATCGTCTTCAACGGCGGATGTTAAAGACAGCCCTGCCGTACGTGACGGACTTCCCCGGTTGCTTTTTACCCATCTCACCACGCCGGTTGCTCTGCTTTCCATTGTGGCAGGTACGCTGGTATTCGTTGTCTACCACAATATTGGTATCTGGCTGATCGCCAAGTTGACTTTGGTAGTGTTGCTGGTTATCAATCACACATTGCTGGGCTTATTGATTATGCGGGCGGAGACCGGTAATGGTAAGCCGGTGCGACGGTGGTGTCTTATGTCGGCGGTGGTGACCTGCCTGCTGGTTTTCGCTGTGCTGTGGGTGGTGCTCGCCAAGCCCGTTTTCGAGAGTGTTTCCTGATGATCGGCGGGCAAGTCACACGTGCCGCCTCATCAGGGGTTGTGTCGACGTTCCGCCATCTTTTCAGCGGAAACACCGACGGCGTGATCGTATACCAGCTCACCGCCCAGCAAACTGGTGATGGTGATCAACAGCCCGGTCAGCAACGACAGGTAAAGCCCCCAGGGCAGAATCAACAGCTCCGGTTCACCCACCCTGAGGAACCAGTTAAGGGTCGCGATGGAAAGCAGCATCACGGCCAGCAGTGCGTGACACCAGCCGGTAATCAGCCGGCGTATCTGTTCTACAATAATGAGATCCAACAATCCTACCGCGCCGGACACCCAGCCCCCGGCCACACCGATTCCCGCAAGCCACACACCGGCCCGGGCCCAGAAGAAATCTCCGGTCAATACGTAGCCAATGTCTGTGGCGATGAGCAGCAGCAAGGCGGCCACCGGGAAGTGGATCAGCATGGGATGGATCGGGTGACCCAAAATCGACATGCGACTGACGATCTGTTCCTTAGCCATGATTATCCTTTGAGCGTGCAGGTGCGAAGCAGGGGCTATCCACCGCCGCGAATAAAAAGAGTAGCAGCCTTTAGCGTTATTGGCACCGGCGGATTGCTGACCGGATGTGAGGGTGCGTTCTCCACGCTCTCGCCCGCAGGCCCGAATGCGCTCTCCGCCGCCTGGCTGTGGTGGGGAATGTTCAGCTGGTTCACGTTTGTTCTGGTGGTGGTGATCGCACTCTGGCTTCATGCCATCAGGCGCGCCCCGACGCGCGTGTCGAAAGCCCGCGCCAGGCAGGTCCAGAATCGCTGGATTCTATGGGGTGGCCTGGCACTGCCGATCGCCAGCATGGCGGTGATTCTGGCGTTTGGTATACCCGCCGGCCATCGAATGTTGCCGCTGCCGCCTGAGCAGGGGGAAGCGCTTCGGATTGACGTCACGGCGCACCAATGGTGGTGGGAAGTGCACTACCCGGAATCAAACATTACGCTGAAGGACGAGCTGCACATTCCGGCCGGCGTGCCCCTTGACCTTCACCTTACCAGTGCCGATGTTATTCACTCGTTCTGGGTGCCCCGGCTGGGTGGCAAGCTGGATATGCTGCCCGGCCGAACCAATGTTCTGCGCCTGCAAGCCGATAAACCCGGCGTCTACCGCGGCCGGTGTGCGGAGTTCTGCGGTACCCAACACGCGCACATGAAATTTACGGTGACCGCCCACAGCCCCGGGGAATACCAGGCATGGCTTCGGAGGGAGGCTGGTGATGAGTAATCTGACGGAGCAGGACAACCGCGAACGGGAAAAACAACTGGAACATGTGTGGGGCAACCTTCCGGGCTGGGGTGCTCTGGCGGCGCTCAACCATACGTCGATAGGGTTCAGGTTCATGGCCACCGGGATGGTGTTTTTCCTGATCGGTGGCCTGTTGGCGATGTTGATTCGCACCCAGCTTGCGCTGCCTGAGCAGGAGATCATCGGCGCCAGCCTCTACAATCAGATTTTTACCATGCACGGCACGGTGATGATGTTTCTGTTTGCGATCCCGGTGCTGGAAGGGGTGGCTATGTACCTGGTGCCCAAGATGATCGGCACGCGGGATCTGGTCTTCCCCCGGCTAAGTGCCCTGGGCTACTACTGTTACCTGTTTGGCGGTGTGATTATTCTCTCCAGCCTGGTGCTTGAGGTAGCGCCGGACGCCGGTTGGTTTATGTACACGCCTCTGAGCAGCAACACCTATTCGCCGGGCCCGGGTTCGGATTTCTGGTTATTGGGTATCACCTTTGTGGAAATCTCCGCAATTTCTGCCGGTGTGGAACTGGTGGTGTCCATTCTGCGAACCCGCGCCAACGGCATGTCACTCAACAAAATGCCGATCTTCTGCTGGTACATCCTCGCCATGGCGCTGATGATCGTTTTTGGCTTTCCGCCTCTGATTCTCGGAAGTATCCTGCTGGAACTCGAACGTGCGGCCGGGTTTGTGTTCTTTGAAACCACCGGTGGTGGTGACCCATTGCTATGGCAACACCTGTTCTGGATGTTCGGCCACCCCGAGGTCTACATTATTTTCCTGCCCGCAGCGGGCATCGTGTCTACCCTGATTCCGGTGTTCGCCCGCCATCCGCTGGTGGGTTATCGCTGGGTTGTGCTGGGTATTATTACGATGGGGTTTATCAGCTTTGGCCTTTGGGTTCATCACATGTTTACCGTGGGCATTCCGCAACTGGCACAGGCTTTCTTCTCGATGGCCAGCATGCTAGTGGCGATTCCCACGGCCATCCAAATTTTTGCCTGGCTGGCGACACTGTGGCAGGGCAAAGTGGTGTTTCACCTGCCGATGCTGTGGATCGTCGGATTTCTGGTGGTCTTTGTGTGCGGCGGGCTGACTGGCGTGATGCTGGCGCTGGTGCCCTTCAACTGGCAGGTTCACGACACGCACTTTGTGGTCGCTCACATGCATTACGTGCTGGTGGGGGGCATGCTGTTTCCGCTGATCGCCGGATTTTACTACTGGTTGCCTCATGTTTCTGGCCGTATGCCCTCAGACACAATGGGCCGCTGGGGATTCTGGCTGTTTTTCGGGGGTTTCAACGCCACCTTTTTGCTGATGCATCTGACCGGATTGCTGGGTATGCCGCGGCGCATCTACACCTACGAAGCCGGTCTGGGGTGGGACTGGCTGAACCTGGTATCGTCCATTGGCAGCTTCATCATGGCGATAGGCGTGGCGGTGATCATTGTCGATATCGTGCTGCACTTCCGTTTTGGTCGCCGTGCTGAACAGAACCCCTGGAGTGCGGATACCCTGGAATGGGCCATTCCGATGCCGGTGAATGCCTATAATTTTTCCAGCCTGCCGGATATTACTACCCGTCATCCGATGTGGGAGAACCCCGAACTCGTAGAAAGCATCGCAGCCGGTGAGCATGGTCTGGCAGAGGTGCAGAGCCTGCGGCGGGATATATACGGATCAGACGCCGTCACCGGAAAGGTCCGAGAAGTCGTTCATCTGCCCACCAACTCATGGCTCCCCCTGCTAACCGCGGCTGTACTGGCGGTGGTGTGTGTCAGCCTGTTGGTAAAAGCCTACCCGGTTGCCATTGCAGGTACTGTGGCGGCTCTGTTGGTGGTGCTGCGATGGGGCTGGGAGAACGGCGCCCACCCCCGGGCCGCGCCTGTGCGCGCCGACGATCCGGTGGCCCCACCATTGCATTCCCGTACCTGCGATGGACCGGGGCTATGGGGCATGGTGATCAGCCTGATGGCCAACGGCACGCTCTATGTTTCACTGTTGTTTGGCTGGTTCTATCTGTGGACCGCTGCACCGCAATGGTCGACACCCGATGCGGGCCCATTGGCGCTGATTCCTCTGGCGTTAAGCGGAGTGCTGCTAACCCTGGCTGTGGTGATTTATCGCGGCGCTGTCACCGGCCTTCGCAAGGGCCAGACTGGCGGCCTGAGCCTGCGGCTTTGGGCGGCCTCGGTGGTGGGGTTGGCGCATTGGGGTTTGCTGGTGTCGGTGCTGCAGACGTCAACATTGCAGCCCACAGAACTGGCTCATGACGCGGTGTTGGCGGTGGCGCTGTATTACCTGCTGCTGCACAGCGGGCTTGCGGTGATCTTTACGGTACTTCAGGCGGTGCGTGTGAAACGGGGTTACGTCGGCGCCACGCTGCCTTACGAGCCTGTCGTGATTCAGCCGTTCTGGGTGTATACCCTGGGCGTTTTCTGGCTCAGTTTTGCTGTATTTCTGCTGTTGCCGATGGCATGGGGGGCACAATGAAGCCCTCACCGTTTCATCCTGTAAACCTGGTGCTGGGGCTGATGATATGGGCGCTGTGGTTTGTGCTGCTCTACGGCGGTTTGTCGGTCGCCTGTGCCTTCGCACCTCCGGATGCTGAAGCGGGTGCCTGGACCTGGGTAAATGCAGCTTCGCTGATATTGGCATTCATCGTGTCGGGTTATCTGTTGACGTGTGCCTACGGATGCTGGAAGGCCTCATCACCGCCGCACATCGCCGGGGCTGAAGCTGTGAACACATTTATCAGCAAAATGTCTGCCTCAGTCTATCTGGTATCGGCCTTTGCATCGCTTATGCTGACGATGCCAGGTGTCTTTCTGCCACCGTGTGTTTGAGTCTGCGCAATGGGCCGTGGCGCGGTGTGGCGCTGCTTGGTCTGAGCGAACCCGCCTTTGGCCATAGCCCTATAACCAGTGGAGGCGCAGAGCAGCTAACAGCCGTGCTCGGGCTGGGCATCTTCGGCCTTGTCTGGTTGGCGTATGTGACAGGTGCGCGGCGGATATTGCCCCATTGGCGGCAAGCCCTGGGCTTTCACAGCACCATGGTTGTCAGTTTTCTCGCCCTATGGGGACCGCTTGACCATTGGGCACAAAGCAGCGCAGCAGCCCACATGGTTCAGCACATGATGTTCATGGTGGTGATTGCGCCCTTATGGGTACTGTCGAGGCCCCTGCCCCAACTGGCTGCAGGGAGCGGGCGATTGCTGGCACGTCTGTGGCAGCCCATGCTTAAACTGGTTCAACATCCGGTTTATATGGCGTACCTCCACGGTGTGATGATCTGGTTCTGGCACATTCCTCAGTTTTACGTTCTGGCCTTGAAGAACCCCTGGTGGCATCTGGTGGAGCACGGGTGTTTTCTGGCCACCGCGGGCCTGTTCTGGTGGTCGGTCCTGAAATGCCCCTGGCGCACCGTGGGCTGGGCCTTGCTTGCACTGCTGTTTACTCTGATGCATACCGGTTTTCTGGGGGCAATGCTCACCTTCGCTCAGAGCCCGTTATACGGGGCCGGGCGCAGCCTGCAGGACCAGCAGCTGGCAGGGTTAATTATGTGGATTTTGGGAGCTATACCGTATTTGCTTGGCTCCGGCTGGATAGGCTGGCGGATGTATCAGCAATTGCAGCGTCGTTGGTAACGGGATTTTTACACCAACAGAAAACTCGCATCGGCGGGATATTCCGCATTTCCAGCGTACAGCTGACAGGTGTTCCCATGATCGGGTTGGTAATCCGGGCTACATCCCGACGGAACTGATAGGCAATGAAGCGCCCGCCCTCAGCCAGGTTGCCCTTCACCGCCTGCGCCACCCGGTAAGCGACGGCGTCCGGCATTTTCGAAAAGGGGATGCCGGAGATAACCACATCCGGTTTGCCCATGTGGTGCAACGCCAGAATATCTGCGAGATCCTCAGCGCTGCCCAGGTGGCTGGTGAAGCGCGGGTCTGCGATCTCGCCGAGCAGTTCATGAAAAAAGGGGCTCAACTCGATTGAAAGCAGTTGTGCATCCTGGCCCAGGTGCCGCAGAAACGCTCGCGTGGTTCCACCGGTGCCGGGCCCCAGCTCCACTACCCGCCTGGCGGAAGACAAGTCCGATGCCTCAATGATCCGCTGTTCGAGGAATCGCGAACTGGGGATGACAGAGCCCACCTGACTCGGTTTCCGCAAAAATTCACG
>Ga0314774_1002235_pt1 | contig 11154 bp, 15 predicted proteins | sample MetaGCBIA2018_FD_204515 | JGI IMG/M metagenome (GOLD analysis project Ga0314774, IMG submission 204515) | Cryopeg brine microbial communities from Beaufort Sea near Barrow, Alaska, United States - CBIA 2018 | ecosystem: Environmental > Aquatic > Marine > Coastal | place: USA: Alaska | collected... | reverse complement strand
AGCAGCTATTATTTGAGCATGCGTATTGGAGAAGTTGCGACCACCGCAGGGCTGCCTGCACAGACCATACGATTTTACGAGCGCAGAGGACTTCTTCCTCAGCCTCAGCGTGACTCAAACGGCTACCGCGCCTACGACGAGTCCGTGCTCTCCCGTCTCGGGTTTATCCGTAGTGGCCAAGGCGCGGGTCTTACCCTGCTCGAAATTGCAACGGTGCTCGAATTGCGCGGTGACGGTGCGACACCGTGCGCCCATGTCGGCGAGCTCCTGAACAATAAGCTTCGGGATGTTCGGACGCGACAGAGGGAGCTCGCCGCTCTAGAAACCGAACTGGAGGCACTCATTGCTCGTAGCGAGCAGCTCGATCCTGCTACCTGTACCGATGCCGAAATATGTCAGATCATCGCCCCTGTGTAAGTGCGGGCGTGTGGCGTCGCGATAGCTGACTGCGCTTCTTGACGAGAGCACGGACGGCGGTGGAAGTGCCTACCGTTCCTGTGCTCGGCTCTGAGTGCGAATCGTGACGATCTGGGCGACGATAATTGCGGCGGCAACTGCGCCCGCGACGACGACTGTGAAGAGATCGCTCTGCACCTTGAGGATAGTAAACGGGATAAGGATCGCGAGATCGAGAACGATCGTCAGAATAGGCAACCAAAGATTGGCCTCAATTTTTGACCGAAGATGGCGAATGACGCCCCACTGCACTGCCATATCCATCGACAAGTAGAGGAACGCTCCCATCGATGCAATTTGGCTGAGATCGAGGAATACCGTAACGATGATGGCGAGCCCTGCGGTGATAATCATCGGCTGGTGAGGGACTGCTTTCGGCAGTGAGGGAGCCTGCCGCATTTTCTGCAGCATCGCGTAGAGCCGAGACACAGAATAGAGGCTCGCGAGCAAACCTGACAGAGTTGCGACAACGGCAATCGCGACCGTGATTCCCACACCCCACGCTCCGAAGAACGGTTCCGCGGCCTGAGCCAATGCGTAATTTCGGGCATCCACGGCACCACGTGCACCGATGCTTGAATTCACAGAAACCGTGATCAAGAGGTAAAGCACGGCGCAAATCGCAAGCGAGTAGAGGATTGAGCGGGCGATGTTGCGTTTGGGGTCACGAATGTCGTCACCCTGATTGGTGATCGTGGTGAACCCCTTGTACGCAAGTACGCAGAGTGTTGTTCCAGCGAGGAGCCCAAAGAGGTCGACGGAATCGCCAGAGGACTGCGCGAAGAAACCGTCGCCGCCGACGGCAACGCCAATCAACCCCGCGATGGCGAGTACGGCGATGCCGAGGATCTTCAGCACCGCGGTGATGGTCGCCGAGCGTTCGACGAGAGTGTTGCCGACGAAGTTCACGATCGCTGCCGCGACGATTGCGGCAACGCCGAGTACCGGCACCAAAATCACGGAGTCCTGCAGGTCGAATGGGCGAAGTAGGTAGGTGCCGAAGGTTCTTGCCAAAAGACTTTCGGCTACGACCATCGACACGAACATGAACAGTGAGAATGAGCCCGCGGCCACACCAGGGCCATAAGCGTCTTTCAGTAGCATGGCGATGCCGCCGGAGGACGGATTCACGCTTGAATAGCGAACGTACGAGTACGAGCTGACGGCGGCGACGATCGCGCCGAGGAGAAAAGCAAGAGGGAAGAAGTCGCCGGCAAACTCCGCGACTTGTCCGACGAGCGCGAAAATTCCCGCGCCGATCATCACCCCAGTCCCTAAGGAAATCGATCCCGTTAGCGAAATCTTGTCAGTGCGATCCGACATTGCTCTTGCCTCTCATTCGCGAGTCATCTCTGCGCTGCGAAGTGACGACTATTCCGATACATACGGGCAAAACCAACTAAGCATCGGTCAATTTCGAATCAACTCCGAGGCCAGACTAGCGAATAGGCATTTCCGCGCGCACGTGGGTAGCTCATCAGTCATCCGGAAACTGGGCGACTGTCGTTTGCCAGTTGTCAGATCTCTGGTCACGCGCTTCTCCGTTTGAGGTCGCAGCTGCTCCGTCTGTCCTACCGTCAACTATTGATTGAGGAGTGGGGTCTGCCTGGAGGCGATCGATATCGAGTTCCCATTCCAACGTCAATTTGAGAACGCTGTGTTCTCCGACGGATTCGTCGTTTCGGATGCTCTTCTCGACTTCAGCCAGCAAAACATTGAGATCAATCGTGGTCGTCATCTTGTTCTTCATCATTCTCCCGCGTAAAAAAGAGCGGGGTACACCTACTGGACGGTAGGCGCACCCCGCTCTTGAGTTAGGCGTTTCTGGTCGTTCAGCCAGAAACCGTACCTATGGCGTCACCGCGTCACGCTGTTAGCCGAGTTCGCTAATATGACGTGGCTACACGCCAGATCTAGTGCTGCCAGTGAGCCTACGCAGCAGCCAGGCAACAATTGCGATCGCGGCGAGGACCAATCCGACCCAGAGCAAGAAGTTCAAGGACTGGACAAGGCCACCGGTGATGGCGAGAGCTATCGCGACGACAACGATAATAATGAGTAGGAGATTCATGATGGGCCTAATCCTTCAGATTCTTGGCGGCGTCTTTGACATTCTCGCCTGCCTGCTTGATGTTTGCTTTTGCTTGGTCGGTTCGCCCTTCAGCGGCCAGTGATTCATTGTCAGTGGCTTTACCGACTCCCTCTTTGATCTTGCCGACCGTATTCTCGGTAGCGTTGTTGATCTCATCCTTATTGCTCATTGAATTCCCCATTTCGTTTGATTATTAGGGTGATGCAGCAGAAGTATTTTCGTCAGGCAAAACGCACGTGACAAGGGCTTGACAATTCATACGGAACGATGCAAAATCATCGCCGTTGGTCGCCCATGATGTTCAGCGGACACGGAAGGCGCACCAATAATTGCCGTCGGGCTAGGCCAGGGGAGGCTGCTGTCGGATAAATTGTGCTGCCTCGCGCTCGGTCATGACGACCATCCCTCGGTCTCCGGCTGAGTTCAGCTCCAACGCCCTAACCCAAGCCGGATTTATCTTTGGGGGAGTGTTGCCGAAGAAGTGAAACTGTAGAGGGATTGACGGCGATAACCAGACGCTTATTCGTCCGATCTCAGGATCGTTCGACGAAACCCAACTGAGGTAGAACGATTCCCGCCGACGCAGTCGAGCTCCGGCCACGACCCTAATGTGCGCCAAAGTGCGGTCATCGAGAACGTATCTCGTACCACTTCCGTAAATGAGTTCACCCACTGCCTCAGCTTGCGACACCGCAAGTTGTTTCGCAAGAGAGATACGTGCAGCTCAACGGTTTCTATCGCTTTACAAGTCGCCATAGCGCAGTATGTGCAGATGGGACATTTCGTGTACGGCGCCAACGCAACGTACGAGTTCTCCGATCGAACCCTGGCCCATGTGAAGGTTGCTGCCGGCTTGAAACTACGTCGTCAGGAATCCTTTTATTTGAGCTGGGTGAAACCAACGTCCGAAGGATCCGGAAGAGTAACGGTGTGGCTGTCACCGTCGATCCCAGTTCAGTTTCAATTTAAGACGCCCCAGCCGGAAGATCTGAATCGAGAGTGGCTCAAAGCTCTCGCGATGACGGCAATGAGCGACCGCGGAATGGTCGTACTTGAGGAACAAGAAGCGGCGGCGTATGTACGAGATCACCCGCCGACACTGTCGACTGGCTAGACCCGAGACCGGAAAGACGTTTAGAGATCACTCGGCCGCACATCGAGACGTAGGCCCTCGGCGATAGTGAGCGTTTGGTCGAGCGTGATGATCGCGCCGGCAATAGTAGCGGTCTGTGGTTCAAGGGTGGACAGGTCACTTCCTCGGAGATCTGCTCCGGTGAAATCGGCTTTGTGAAGCCACGCGCCCGAAAGGTCTAGATCGCGTAGGGTCGCCCCGGCGCACTTGGCGAACATGAGGTCAGTCTCACGCATCCGAGTTCCCACGATTGACGCCGAGCTCAGGTCCGCGCCGGGGAGTCCAACAAAGGACCAGTCGCCACCAGTAATCTTCACGATGTCCCACGTGCAGCCATCAAACATGCTTCCGATCGTCTTGCAACGAACAAACTCAACGTCGAAGAAGTTGCACCTCGTGAACGTGCAGTTCACGAATGCGGAGTCGGTGTGCTTCGAAACGTTAAACTTGACGTTTCGAAATGTGCACTCCGTAAAGACGGCTCCCTTGTTCTCAACCTCGGTGAAGTCGCAGTCCGTGAAGAGGACATTCGCATACTGGTCGGTGGACGAAAGCGTTCGGCCATACCAATCGTCACCACGGACAGTGGTTGTGGTTGGTGGTGCTTCAGTTCCATTGCGGCGATCAGCCATAGTTCAGCAGACTATCGCGCTCATCCATTGAGGCGCCGCACTCAACTTGGATAGTCTTCCGGTGTGAGCGCAATCGATCTCAACAGCGACCTCGGTGAGTGGGACCTCAACGGGTCAATGTCGGATGCCGTCTCCACCGATGATGCTGCGATGTTCGCCATCATCACAAGCGCAAACGTCGCGGCCGGATTCCATGCGGGTAGTCGCGAAAGCATGCTCTCGAGCGCACGACTCGCTGTTCGTCACGGCGTGAGTCTTGGAGCGCATCCCTCTTATCGCGATCGAGAAGGTTTCGGACGACGTGATCGAGAAATCGATTCTTCGACGCTCAGGAGCGAGATTCTGGAACAGGTGAATGCGCTCACCATCGCGGCGAGCGCCGCCGGTACGCAGGTGCGGTATCTAAAGCCGCACGGTGCACTCTACAACCGGATCGTGATCGATGATGAGCAAGCGGATGCGGTGGCGCGCGCAGCGAAAGACTTCTCGCTGCCCGTGTTGGGGCTGGCGGGATCCGCGATCCATCGCGCAGCAGATCGCCACGGTGTGCAGTTTTTCCGCGAAGCGTTCGTCGACCGCGCCTATCTCGCGGACGGGACATTGGCGCCACGCTCGATGAGCGGAGCAGTAATTGCTGACCCTATAGAGGCGGGGGAGAGAGCAGTTCGGATGGTGCTCGACGGCCACGTCCAGTCGATCAACGGCGGTCCCGTGCGTGTCGAAGTCGACTCTCTTTGTGTTCATGGAGACACCGCCGGTGCCGTCACCATGACGTCGACCGTGCGGAAGCTGCTCGCGGAAGCGGGCCTAGAGTTTCGGGCTTTCCTATGAAGATTCTTCCCTTCGGTGACCGGGCGCTCCTCGCCGAGTTCGGTAGCCTCGAGCAGACGATAGGTGCGTTCTTGGCCTGTGATGCAGCCCGAGTGCCCGGAGTCATCGAGCTGATTCCCGCAGCGGCTACGGTTCTCGTGCGGATCAATCCGAATACGCTGTCACTTCGAGCCGCCGAGCAGTGGCTCACCAGTACCTACTCGCGAGCATCCAGCAACGAAAACGTTGGCGGGACCGCAGCCCCGAGCCTCAGCATCCCGGTGCGGTACGACGGCCCCGATCTCGAGTCGGCGGCACTGGTGTTGGGCATCAGCGCCGACGAGCTTGTGTCCCGCCACTCGCAGGCGCAGTGGCAGTGTGCCTTTATTGGATTCGTTCCCGGCTTTGCGTACCTTGCAAGCAAAGATGCGCACTTCGACATGCCCAGACGCGAAACTTCTCGGGAAACCGTGCCCGCAGGTTCAGTTGGTTTGGCGGGGGAGTTCACCGGAATCTACCCACGCAGTTCGCCCGGTGGTTGGCAGATCATCGGAACAACCTCGCTGACGCTGTGGGATGAAGCTCGTGATGCGCCTGCGGCGATCACGTCAGGTATGACCGTGCGGTTTGAGGTGGAAGCTCAATGACGCGGGTAACGGTAGTCGAGCCCGGGCCCCTCACCCTCGTGCAGGATCGCGGACGCCCAGGTTTGGCACATCTTGGCATTGGAGCGTCTGGCGCTATGGACCGAGCCGCACATGCACTCGCCAATCGACTCGTCGGCAATGAACCGGATGCTGCGGGACTTGAGATCCTCTTCGGTCCCGTCGAATTGCGCGCCGAAGACGCTGTGTGGGTCGCCGTAGCGGGAGCTTGGGGGAGTGTCACGATCGGCGGGCACGAGGTGCCGCACCATGCCGCGACACATCTTGGGGCAGGCGAGTCTGTCGTATTCGGCGCCGCTACGCACGGCATTCGCTACTATTTGGCGGTTCGCGGCGGAATCGAAGCGCCGCCCGTACTCGGTTCACGCTCGAGAGACACTCTCGCGAAACTGGGCCCGCCGCCGCTCGCTGTTGGCGACGTTCTCCGGATCGGTAGCGAGCCCCACGCTGCGGTGCCACTTGTGGACGTTGTCCCTGTCGACGCGCCATCGAACGCTGTGGTGATGCTCGAGCTGCGACCCGGGCCCCGTCACAATTGGTTCACACCGGAATCTTGGGATCGGCTGCTCGACCACGAGTGGCACGTATCGGCACGTTCAGATCGTTCGGGCATTCGGCTCGAGGGTGCTGTTTTGGAGCGTACCGAGCGACGTGAACTCCCCAGCGAAGGCATGCTGTCTGGTGCCGTACAGGTCTCACCGGATGGTGCGCCAACGATTCTTGCTACCGACCACCCTGTGACGGGTGGGTACCCCGTAATCGCAGTAGTGACGGATGGCTCCCTCGACGCTCTGGCTCAGTTGCGCCCTGGACAGGAAATTAGGTTCAGGCTCGCGACCGGCCATAGTTGACGGGAGTAGCGTAGCTGGGCTGGTGGGCAGGGACGGAACAGGAACGAGATAGGTCCGCTGTGCAGTTGCTCACTGAGCGACGGTCTCCGCTGGAGTTTCAATCGGTACATCGCTTGTCGTGCGTAATCTTTGCGTGATGGCAAAGCCCGTCGCGAAAGTTGCGGCGATGACAGCAACGATGAGGAGAACGACAGCGCAAAGGGTGAGGCTGCTCGCCCCGATCCATCCCGCGATTGGATAAGTGATGAGGAAGCACGCGTGGGATAGCGCGAACTGCGCCGTGTAGACAAGGTTGCGGTTCGCTGGCGTTGAGGCGTCGGCAAGTAGTCTGGCCGAGGGCGTGTTGACGAGGGACGTACCCATGCCGAGAACCACCCAGCTCGCCAGAAGCCAACCCCATCCGAACGGTGATGTGGCAACCAGCGCGGTTGCAAGGACGGCGGCGACGAGCCCTGCAGTGATAAAGCCCATGCCGGCGATCATGGTGCGAATAACCCCAAGGCGGTCAACGACCCAGGGAACATTGACGGCAACTAGCAATGACCCCATCCCGTAGCTGGCGAGCGTGATTGCGACGGCGGCATCGTCGAGGCCAAACACGTTTCGGGCATAGACAACCGAATTGACGAGCACGATCGCCGTGCCAGCGGCGACCACAATGTTGGTCACCATCAAGAATTGCAGCGTTTTTGTGCGGGCGAAGATGGTGATGCCGAGGGGGAGCCGCTGCCAGAACGTTTTCGTGCTCGGCTCATCGGCCTTCACCGGAAGTCGTGACGCGAGCACGAGGGCAGCAGAAGCAGCAAACCCTATCGACGTGCCAACGAAGAGGTTGTTGTAGCTGACAACGACCAGGAGCGCCGCCGCGATCATCGGGCTTAGTAAGGATTCGAGGTCGTAGGCCAGTCGAGACAGCGATAGCGCGCGTGTGTAGTCCCGTGGGTTGACCAACACTGCTGGTATTAGGGACTGAAACGCAGGGGTGAAGGTTGCCGACGCAGACTGGAGCACGAATACCAGCAGGTAGATCTGCCAGGTCTCGGAGACGAATGGCAGCATGAGTGCGATCGTTAGCCGCACGAAGTCCGCAGTGACTAGTACTGCTTTCTTGGGCATCCGATCCACGATCGCGGCGACAAGTGGGGCAACGCCAACGTAGGCAACCATTTTGATTGTCAACGCCGTTCCGAGCACCAATCCTGCCGCTGCTCCGGCGAGGTCGAATGCAAGAAGGCCCAATGCGACCGTGAGCATTCCAGTGCCGAGTAGCGCAATCACTTGCGCTGAAAACAGTTTCGCGTAAGTGGCGTTGCGGAGAACTTGCAGCATCAGTTGATGTCCGTCGGCGCCGGGTGTGTCGCGCGGTGGTGGGCGGGATCGACACTCAACGAGTGCTCCGCTTGGAAGATGGCTTCGGTAACGAGCTGGCTAGCGTGCTCATTCGCGAGGCGGTAGAAGATCTTGGTGCCGTCGTGGCGCGTGAGGACGATCCGTGCTAACCGCAACTTCGCTAGGTGCTGTGAAACTGATGCCGGTGACTTGCCGACCATGTCGGCCAAGGTGCTCACGGAGAGCTCCTGAGCACGTAACGCGAGAATTATTCGCACGCGAGTCGCGTCAGCAAGCATGGAAAACACCTCGACCGCGAGCTCCACAGAGGTGTCCTCCGAATTCGGGTTATTGCTACTGTCTGCATTCATACGCATATACTAGCACTTGACGCGATTATGTATATGCCGCCATCTGAGCTTTCCGCTACCGCGAACCTCCACTCGAGCCGAGCTGATGTTGTGGCGATCACATTATTCGTCCAGTGACCAAACCACTGTGGGGGAGTGTTGGGCCCCTGAAAGCTCCAGGAGCGGATTACCGGGCACTGGAGCTCATGTTCCCTGGCAACGGCAAGGTACCGATTTCTAAGCTTAACTCAATATTTAAGCACGATGGCGACGTGAAGTGTCGCGCGAGACTAATCGAGCCAGTCACGACATCGGAGGACTACGGGCGGGCTAGCTGTGGTTGCGACGAACCGGTGGCTGGTTGATGGGGCGGCGACGGATCTCAGGTAACTGACATAATGTGCATTATCGGATACCAACTTCATGCTGGAGAGGGGCGAGATAGCCTAGGGCTATAACGGTGGCAATGCAACGACCGTGACGGTCCACAACTGTTGGTTGTCAGTTCTCACCGCAATTGAGTACGTGCCGCTGGGATCGATGTCCATGTCGTCCCTGTGGGCTACGTCATCTGAACTTTCGCGACAGTCGTAGGAGGATTCTGCGACGTTGCCGATCGTAATCGTTATTCGGCCCGGGCCGACACAATCTGAATACACTGCGATGCGTCCCGTTGTTGGGGCGAACGGCGACACATCAATCGATTCGCCAGCATTGGTGCTAGTCGCCAAAACAGTTTCGTCCCCGTGTCGATCTCCAGCAAGTCTGGAGTTTCTGACATAACGGAATTAGTAGCCGTGTTTAAAGCGCTCGGTGTGGACGTCCCGTTGTCGAGGGAAAGCTCTGGGGTGCCGGTGCACCCGCTCGCCATCACCAGCATGCTGGTCGCCACAACAACGTGCATCCACTTGGTCGGCATGCTCATGGGGATCCCCCACCTAATCGGTGATAGTTCCATCCAGCAACGGGGCTGAACGGCTACGCATTGACAGAGTCCAAAGATACCCTCAAATCCCGAGGTTTTGTCAACTAAATGTCAGCTCGGGGACAGTGCATCACCATTTTGCTCAATGTTTAAACGCGCTAGAAACTAGGGTTCCGGCTTCTAACAAACCTTGCTAGCGTCTCGGCGGCGGCTTCGTGATCGATCGCGTCAGGCTCCCCCGACATAGTGATCGTGCCGACGATGGAGTCGTCAACCCTCAGCGGAATCGATCCACCGTGAGCCTTGTACGTGTCGTGGTCGACATCGGTTCGCTCTTCGAACGGCGTACCCGCGGTGAGGTGGCGCAGTTTTACTAAAAGAGATGGTTCGCCAAATCGCTTCGCTACCTCGGCCTTTCCCGCCAGCCAGGGGTCGTTATCCGCGTTTGTTGACTTCAGCTTTGCCTTAAAAACGACGTCGCGGCCCAGAACGATTTCGACCGCGAGGTTGAGGTCCCACTCCTGAATGACGTGTATGGCAATCAGTCCGAGTGCCACAGCATCGTCATTGGTGATGCTCTTGAACTCAATCTCATTCAAATACTCAATATCAGGCACTGAATAATGCGGTATTGGATGGCTCATCGGTTCATCTCCTGAAGTTGCGTGCGGATCACGCTGACCAGCTCAGTCGGCTCAAAACGATCTGTCGTTGCCGCCAACTCGTCGAGCGTCCACCAGCGGTGCTCAAGAACATCAACGCGCTCATCGTCTGTCCAGTGCGCATCAGACGGCTCAAACGCGTCTGTCACCGCCGCATAGAACACTGCGTGGCCAGTGTCATGGTCGGCAGCATCCCACTCGGCCACAAAATCGTGCGACCACACGGGTTCTCCGAGTTCCGTCAGAACGAGACCAGTTTCCTCTTCCAGTTCGCGTACAGCCGCGTCGTAGTGAGACTCCCCCGGATCCACTCCGCCACCCGGCGTCAGCCAGCGGGCGACACCGCTCGTGTCTGGGGCCGTCGTGAGAAAGAGCAAGAACCGTTGATCACGATCAAACAGCAGCACGCGGCTGCTGGCTCGGTTCACTAGCATCCGAGGTCGTTACTTGTTAAGGAAGTCTGAAACGTCGCCGACATAGCGGGTGTTGTTCTCGGGAACGGGCTCGACCGCGGCCGAAGCAACTTCAGCCGCGAATTCGCTCACGTTGTACAGGCGACCAGCGGCTTCCTTACGAGCCTCGATCGCACCGGGGTTGGCCCGCTGCAGCAGCGTCGCCGTGATGGTTCCCTCGATCATGTCGCCCGAGACAACAACAAAGCCGATGCCCTTAGCTTCAAGCTCCGGAATAAGCTCGCGCAGTGCATCCTCGCCCGCACGTTTGCTCAAAGCGACCGGAACGTACTCCGGCATCGTCTCTACAGTGCGGATGAAGTGCGCCTGGTGACTCGTGACGAAAACGACGCGTGAGCCTTCGTGCAGCAGCGGCAACATTGCCTTCAAGAAGCTGACCTGCGCGTCACGGTTGAGCTGCATGGCGTAATCCTCAGCCATGCCACCTTCCATGCCGCCGGACGCATTGAGCACGAGAATCTCGAGGCCGCCGAACTCTGCCTTTACCGTGTCGAACAACGCAGAAACGGTCTCGCTGTCGGTAAGGTCAGCGCCAACTGCGATGGCCGAACCATCAGTCTCATTGAGCTGTGCAACCAATTTGAGGGCTCGAGCCTCTTTGTTGCGGTAGTTGATCGCGACGCGGGCGCCGGCCTGCGCGAAGTAGGTGGCCGTATCGGCGCCAATCCCCCGCGATGAACCAGTAATCAGCGCGCGAGCGCCATCGAGCGAGTGAGCTGCCAGAGGATTCGAATTATCGCTATTCACCCTACGACTTTAGCGGTCGAAGCCGCGCCG
>Ga0314774_1002234_pt1 | contig 11158 bp, 10 predicted proteins | sample MetaGCBIA2018_FD_204515 | JGI IMG/M metagenome (GOLD analysis project Ga0314774, IMG submission 204515) | Cryopeg brine microbial communities from Beaufort Sea near Barrow, Alaska, United States - CBIA 2018 | ecosystem: Environmental > Aquatic > Marine > Coastal | place: USA: Alaska | collected... | reverse complement strand
AGTTTATTGGTAAAAATTTTGTTTTTGACCACCGTCTTGGGGAACGCATTACAAATGATATAGTTTCCCAATGCCACCAATGTGGAAAACCCTGTGACAACCATACCAATTGCGCTAATGATGCCTGTCATTTGCTCTTCCTTCAATGTGATGAATGTAGAGATTCAATGGAAGGTTGTTGCTCTTCGGAATGTCTGGATGTGATCAATTTGCCATTAGTGGAACAAATTCAATTGCGAAAAGGACTCGATAAGGGGAATATGATTTTCAAAAAAGGAAAATCAAAGGACTTAAAATTCAAAAAATCCGGAGCTCTACCCGACGCTGCTTTGGCAGTATTCAAAAAGCCAAAAAATATCCGGCAACGCATTTCAGAAAAAAAGGTGTTGATAGGAAAAGGAGAACACTACTATACCAAATCTAAAATCGCATTGTTTTTAATTGAGCAAAACGAATTAAAGGTTGGAGATAAAATTATTGTTTCCGGCCCAACAACCGGGAATCAGGAACTCATATTAGATCAAATGTACGTGAATGGTAAACTTGCAAACATTGCAAATGCCGGAGATAAAATAACCCTGAATTGTCCCTTTAAGGTTAGGAATTCAGACAAATTGTTTAAAATTATTCGATAGCGAAAAATGGAAAAAGGAAAAATTGAATTAATGGCTCCTGCGGGAAATTTTGAATCCCTTCAGGCTGCAATTCAAAACGGGGCAGATTCGGTTTATTTTGGAGTGGAACAGCTAAACATGAGGGCACGTGCATCTGTCAATTTTACAATGGATGATTTATCGGAAATTGTAAGAAGATGTGAAGAAAAAAATATGCGTACCTATTTAACTCTTAACACCATTATTTACGATCACGATCTTTCAGTTGTACAAACATTGCTGAATAAAGCAAAAGAAGCGGGTATCACAGCTGTGGTTGCTTCAGACCAGGCAGTAATCGCTTCGGCAAAGGGAATAGGAATGGAAGTGCATATCTCTACCCAACTAAATGTAACCAATATTGAAACTGTAAAATTCTACAGTCTTTTTGCCGATACGATGGTGCTTTCACGGGAATTGAGTTTACGGCAGGTTAAGCATATTACAGATCGAATTAAAAAAGATCAGATAAAGGGGCCTTCCGGGAATTTGGTAGAAATTGAAGTATTTGGTCATGGAGCCCTTTGCATGGCGGTTTCAGGAAAGTGTTATTTGAGTTTGCACTCCGATAATTCTTCCGCAAATAGGGGAGCATGCAAACAAAACTGCCGAAAAAAATATACGGTAACAGACCAGGAAACAGGTTTTGAAATTGAACTTGACAATGAATATTTAATGTCACCCAAAGACCTTTGTACGATAGATATTCTGGATCAGGTGATAGATTCCGGCATACAGGTTCTAAAAATTGAAGGTCGTGGCAGGGCGCCGGAATATGTTGCAACTGTGATCAAAACATATCGCGAGGCTATAGACGCTTATTACCTCGGGACCTATTCAAAGGAGAAAGTAACCTTGTGGATGGATGCTTTGTACACTGTTTACAATCGGGGATTTTGGTCTGGATATTATCTGGGACAAAAATTAGGAGAATGGAGCAATCACAATGGTTCAGAAGCCACGCAAAAAAAGATATACATTGGCAAAGGCACTCATTATTTTCCCGAAGCCGGGGTTGCAGAGTTTAAAATTGAAGCATATGACATCAAAAAAGGAGATAAAATATTGATAACCGGACCCAGTACCGGAGTGGAGGAAATGGTGATTGAGGATATGTATGTAAATGATCTGCCATTTGAAAAAGCAATTAAAGGTGATAACATTACCGTAAAATTGCCTTTTAGAGTGAGAATGTCCGATAAATTATATAAAATTACACAAGCCTGATGGTTGTAATCACTTTACAAAGAAAAAAGTGTATTGGTTGCAACTACTGTGTTGAGATTGCTCCTCAATACTTTCAAATGTCAAAAAAAGACGGAAAAAGCGTGTTGTTAAAGTCTGTCGACAGCAAAGGTTTTTTTACACTCAAGTCTCATAATTATTCAATTTTAGATGCTTGTGAAGCTGCTTCAAAAGCATGTCCGGTAAAGATTATTTCAGTAAAAGAGACAAACTGAAAGCTTTTAAGCATAATTACTAATATTGAAACAACTTTTTCGTTTAAATACTTTTATGGAAAAAAAGGAAATTTTTAACCCTCACTTAAAAAGTGATATATTTACCTTATAAAAAATAACAGATCAAATAGTGGAGTAATACCACAAAGAACTTAAACAATATGGGCTGTACAAGCTGTAGTAACGATAAAAACGGGCAACCAAAAGGATGTAAAAACAACGGAACTTGCGGGACCGATGGATGTAATAAACTCACGGTTTTTGACTGGCTTGCCAATATGTCATTGCCGGATGGGATGGAACCTTTTAATTGCGTAGAAGTTCGATTTAAAAACGGGCGGAAACAATTTTTCACCAATTCAGAAAAATTGAGTTTAAGCATTGGGGATACAGTTGCCACAGAGGCATCTCCCGGTCATGATGTGGGAATGGTAACTCTTACCGGAGAACTGGTCAGGGTTCAAATGAAAAAGAAAAAAGTAAATGTTGATAGCGATGAAGTGCTGAAGATTTACCGAAAAGCTTCACAGCGGGATATTGATGTTTGGCAGGAAGCCAGGGATGGAGAGGATAAAATGAAGGTGAGAGCCCGTGAAATAGCCATTAGACTGGATTTGAGAATGAAAATCAGTGATATTGAATTTCAGGGAGATGGATCAAAAGCAACCTTCTACTATACTGCTGAAGAACGTATAGATTTCAGGCAATTAATTAAAGAATTTGCAAGGGAGTTCAATACACGTATAGAAATGCGTCAAATTGGATTTCGTCAGGAAGCTGCAAGATTGGGCGGAATTGGTTCCTGCGGAAGGGAATTATGTTGTTCTACCTGGTTGACAGATTTTAGATCGGTAAATACTTCTGCTGCGAGGTATCAACAGCTTTCTTTAAATCCGCAAAAACTAGCCGGACAGTGCGGAAAGCTAAAATGCTGTTTAAATTATGAATTGGATTCTTACATGGATGCACTAAAGGATTTTCCTAAAATCGAAATTAAACTTTATACCAAAAAGGGCGTTGCAAATTGTCAAAAAATAGACATTTTTCAGGGACATTTATGGTATGCCTATGAAGGGGACTGGATGAACTGGCATAAACTTAGTGCAGAGCAGGCCAACAAAATAATTAAGGCGAATATAGACAGGGAACCTATCGCAAGCCTTGAGGAATATGAAGTACAGGCAATTCCGGATGCTTCCAAACCAGATTTCAACCACGTGGTGGCAGAAGGTAGTTTGACCAGGTTTGACAAGCCAAAAAGCTCAAACAAAAAGCGTAATAAAAATCAGCGACGAAAAGGAAAACCATCGAAAAATGCATAAATCGTTCTTGTTGATTTTGATAATTGTTTCAGTCTGTTTAATGTCCTGTGATAAAAAAAGGGTATTTGACAAGTACCAATCAATTCCGAATAAATGGAATAAAGATTCAATTGTTACGTTTAATCTTCAAAACATTGATTCTGTTCAAAATTATAATCTGTTCATAAATGTGAGGAATAACAGTGATTTTGCTTTCAGCAACTTGTTTTTGATCGCGCAAATTCAATTTCCTCAGGGAAAGGTTATTACGGATACTTTAGAATATCAAATGGCCACTCCGAATGGCCAGTGGCTTGGCACAGGATTTGGGAGCATAAAGGAAAACAAACTTTGGTATAAAGAAAACTTCCGGTTTAATGAGGCCGGGGAATTCAAAGTTTTCATCCAACAAGCGATGAGGAAAAACAGAAGCGAACAAGGAATTGAAAATCTGGAAGGGATCACCCAGGTTGGATTTAGAATAGAAAACACCAAAAATTAGTAATTGCACCCATGGCAAATCCATCTAAGAAATCAAATTCAAAATCTGTTAAAAAATCTACAGGTTTTCGCAACTATATCATTGGCTTTTGGACCCTATTCGGGATCGGAATAATGATCCTGATATTGCTTTTCCTTCTGGCAGGTTGGGGCGCGTTTGGGAAGATGCCTGAGTTTGAAGAACTTGAAAATCCGGAATCCAATTTGGCTACTGAGATCTTTTCATCAGATGGTGAAACCCTGGGCAAGTATTACAGTGAAAACCGAACTCCCATAAAATATGAAGATTTACCAACTGAACTCATCCAGGCACTTGTAGCGACTGAAGATGAGCGCTATTATGAACATTCCGGGATTGATGCCAGAGGAACCCTTAGGGCTGCCGTGTTTTTAGGGACCAGAGGTGGGGCGAGTACAATTACTCAACAATTGGCCAAACTTTTATTTACCGAGGATGTTTCTAACACTTTTATGGGCAGAGTAATGCAAAAATTCAAGGAATGGATCATTGCCATTCGCCTGGAACGCCAATATACCAAAGAAGAAATTATCACCATGTACTTCAATAAGTACGATTTTGTCTATCAGGCCGTAGGAATACGCTCTGCTTCAAAAATTTATTTCGATAAGGAAGCCAAGGACCTTAAGATAGAGGAATCAGCGGTTTTGGTGGCCATGTTAAAAAATGCCGCTTTATATAACCCTATTCGCAGGCCGGAAATGGTAGAACAACGCCGGAATCAGGTATTGAAACAAATGGAAAAAAACGGGTTTTTAACTTCCATGGAAAAGGATTCCCTGCAGGCCTTACCTATGAAAATTACTTTCACACCTCAAGGTCATGACGAAGGTATTGCGACCTATTTCAGGGTTTATTTACAAGGCTTCATGAGAGACTGGATCGAAAATAATCCAAAACCCAACGGAGGTACCTATAACATCTATCGTGACGGATTAAAAATATACACCAGCATAGATTCCCGAATGCAGAAATATGCCGAAGAAGCTGTTTCTATGCACATGGCTAATCTTCAAAAGGAATTTGACTGGCAGAACAGGAATAACAAAACAGCGCCTTTCAGGGATATAGATGAATCTCAGGTTGCCCATATAGTAAAAAATGCGATGCGGGTATCTGCGAGATGGGATAAAATGGAAGCTCAGGGAAAATCCAAAAAAGAGATCGAGGATTCCTTTGACAGGAAAGCCGAAATGAGCGTTTTTAGCTGGAGTGGTATAAAAGATACCATAATGACCCCCAGGGATTCCATCCTGTATTACAAATCGTTTTTAAACGCCGGGATGATGTCCATGACCCCTCAAACCGGGGAAGTGAAAGCATGGGTTGGTGGTATCAATTTCAAGCACTTTAAATACGAACATGTAAAACAAGCGAAAAGGCAGGTAGGATCTACCTTTAAGCCATTTGTTTATGCCACAGCTATAGATCAGTTAAAACTTTCACCTTGTGATGTTCTGCCCCGGAACCATTTTACTATGGAAGCCGGAAAACACGGAAATCAAAATGACTGGTCACCCCGTAACAGTGATAATGAATACGAGGGAATGTTGACATTGAAAAACGCTTTGGCTCTTTCTGTCAATACGATAACAGCACGATTAATAGATAAAATTGGTCCAAAACCGGTTATTGAAATGCTCGATAAATTGGGCGTCGACACCAGGGAAATTCCCGCGGTCCCTTCCCTTGCTTTGGGAACTGCAGATATGAGCGTGTTTGAAATGGTTTCGGCATACAGCACTTTTGTGAATGAAGGAGTGTACGTAAAACCGGTGATAGTAAACCGCATTGAAGACAAAAACGGAACTGTATTGTATCAACAGGTTCCGGAAACCAGGGATGTAATGAGCAAAGAAACAGCCTATGTTACCGTAAATCTTATGGAAGGTGTTACTCAATTTGGTACGGGTACCAGATTAAGAGGGAATTGGGCAGTAAATAATAATTTTTATAAACAAGCGATGACAGGTTATCCATATGATTTCAAGAATCCAATCGCAGGTAAAACGGGAACCACCCAAAATCAAAGTGATGGCTGGTTTATGGGGATGGTCCCCAATTTGGTTTCCGGAGTTTGGGTCGGCGGGGAAGATCGTTCCGTCCATTTTCCCGGTATAGCCTATGGACAGGGAGCAACTATGGCCTTGCCTATATGGGGAATTTATATGAAAAAGGTCTATGCCGATAAAGAATTGGATGTTTCCAGTGGAGCCTTTCCAAGGCCGGAAAACCTTTCGATTGTAATAGATTGTGCAAATTATGGAAAGAAAAATGAAGATTCTCAAAACACTTCAGATGAATTGGAATTTTAGATAATTCCGAAATTCTTAAAATTTTTAATTTAGTTGACTGAAATCGTTGTAGTAAGATCAATATTTTTGTAAATTTCCCAAAACGAAATTTCAATGATCAAAAAAACTGTAAATAACGTTCAGGAAGCTTTAAGTGGCGTTCATGATGGAATGACATTTATGCTTGGGGGTTTTGGACTATGCGGAATTCCTGAAAATGCAATTTCAGAATTGGTGAGGCTCAACTTAAAAGACCTTACCTGCATATCCAACAATGCCGGGATAGACGATTTTGGTCTCGGCCTCTTACTTCAAAAAAAACAAATCAAAAGAATGGTTTCTTCCTATGTTGGGGAAAACGCCGAATTTGAGCGCCAGATGCTCAGTGGTGAACTGGACGTTGAACTCACTCCCCAGGGAACTCTGGCTGCAAAATGCCAAGCAGCACAACAAGGGTTTCCCGCTATTTATACACCCGCGGGCTATGGCACAGAAGTGGCTAATGGAAAAGAAACCCGTGAATTCAACGGAAAAATGTACGTGCTGGAAGAAGCCTACAAAGCCGATTTTGCCTTTGTAAAAGCATGGAAAGGCGATGAAGCCGGAAACCTGATCTTCAAAGGAACAGCCCGAAATTTTAATCCATTAATGTGCGGTGCAGCTACGGTAACCGTTGTTGAGGTTGAGGAATTGGTAAAACCCGGGGAACTGGATCCAAATCAAATTCATATTCCCGGAATTTTCGTACAAAGGATCTTCGAAGGGAAGAATTACGAGAAGAGAATCGAACAACGAACTGTGAGACAAAAATAATTTGAGAATTAGCTAATTTGAAAATTTGAAAGTTGAGAGATGATAAGGAAAATATTATTGTTCAAAAGACTTTTGAGTTTTCTCTAAAAGTAATCTCATTTACGGAAGAATTAAGGAATGATAGAAAATTCGAAATGGCCTCACAGCTATTTAAAAGCGGTACATCCATAGGGGCAAATGTAAGAGAAGCGCAGAATTCTGAAAGTACAGCAGACTTTATTCATAAATTTAAAATTGCAGCTAAAGAGGGCGATGAAACTCAATATTGGTTAGAATTATGTGAGAAATCAACCTTTTTACCCCATCCAAAACCACAACTATTAATTGACTTAAATATTATAATGAAAATTATTTCCAAAATAATAAGCTCAGCAAAAAAGAGATAATTTTCAAATTAACACATTTTCAAATCAACACATTAATAATATGTTAGATAAAAACGGAATTGCAAAACGCATAGCAAAAGAAATCAAAGACGGTTATTATGTAAACCTTGGGATTGGGATTCCAACTTTGGTGGCCAATTTTGTACGTGACGATATAGAAGTAGAATTTCAAAGCGAAAACGGAGTATTGGGAATGGGCCCTTTTCCATTTGAAGGGGAAGAAGACCCGGATTTGATCAACGCTGGTAAGCAAACAATTACAGCATTACCAGGAGCCAGTTTTTTTGATTCTGCAATGAGCTTTGGGATGATTCGCGGCCAACATGTAGATCTCACTATTTTGGGAGCTATGGAAGTGGCTGAAAACGGAGATATTGCCAACTGGAAGATCCCCGGGAAAATGGTTAAAGGAATGGGAGGCGCGATGGACCTGGTGGCTTCAGCAGAAAATATTATTGTGGCGATGATGCATACCAACAGAGCCGGAGAATCTAAATTATTGAAAAGATGCTCTCTCCCTTTAACAGGAGTAGGCTGTGTTACCAAAATTGTAACAGAACTGGCTGTAATTGAAATCACTAAAAAAGGTTTTAAATTATTGGAACGTGCGCCGGGAGTTTCAGTAGATGATATAAAAAGGGCTACAGAAGGCACCTTGATCGTGGAAGGAGAAATCCCTGAAATGATACTGGATTAAGGAAATTGAGAATAACAGGTATGGAAATTAATCAATATAAAAAACCCGTCCCAAATATTTGGAACGGGTTTTTTATATGATTTAAAAATAATAACCAGAGTTTAAAGAAGTCCGTTTTGCTCTACCCATTTAAATTGGTGCTGGTCTTTTGGAATGGAAATTCTACTTGCAATTCGGGTCATTCTATCTGGCAAAGCCAATAAATAATCCCTGGCTTTTTCAGCGTCATCCGTAAGCGAGGTGAATTTATCTATTTCCCAATAAGCATTCAATTTTCTTAGGATATCTATATAATCATAGGTGGTATAAACCCCTAAACGCTGGGCAGCATTGGAGAAATTTTCAAAGGCAGCCGCAATATCCTGACCGGATTCCCTGATGAATTGGGCCGGCATCACGATCTTCTTCTTCATCATATCATGGAAAGCCAACATCATTTCGCTTGGATCATATTCAAAAATGGTCTTTACAAATTCCCTGTATGCCAGGTGGTGCCTCATCTCGTCCCCGGCAATAACGCTGCACATTTTGGCAAGCATTTTATTTCCTTTTTGTTTGGCGAGTTGTCCTACTCTTTTATGGGAAATATTGGTGGCCAATTCCTGAAAACTGGTATAGACGAAATTTTTATAAGGATCCCTTCCGGTACCAATATCAAACCCATCACTGATTAAATACTGCGTGGTTTTTTCAATTTCGCGCATATTTACCCTTCCCGAGAGATAAAGGTATTTGTTAAGGGTATCTCCGTGACGGTTTTCTTCCCCGGTCCAGTGGCGAAGCCATCTTGACCAGCCATCGTGTCCGTGTTGGTTTACCCCTTCCATATCCATTAACCAGGATTCGTATGTAGGCAGAGCTTCTTCGGTAACCATATCGGCTACAAGAACAACCCAGAAATCGTACCCAAGTTCCTTAGATTCTTCTCTTATTTGTTTGATCTCCTCCATGTAATTATCATTTTGAAGATTGGGCAAAAGATCTGAGGGTTGCCAGATTTCTTCAATTGGGATCAAATATTTATTAATATAACCATCGATTGTTTTCTCAACGGTTTGCATAACTTCTAATCGGATGTTGGATAAGGCCATAGCTTTTATTTTTAAAGGGTTTCCAAACAATACAAAAACGAATTTTGTAAAGCGCTGGCTAATTTTTATTTAGTCTAATCAAAAATGATGCAACGATTTTCAAATATATAAATTTATTGAAAAGTTAGGGTAGAAAAGCCTCTAAATTTCTTCCCTTTTCTTTCGGATAAAGCTTGTATACGGGGTCACTTTGCCAGATTTTATTGGAATTTATATCAATGGCAGAAAGTTTTCCCTTGAAAGCCGCCCCGGTATCTAAATTCCAAACATTTGCCATTTTGACCGGATTACTCTCATCAATTCGGGTAACGGGAGTATGTCCAATAAAGATCTCTTCAAATAATTGCAAACGCGCTGGATAAAATTTATGGGTGAGCGGCAAGGTTTTATCCAGTGATAAAACCATTTCCCACAAAGTACGATCCCAATAAAAAAAGCTGGAATAATATTCTGATTCCGGACCGCGAAGGTTGGTAAATCCTGCATGTACAAATAACCTGTTTTGCCCGTCAACATAAAAATTCTGCATCTGTTCATAAAACCCAATATGGGTTTTGATTTTTTCAGAAGAAAGGTTTTGGTAGGCATCAATACTTGTTTGCCCACCATGCATCAGCCATTGTTCGTTGTAATCGCCGGTTATTAACCATTGATGCGTTAGATCGTCATGGTTTCCACGCAAGAAAACACAGGTGTTTTGATTTGAGAGTTCAATTAAATAACTTACCACATTGGCAGAATCGCTCCATCCATCTACATAATCCCCTAAAAATATCAGTTTATCATCTGGGGTTAAATCAATTCTTTCAAACAATTGAACCAAAGCCTTTAAGCCGCCGTGGATATCCCCAATTGCAATTGTTCTGTTCATATTAGCTATATTTTATCTTTCTTAAAATCCGCATACTTTCCTTGTATTCGTGATATGCTTTTTTATGAAGCCTTAATGCCTCTTTTGCACTTTCAAGTTTTTCTATGGCATCCTCAAAATGATTAAAAGAACAAATTAAATAGGTTTCCGGAAGATTTATAAGATCCTTCTCTTCCTGTTTATTGAGAGTTAGGCCATTCTTTAATTTTGAAAGCAAAGCATTATTGGCGTTGTAAATATGATGTAGAATTTTTTTATCGAATTGAGGCGGTTCAAACAATAATTTGCTTTCCATCTCGTAGCTCGCGTTATCCTTGAATTTAATGGTGACTTCTTCCAGCGGATAATACTGAAATTTATTTTCCAATCCCAGGTGTACATATTCCACAATTTTGAAATAATCATCGGTAATACTGATGCTTACTTCATCTAATTCAGAATAAAAAAGCTTCACCTGTTCATTGATCAGTTCAATATCCAGCCGCGAATAGTAAGTGTCATTTTTAATTTTTTTAATTTTCCCGGCCCAGCAAACCACAAAATACTCCTTGAACACTTTATAAGTGGGATGAAAATCCTTTCGTTTGTTCATAAAATCGAAGACACCATCCAGGGTGAGTTCAATATTGTTTTGAGCATGGTTTTCTATTGAAGCAACTATGCTGGAGTTTACATCCTTTATTTCGATCCCGAATACTTTCGGCATACTTATACTGCCTTCCCTGATATAAACTGAACCACCGTAGTATTTCCAGATGTTTTTTCGCAGGGAACAGATCTTTCCGTTATTAGGTCTTATAGTCACCAATCCCACCACTAAATAATCCGGTAAATGTGGAAAAGGGATATTCTCATACGAAACCAAAGGCGGATTTGAGAGATAGGCGTTTACAAGATTCTGGATTTTACTGTCATCAAAAAAGTCCACTCCCCGGATGCTATTGTCATCGTCTTCAACTCCTATTACCATATAGGAATTATTGTTGGGATTGGAATTTGCCAAAGCGCAAATGTGTTTTAAAAATTTGGCTTTTCCTTCTTTTTGGCCAATATTGAGCAACCGCTTTTTATC
>Ga0314774_1002233_pt1 | contig 11161 bp, 9 predicted proteins | sample MetaGCBIA2018_FD_204515 | JGI IMG/M metagenome (GOLD analysis project Ga0314774, IMG submission 204515) | Cryopeg brine microbial communities from Beaufort Sea near Barrow, Alaska, United States - CBIA 2018 | ecosystem: Environmental > Aquatic > Marine > Coastal | place: USA: Alaska | collected... | reverse complement strand
TTTCCTTAATTTTTCAGCTTTGGAGGGAACATCAATGTAAAATGATAATTCCTATTTATTCGTCATCGGCTCCGCAAATGGTAGTTTTAAAGATTTACGATCTAATGACAATGAAGTTATTATAAAATTTTCCCCGTTGCACTGATATTTGTCATACTTCAAAAGCTCTGTGGAACTATTTTATTTGTCAGCCTTTACCACCACAAATGAACCTTCTCCATAACCTTGTTTTGGATCCTGCACTTTTTTGATCTGTTCTAATTTTCCAAAAAGGGTTTGATTATATTCTAAGTTCCTGAACCCAGCCTCTTTGAGTAAATTCTCAATACGACCTACGTTATAAAAAGTGGCGTGTTTAAAAAATGTGCTGCGTCCCCGTTTATCTTCGTACTGCTTTGCAACGCTTTGATCCTTATCTAAAAAACCCACAATAATAGACCCCCCGTTTTTTAAAACCCGGTGGGCTTCAGCGAAAGCTTCTTTAACATTATCCAGATGACAAATAGTGACAAACAATACAAAATCGAATTGCAGGGCCGCATAAGGAAGATGTTCAGCAACCCCTTTCATAATTTCAATATTCCTGTTCATGGCTATTTTTGCCATTTCCATTGCTGGTTCAATTCCTTCCTTGATTCCCAAAGGTTCTGCAAATCTTCCGGTCCCCAGGCCTACTTCAATTCCCCGTAAATTTTCAGGTAATTTTAGAAATTGCTCCTTAATTGCGGCAACTTCTGAAAGATATGCGTCGTTATGTTTTTCATACCAGGCTTCATATTCTTCTACGTGCGAGTTAAAAATATCTGATTGTATCATCTTTCTGGTGATTTATGGTTACTATAAATTTTAAAAATTTTACCATAAAAGACAATGATAAATATCAGCGCATCAAAACTTTAACAATTTAATATTAAGAGTATCGGGAAGCTGCAGACACTTTATAAAATTCCCTGTTTTAATTTATAGATATGATAAATCTCATTTTATTTTTCTTGAACAGGTGTTACTTTTAGATAACAATTATATCACCTGGAAAGTTTTGACTGCCCAGGAATTTAAATAAGTGCCTTATGGACAAACTAAAAAACAAGGTCGCAATAATCACCGGGGGAGCCGGTGGAATAGGTAAAGCTACCGCAAAACTGTTTTTAGATGAAGGAGCAAAAGTAATGCTTGTTGATCTAGACGAAAGCGAATTACAAAATACAGTCGCCAATCTTGACAATCCAAATGTATCCTATTGTGTAGCCGATGTTTCAATTGCAAAAGATGTAAAAAAGTATGTAGCGGAAACCCTATCGGCTTTTGGCAAAATTGATCTTTTTTTCAACAATGCGGGAATTGAAGGAAAAACCCACCCAATAGCGGAATATCCCGAAGCTGTTTTTGACAAGGTGATCGCTGTAAATTTAAAAGGAGTTTGGCTGGGATGCCAGAACGTAATACCTGCAATGGAAGATGGAGGCAGTGTAATTATCACCTCCTCTGTAGCCGGTTTAAAAGGTTTCAAGGGCCTTGGTGCTTATGTTGCAAGCAAACATGCTGTAATTGGCATTATGCGCGTTGCCGCCCTGGAATTTTCCGACAGGATGATCCGGGTGAACTCTGTACACCCTGGCCCGGTAAATAACCGAATGATGCGTTCGATTGAAAAAGACATGTCCCCAGATAATCCAACCGAAGTTCAAAAAGGCTTTGAGGCAGCAATCCCCTTTAAACGCTATGCCGAATCAAGTGAAATAGCAGAACTGGTTTTATTCCTGGCTTCTGATGAAAGCAAATATATTACCGGAACAACCCAGGTGATAGATGGTGGGATGTATATTGCTTAATTCAACAATCTATTCCGGAATTAAGGCTGCATTTTTGAAGTACTTGACGGTTTTTACTTCCGTATCGGTAAATGGTGATGCCTTTTAATTTGTACTCCCAGGCCTTAAAATATATTTCTGAAATATCTTCAACGCTAGTATTTTCAGGCAGGTTAATTGTTTTTGAAACTGCATTATCGGTATGTTCCTGAAAAGCTTTTTGATGGAGTAAATGATAGTCCCAGGAAATCTCGAGACTGGCCTCAAATAATTTCTTGAACTTATCAGGAACCTCAGCAATATTTTTGACACTTCCCTGGCTGAGTATTATATTCTTTACTTCCATATTCCACAAGCCTAAAACTTGCAGTTTATTGATCAAAAGAGCACTGATTTCTGTTTGTGTTTCTCCACCAAGAATTCCCACCCTATTGTAAGCTAAAGCAAACAAAGGCTCTATGGAATAGGAAGTGTTCGCAAGCACCGAAATTGTGCCCGTTGGGGCAATACTATTGCAGGTGGCATTCCGCAATTCCGGCTCGGGGTAATAGATACTTTCCTCCCATTTAGGGAATTTCCCTTTTTCTTTTGCCAGGCTTTCCGAAGCATTATAGCTGCTGTCTTTTATAAACTTCATGATTTTTTCGGCCAGATTTACTGCTTCCTGAGATGCGTATGGAATCTCAAGCTGGATCAACATTTCAGCCCAGCCCATAACTCCCAGGCCAATCTTTCTGTGCGCTTTGGTTACCGCTTCTACTTCGGGCAACAAATAATGATTTATACTAATGATATTATCCAAAAACCTGATGCCGGTCGTAACAACCCTCTCTAATTTCCGGTAGTCTATCTCGGGCCTCCCCGATAAAAAAGAAATCATTCCTGAAAGATTGACAGATCCCAGGTTACAACTCTCATAATCCACGAGAGGAACCTCCCCGCAAGGATTGGTACTTTGAATTTCTCCGGATCCTGGCAAGGGATTGCTCCTGTTGATGGTGTCCAAAAACAAAAGCCCAGGATCTCCTGTTTTCCAGGCCTGCCTGACAATATTTTGCCATAGAGCAGTAGCTTTTACCGACCTTTCAATTTTTTTTGTCCGCGGATTGATGAGATCCCAATCCAGGCCTTTTTCTACGGCCTCCATAAATTTATTGGTTACCCCCACCGAAATATTGAAGTTTTTAATAGACTTATCATCAGATTTTGAATTGATAAAAAGTTCAATATCGGGATGATCTATGTTCAAGATCCCCATATTGGCTCCTCTTCGTTTCCCTCCCTGTTTCACATTTTCTGTAGCGGCATCGTATATTTTCATAAAAGCAACAGGCCCGGAGGAGGTTCCACCGGAATTAGTTGTCCAATCGCCCTTTGGGCGTAGTTTTGAAAAATTGAAGCCTGTCCCTCCCCCGCTTTGATGAATTAATGCAGCGTTCTTTAAGGTGGTAAAAATAGCTTCCAGGCTATCCTCAACAGGTAAAACAAAACATGCACTCAATTGGCCTTTTTTTACGCCCGCATTCATCAGGGTAGGAGAATTGGGCAAAAAATCAAGTTGAAACATCAGATCAAAAAACCGGGTTTCCCAAATAGCCCGATCTTTTTCTTCAGCTGAAGCTATAAATTTTGCCACCCGTTCAAACATTTGTTCCGGGGTTTCTATAATTTTTCCTTCATTAGCTTTTAGGAGATAACGGTTCTTTAAAATTTGAATGGCATTTTTTGTAAATGTTGTCATACCCGGTTTTTTTAGTTTTAGGTTAAAAATCAATTGATACCACCTAAACGTTTTATAATTTGGGTCAATAAAAGGGCGCTTAATCCAAACATCCCCACAGTTATAAATTGGGCAGCTGTTAAAGACTCCAATGAAAGTGCTTCTTTAAAGATTGGAACATAATAAGCAACCACCATAATTAGAAGTGAAAGCGCAATGGCCCCCCACACATAGAAATTAACGGTAACCTCGTTTTTAAAAAAGGACCGGTGGCGTTTTGGCAAATTGAACACATTGAGGAGCTGGGCTAGTACCAAGGTGTAAAAGGCCATATTATTGACAATATTCGGCGGCAATTTTAAAATAGAAGAGGTGTAAAATGTAATCCCTATAACTGCTGCAGTAATACACAGGCCATAGACAAGGATCGAGGCCCAATTTTTTTTTGTGACAATAGGTTCATCCGGGTTTCGGGGTTGCTCCTTCATTATATCTTTTTCACCTTTGCCCATTCCAAGAGCCAGGGCCGGGAAAACATCGGTTACCAGATTGAGAAATAGAATTTGCAGGGGAAGGAGGGGCAAAGGCAAATTGGAGATGGAAGCACCTGCAACTGCTATAATTTCAGCAAGATTACAGGACAAAAGATATATTACAAACTGGCGAATATTCCCGAAAATGTTCCTTCCCTGCCGAATTGCCAGCTCTGTAGAGGTAAACTTATCGTCCATAAGAATAACATCAGCTACTTCTTTTGCGGCTTCTGTACCGCGAATCCCCATAGCTATTCCAATATCGGCCTTTTTTAAAGCGGGCGCATCATTAACCCCATCTCCAAGCATTCCCACAATGGCATTGTGGGCCTGGTAAAAATCTATCAGATCCAATTTCTGCCTGGGGATCATTCTGGCAAAAATGGTTGCTTTTAGAATTTTGTCATCTTCCCCCTCGCTTAAATTTTTCATATCCGTGAGCTCATTGCCCTGAATAACACTTTCAGATGGACTATTTGGCTCAAGCAATCCTATTTCTTCCCCTATTTTTCTTGCGGTCCCGGGATGATCTCCGGTAATCATGATCACCCTTATTCCCGCATCTTTATAGGTTTGAATAGCTTCTTTAACATCTTCCCTTGGAGGATCCAAAAATCCCATAATTCCTATAAATACAAGTTGCTGTACCAGGTTGTCTTTATCAAGTTCCGTATCTGATTCCCGGTATGCAAAAGCCAGAACACGCAAACCTTCTGAAGCAATCTTATCTGATAGTTTCTGCCATTTTTCCTTTTCTTTCAGCGGTTTTATTCCTTCTTCGGTTAAAATGGAATCACTGGATTCAATAACTGATTCAAAAGCCCCCTTGACAAATACATAATATTTGTCTTTATTTTTGTTCAGTGTAGCCATTATTTTACGCTCTGCATCAAAAGGTAATTCCAATACTTCCGAATATTGATCCCTGATCTCGTTGAAGTTGAAACCAACTTTCTCAGCGAAGTCTATCAAAGCAATTTCCATGGCATCGCCGGTCTTTTTTTTTGCATCAGGTTCTATATTATTGCATAAAACCCCAACCTCAACGATCCTGGTAAATACCTCATCATTTTTAAAGGAATCGCGATTCTCAAAATCCTTCGAATTAAATTCCTTCTCATGAAATACCAGCTTATGGACCGCCATTTTATTTTCGGTAAGGGTCCCTGTCTTATCGGTACAAATAATGCCGGTTTCTCCCAGGGTTTGCACGGCTTCCAGTTTTTTGATGATCACATTTTTCCTGGAAAGCCTCACCATTCCCCTGGCCAATGCAATAGTTGCAACAATTGGCAAACCCTCGGGAATAGCGGCTACGGCCAGTGCAATCCCAGTTTCAATCATTAACAACAAATCTTTCCCCTGAAAATATCCACTTATAGCTATTATTACAGCCAGGATAATTGTTAACCAGATAAGCTTTTGGCTCAATTTGTTTAATTTTTTTTCCAGAGGAGTCCCCTCCTTTTTGGCTTCCTGCGCCATGGTGCTGATTTGCCCGATATGGGTTTTATCTCCAGTTGCGGTGACCACAGCCTTAGCCGTTCCCCTTTCAACAATAGTTCCTTTAAAAACCATATTGCTTTGTTCCACCAAAGATGTTTCTAAAGGCAATTTATCCAGCTTTTTTTCCACCTGATTGCTTTCCCCTGTAAGCACGGCTTCTTTCAATGCCAGGTCCTGATTTTCGATAAGGCGGGCATCTGCAGGGATCACATCCCCGGCTTCGATCAGAATAATATCCCCGGGCACTAAAAACCGCGATTTTAGATCTTTTGGACTGCCATCACGCAAAACATAGGCGACAGTTTGGGCTATTTTTTGAAGTGCCTCTACCGATCGTAAAGCCTGCCATTCCATGAAAAATCCAATCAAAGCGGTAATTACAATAACAATAAGAACGGCAAAACCCTCTACCCACTCATTAAAGAGAAATGCCAATCCCATGGCACCGGCCAAAATATAAATAATGGGATCCAGGAGTTGTTCCAGAAATATTTTCCAAATGCTTTTTGGCTTTTTTAGTTTGAGGATGTTTTCCCCAAAAGTTTTTAGGCGTTTTTTAGCTTCAGCCGAAGTTAAACCGCTGTTGGCATCGGCACCCATATGAGTGATAACATCCTTTACAGATTTGGCATGAGGATCTTTCGGCATTTCCATGTTTAAAGCTTTTGCGGTAAAAATTCCTTCAATGCAGGATTAGTTTTTTGAAAATCTAAAATTAAATCCTACAAAAAAATCAAACTTTTTAACATTCTAATTTACAAAGGGTCAGTGTTTTTTTAGATGATATTTATCATTGTATTGAATTCCATCCTGAAAATTTTGTGGTTATTTTTTTAGAATTTTGTGGAAAATGTAATATTCACGAATACCGGTAAATCTATGCTTTAGCCCCGGTTAACTTCGACCTAAAATATTAAAATTATTTTTCAATATAGCTTTGATTATAAAGTCTATGATGCAAAAAATTCCAAGCTTTTTTGTGTCCTTTTTCATTGCCACAAAGACAAAAAGAACAGCTGGAAAAAGTTTTATAAAAAAAAACAGGCACGCCTTAAGCCTACCTGTTCTTGCGAAGAAATTAATTTTATTTTCCACCAAGGAAATTTTTAATTTTCCCATTACTGCTAAAAGGGAAATTAGATTCTCCTAAAAAAAATATTTCTAATTTCTTCGTTGTGGTTAATTACCGATTTTAAACAGTAAATAACCCAAAATTATAGAAGGAAGCAGAGTTTCCAAACGGCATCCCTGCTTCCCGGAGACATTAAATGCTGTCAAATGACTAATCACTTTAATTAAAAAGTGACACGGGAAACACCCGGCAATAAGACAACCTTAATATCTCTTTCTATATCTCTAACTAATTAAAAGAACATTTTAATGATACTAATTTACTTTATGTACGATTCAAAAAAAATGATAAATATCAATTTTAAAAAAAAATTATATTTAATTAACTTAGAGTTTTTGAGCCTTAATAGCATCCTCTATCTGGTATTTATATTGACATTAAGTCACCAAAAGCACAAAGGTTTTTATTTGAAGCTTTGAGTTTCTTTTGAACTTTTCGAATGGCCTTTTGATCGTAGCAGCTAAACAAAAAAAAGTTGTGTTCAATTTTTACCTTTTCTTTTAACACTAGGCACTTCAGACTTCAGGCACTTTAAATACTTATTATAAGGCATAACTTTTTTTTCCCGCAGCTTCAGCCTTATTGATATTTTCAATTCCTTTTAGAAGCGCGTCCGGGTTAAATGAAATACTGTCTATTCCCGCTTTGACCAAAAAAGCAGCAAATTCGGGAAAATCACTGGGAGCCTGGCCGCACAAACCTATTTTCTTTTTCGCTTTATTGGCTTTTTCAATGGCAAGGGAAATCATTTTTTTGGAGGCAGGATCATTTTCGTCAAAAGCTTCTGCCATCAGTTCAGAATCCCGGTCTATTCCCAGGGTAAGCTGGGTAAGATCGTTTGAGCCTATTGAAAATCCGTCAAAAATTTCAGCGAATTCATCAGCGAGTATCACGTTACTCGGGATTTCCACCATCATATAAATTTCAAGATTATTTTTCCCTTGTACCAATTCTTGATCGGCCATTATTTTGATCACTTTTTTGCCTTCATCCAGGGTCCTGCAAAAAGGGATCATCACTTTTACATTTGTCAATCCCATCTCATCCCTCACTTTTTTAATGGCTTTGCACTCCAGTTGAAAACCTTCCCTATATAACTCGTTATAATACCTGGCTGCACCCCTGAAACCCAGCATTGGGTTTTCTTCTTTGGGCTCAAATTGGCTACCCCCTATTAAATTCGCGTATTCATTCGTTTTGAAATCACTCATCCGCACGATCACTTCTTTCGGATAAAATGCCGCGGCCATGATGGCAATTCCCTGAGAAAGCTGATCTACAAAATAATCTTCCTTATTCGGATAATTTTTGGTTAGGTCCTCAATCGTTTTTTTTATCGAAGCATCCTTTAACTCGTCAAATTTCACCAATGCCATGGGATGAATTTTGATCCTATGGGTAATTATGAATTCCATTCTAAGCAACCCAATCCCGTTATTGGGATAAAAGGAAAGCTGAAATGCGCTGTCCGGATCTGAGAGGATAAATTTAGCTTCGGTTTTTGGAAGTTTGATCGCGCTTAGATCGAATTGATTTTCCTCAAAAGCCAATTCCCCTTTAAAAACAAATCCGGTTTTCCCTTCAGAACAGGAAATTGTAATAATTTCCCCGTCTTTGATTTTTTGGGTGCCATTATCGGTCCCTACAACCGCAGGAACCCCAAGTTCCCTCGCCACTATTGCAGCATGACTTGTCCTGCCGCCATGGTTGGTAACAATTCCTCCCGCTTTTTTAAGCAAAGGATCCCAATCCGGGCTGGTGGTATCTGTTATTATAATATCCCCTTTTTTGAGCTTATCAGCCTCTTTGGGAGACTTTAATATTCTAGCCACCCCAATGGCTATTTTAGAGCCAACGGCATTCCCTGTGGCCAGCACTTCGCTTTTCTCTTTTAATTTATATTCGATGTGAACATTTTTCTTTTTTGGATGATGAACGGTTTCGGGTCGTGCCTGGATAATAAAAAGGGAATTTGATATCCCGTCTTTTGCCCATTCAATATCCATAGGTTTTTTATAATGTTTTTCAATTTCAAAAGCCCATTTGGCCAAAGTGATCACTTCTTCATCTGAAAGCACAAACTGATTTTGTTTGGCTTCTTCGGTCTCAATATTTATCAATGAAGAATGACCGTTTGAGGAGGCATAGATCATTGTTTTAGTCTTGTCCCCAAGTTTTTTTTCCAGAATTGCATTTTTGCCCTGAGCTAAGGTTGGTTTGAATACATAAAACTCGTCCGGGGTTATGGTGCCCTGCACGATATTTTCTCCAAGTCCCCAAACTCCCGAAAGGAGGATCACATTTTCAAAACCCGATTCCGGTTCTATGGTAAAACCAACTCCAGAACAGGCTTTATCTGAACGTACCATCATCTGCACCCCGACAGATAAAGCGATATCGTTATGCAAAAAGCCTTTATCCTCCCGGTATTTTATTGCCCTGTCGGTGTATAAGGATGCAAAACATTCCTTGACGGCATGCAGCAGGGCTTTATCTCCCCTGATATTTAAAAAGGTATCGTGCTGGCCCGCAAAACTGGCCTCGGGCAGATCCTCTGCGGTGGCGCTACTTCGCACAGCGACATCAAGATCAACCTTATCGCCCAAATAATGATAGGCCTCAATAATTTTTTCACGAAAACTTTCAGATAAATTTCCATCCATAATAAGCTTCCTCGCCCCGGAACCAATTTTTGAAAGATTGGAAAAGTTTTTTCTGTCCAGATCTTTCAACAAATCTTCAAGGGGTTTTTCAAGCTGATTGTCCTTCATGAATTTCCAGAATGCATCGGAAGTTGTCGCAAATCCATTAGGGATTTGAATCCCCTTAATGGTCAACTCATTGTACATCTCTCCCAAGGAAGCGTTTTTCCCTCCAACCAGTGGGAGATCTTTCATTCCAATCTCCTTAAATTTTTTTATGAGCACTTCCATTTCTTTGTGTTTTTTAAGATCAATAAGGCACTAATTGGTATCCCATATTCAATAAGAACACTCCCAGCAGAAATAAGAGCACATAGATTACCTGTACCAACTTTACATTAATATATTCAAGCCATTTTGCCAATTGCCGGGGGAAGCTAAAGCCCACCAGGCCTTCAAAAAGTGACACCCATCCAATAGCTGTGATTATAAACCGCCAATCCGGCTCCCAGATATTGTGAAAAAGGATATTGAGCAATCCAATTACTATAGCTAAAAAAGAGGTTATAATAAGAAACTTTTGATCTTTTACATCTTCGAATATTTGCCTGATACGGATAGGATTAAAACTTAGAACGAAGAAAAAGATCAAGAGGTACCAACCCCAGAACTTTGCTAAAAAAAGCGATGTTTCCATGATGTCAGTTTTTTAACTCCTCTAAAAATACCCACTCTATTTCTTTTTTAAAATGATATATGTCATTCTAAAATTTAAATTTTTCAATGAAATTTGATAGAGAGGAGGATTTTTGCAATTTTAATACCAAGCCGAATGAAAAATATCATAACCTTAACCGTAAATCCCGCGCTGGACACTTACACCACTATTGACCACCTAGAGCCAAATAAAAAACTGAGATGCCAGCCCCCAATGATAGATCCGGGCGGAGGAGGCGTAAATGTTGCCAGGGTAATTCACCGCCTAGGAGGAAATTCCACCGCGATTTATACCCGGGGGGGACATACAGGAAAAATATACAGCGATTTGCTTGACAAAGAAGGGATAGATCAGGATCCGGTAAAAATAAAACAGAACTTAAGGGAAAATTTTGCCGTAACCGAAACCTCAACAGGGAATCTTTTCCGGTTTGGGTTACCCGGGCCGGTCTTGGAAAAATCGGAATACAAGAGTATCCTGGATAAAATAGAAAATATCAACCATGCTGAATTTTTGGTGGCGAGTGGCAGTTTGTGTCCGGAAGCACCGGCTGATTTTTATGCGCAGGTTGCCAAAAAAGCCAAAAAGAACAACCTTAAATTTATCCTGGATACCTCGGGCAAAGCTCTCTCGGAAATCCTTAAGGTTGGAGCTTTTCTTCTCAAACCAAATAATGAAGAACTGGAAGATCTCACCGGGAAAAAAGCCACAAATCAGAAAGAACAAAAAAAGTTGCTGTTGGAAATATTGGACAACTATCCGGTGGAAGTCATTGTACTTTCCCTGGGTGCAAAGGGCGCCATATTGGCCACTGGAAATAAAGCAACGCATTTCCCGGCACTTAAAGTTTCCGCCCAAAGTTCCATTGGTGCAGGAGATAGTATGGTCGCGGGAATTGTATATAGTTTATCCCTGGGAAAATCTTTGGAGGAAGCTGTACTGTACGGTTTGGCCTGCGGAAGTGCGACCTTGAAGTCCCCGGGAACAGAATTATTGACAAAAAAAGATACCGACTTTTTTTATAAAAAACTGGTTTCGGAAAAACTGAAGGCCTAGAAATCCGGTTTTGAGGATATCGGGCAATCTCCTGAATTATTGT
>Ga0314774_1002232_pt1 | contig 11162 bp, 14 predicted proteins | sample MetaGCBIA2018_FD_204515 | JGI IMG/M metagenome (GOLD analysis project Ga0314774, IMG submission 204515) | Cryopeg brine microbial communities from Beaufort Sea near Barrow, Alaska, United States - CBIA 2018 | ecosystem: Environmental > Aquatic > Marine > Coastal | place: USA: Alaska | collected... | reverse complement strand
ATTGCTATGGATATAACAAGTTTTATGTCATTCAAAAAAAATAGATATGATTAAAAAGGTAATCCTTATCATTTTAACTAGTATTCTTTTCGCTTGTAGTAATGATAATGAATCACATAATCCACCATCCATAAATATTTTATCTCCTGCAAATAACAGCACATTTGGTGTTGGGGAAGAGATAGTTTTTCAAGGTAACGTAAATGATACTGAAGATTCAGGATCTCAATTGGAAATTTCAATATCAAGTAGTATTCAAGGAAGTTTAGCCACTAATATTCCCATAACTAATAACTCTTTTAGTTATATAAGGAGTAACCTAACAGAAAGTGAGCATTTAATTACCATAACAGTGACAGATTCTGATAATGTACAAAGGCTTAAAACGGTTACAATAAATATTTCAGACCCTCATGAGCCAGTAACATTGAACCCTACATCTGTACAAAATGGTGAATTATTATTAAACTGGTCAGTTTCGAATGAATCAAAATTTGAAAGTTACAATATTATGCGATCTGAAAATGAAGGACGTACTTATGAAGTTATAGATACCATTTCAAATATTAATATAACTAATTATACGGATTCCAATGTTGAGTTTGGGGTTAGTTATATTTATAAGATAAGCACTACACTTTTAAATTCAACTGTAGTTCCAGTGAGTAATATTGAATCTGGAATATTTGAAACCGGTAATTTTATTGATTTAGGAACCGATATAGTAAGGTTAAAAATAGATCCAGTACGTCCATATATTTATGCATTGGATGAGTATAATGGTAATATACTAGTTATTAATAAACAGACTTTGCAAGTTGAAAATACAATCTCAGTTGGTTCTTCCAATGATATGGATATATCTCTTGACAACTCCAAATTATATGTAGCTTGGTCTTATCACCATATTGTAGTTGTTGATCTTGACACACAACAAATAATTAATACCTTTAAATGGGACGCAGACTTGGAAAGTGATGTAGCATGGCCTACCCGAATTGTTTGCATTGGAAATGACAAACTTGTAGTACTAACTCATAATGGCTATGATAATATAGCTTTAATTAATGCTAATAATGGTGAGATTCTATCGTGGACTGACTCCCTTTTTTACGTTCCCAGTTTAATAACATCTCCTGATAGGATGTCTGTGTTAGTTATAGAACATTTTAATTCCACAGGTGGTAGTATAGGTAATACAGCATATCGTTATAATCTGGAGACCAATGGATTAATGTCTCCAAAAAGTGTTGATAATACAGAAGACATTAGTTGTAACACCTATGCAGCTACTGCTTTTTCTGGTAATGGAGAATTCATTTTCTATTGCGGAAAAAAGATTGCGTATAATGATTTAAGCACACCAATTGGAACATTTGATGAAGGAATACACGCAAGTAACAATGATGGAAGTATAGTTATAGGGAGTAAACATATTTGGGATGCCAATAATTTTAATATTACTAAAAGTTTACCTTTTACAAATTCAGGAACAATGGTATTGGATAACAGTACAGACATTGTTTATATATATTACCATATCTCTGGGAAACTATATTATTTTGATATTAATTAATAAACGACATACAATAACTAAGCGTTCCCCGAGAGCAATCGGGGCAAGCTGTGTGGCCGGTACGGCCTAACATGAACGCCCCGATCCTTCGGGGTTGGAACCGGTTCTTTGCCGTATTGCCTGATATGGGGACTGACCTGTTTATAGCAGGTGATCTTTAACAGGAATGTGCGTTAGATAGTGTAAGATATTTGTTTTTATCCTGCATTTTCAGACGGATAATTAAATCAGATACTCCAATGTGAGCTTAATACTGCAATTATTTCCTTTTTTCATCTCAAAAGATTCTATATTTCTAACTCCTCGTAACACTACCCTAAAAATATCATCAACCACGCCTTGATGTTAAGGACCGGAAATACAGAAAAGTTCAAATGTTGGTAAAAACCCATCAGGCAGAATAATTAATGATGTTTACCTGGATTTTTTGAGTATGAACAGCAAAAATTTGGAATTGCAGCAAATTTACTGTATATTCACAGCAAATATACTGTTATGAGTGTAGAAAAAAGTAAAATACCATCTAGACCTAAAGCATTAGACCCTAAAAAAAGTGTCCATAGAGCAAGAACCAGAAGGGCTGAAAGTCCTAAATGGAGCATAGTGGTTGCAGAAGATAAATATGCCTGGACCACAAAGATGGATAGGGTGAGTATTATTAGAAATGGATTGCCTTATGAATCAATTGAAGTAATAAGCACAAGAACAAATTTACCTGTAAAACAAGTATTGCACCTACTAGGTGTCGCTCAAACCACTTATAATAAAAAAAAGAGAGATAAAGATTTACTTTCAGGTAGAGATAGCGAAGTAATTCTAGTTCTTACAGAATTACTTGATTTTGGGTTAGAGGTTTTCAATAATGAAAAAGAGAAATTTCAACGTTGGCTAAAAAAACCAAATATTTCTTTAGGAGGTGTCTCTCCTGAAAGCCTATTCGATTCATTGACTGGAATTCAGGAAGTTAGAAATAATTTAAATAGACTTGAATATGGAAATATGGCCTAATGAGAGTATACAGAATTGAGAGAGAGAAATATTTAGAAACTACTTTAAAAGGATTTGGAGCAGGATTAACAGAGGGATATCGTTGGAACAGTCTCAACACATATTTAGTTTACACCGCTGAATCACGAGCGCTTGCAACTTTAGAAATTTCAGTCCATTTAGACTTCAGTGAAGATCTGCCAAAGGACAGATATTATGTTGAAATTGATATTCCTGATGATGTTGAAATTTTAGAATTAAGAAACGAAGACTTACCAGAGAATTGGGACATACAACCTCCGTCTCTTGAAACACAATACATCGGAGATGATTTTGTAAAAGATAATGAGGCAGCAGTTTTAAAGATGCCAAGTAGTATTGTTCCTCCTGAATACAATTACTTAATTAACCCTAATCATCCAGAAGCAAGAAGAATTACTGTGGTTTCAAAAAAACAATTAATTTTTGACAAAAGATTTAAACAGGTCGGGTAAAAATAATTTCCATAATCAAAAAACAAGTGCTAATAACTAAGCGTTCCCCGATAGCAATCAGGGCAAGCTGTGTGGCCGGTACGGCCTAACATGAACGCCCTGATCCTTCGGGGTTGACCTGTTTTATAGAAGGTGATTTTTAACAGTAATGGTTTATCTCTCTTAATCCACCCTTACAAAGGCATTTAAATATTATTTAACCAATACTGATCCTGTACACCCTAATTTCTGCCCTAATCCTAATTCAAAGTTTAAAAAGCTTATTTTAGTCCATAATTGGCAGTAAACCTAGGTTTTTAGACAGACTGCCGTTGTGCGTAAACGCAACAAAATCAAAATTGACCATTTATAAATAAAATAAATATGTACAGATTGATTTTTCTATCCTTTATAATTCTCACTTATTTTTCATCCTGTACCAGTGATAAAAACGAAAATGATTGTTATCCTGAAACGGTAATATCAAATTGGACTACTGAAAATGAAATAATGATTGATTTCGACACTGAATTTGAAAGAAATAACTACAGTGTAGTTGATGGAAATAAATTATTATTTAAATATAATCATACAGGAGCACAATGCGACCATATAATTGATGATGAATGGGGAGAAAGATTAATTTTTCAAGTCGAAAATAATAATGCTGATTTTGAATTTGTTGATGAGGAAATTCTTTTAACAAATTGTTTTTATCAACACAATGGAGCTTGGGTTAATCATAATCAATACCAAGTCAAAAATGGGACAATTAAAGGAGAAAAAATATCAGAAAACGAATGGAAAATAATTGTAAACATTGAAACCACCCCTTTATTTGAAAATGAACAACCTATAAATATTGCTTTTACAGAAATATTTGTTGAATAAATACTACAGCCATAATCGATTACCAACAATTAGCGGGTATTCCAATGAAAAGTGATATTTTAGAGACCAGGTAACAAACAATTAAACCGACAAGTCCGCGTCCCTATTCCACGCTACTTGTGTTCGCCAAGACCGTTGGCAGGAGTTATAAACAAAAATTTTATGAAACGAACATGTGTTCTATTTATAATGCTTTTTTTAAGCATTCAGGTTTTTTCCCAAAAAGTTATCTCAGTCCATAGAGAAGTGAAGGGAATAGATACTGAATTTAGTATAGATAAATTGTATAACAAAGAAACTGGTGAGAAAATATCAAATGAAGATTTCGCGAAATTAATAAGTAAAAACCCAAATCTTCCTCTTGAAAGAGTTTATGATAATAGAGGAAATATTATAAAATACTTATATGATCCAGATAACGTGAATTCTGTTATTGTGAAAAACACCAGTAACAAAAAAATTGAAAATGGTGAAGACTTCCCAAATTTAATATTGAGAACGATAGGTGGAGAAACTATAAAAATCGAAGATTTAAAGGGTAAATTGGTTATTTTACGAATGGAAATGGAAGCGGATACTTTTAGATTTAAGAAGCATGAAATTGAAGAATTAGATAAGGCTATTAATCAAACTAAAAGAGAATCAGAAATTGAAGCGATAATAATATTTAGAGCATCTAAAGCGCAAATAAAAAATGGATTTGATCTAAAAGATTCTAATTTTAAGCTAATACCAAACGGTTCTAACTTTCAAGATAAATTAAATATCAGGGTCTTTCCTTCGACCATAGTATTAGATAAGGAAGGAAGAATAATCAAAAATTACAAATGGTCGGATAGAATTGATATTCTGAAACTGTTGAATGAAGCCTAATCAGCACGGCCAAAATCGGTTACCGGCAAATTGCTGGTATCCCGGTAAAAGTGATATTTTAGATACCAATTAAAAAACAACTAAACCGACAAAAATGCGTCTCTCCTCCACGCTGGTTGCGTCAAACATGACTGGTGACATTCATTTAAAAAAATGGGAAAAGAAGAAGAAAAGTTGGATAATCCTGTTTGGAATTCCTTAAACGAAACACATAAAAATCTTTCTATAGAATATGATGGAATAAAATTTTATGCCCCAGAATATTGTCCTTTTGGAGGTTTTAGAAATCCGAAAAAATCAATAAATGGGATAAACGAATATTCTACCCTGATTGATAGCTTTTATGTAGTTGGAGAAAAACCACTTTTTGGAAGGAACATAACTATAAATAAAAATTTAGTTTGCAATCAAATGCTTCTGGAAAAACCTATCGAACTTGAAATAGAGGAACAAATTGTCAAATTAAAGTATAGAAAACAGAAAACGGATTTATTCAATTTAGTTAATTTGATTCAACCAGGTTACTTTAACAATAAAACACCGGATTTAGGTAAATATTTCGGAATATATAAAAATGATGAACTAATTGCGGTGACAGGAGAAAGAATGAAGATGAATGAATTCACAGAGATAAGTGCCGTTATTACTCATCCGGAACATACTGGAAAAGGTTATGCAAAACAGTTGATAAAACATACTACCGGCCAAATATTTAATGAAAGTAAAATTCCATATTTACACGTTGCTGAATCGAATATTGGCGCAATTAAACTTTATGAAAAATTAGGATTTACAACAAGACGAAAAATAAGCTTTTGGAATATAAAAACAACCTAAAAAACGAAATGCCATCACCGTATAAAAATCATTGTTTAAATTAGTATTTAGATAATGGTTGTTGCCTGTTTGCAGCATCTGATTATCCTGCGGAAAATCCCTGCATAAAAATCCGGACTATACTTATCCATAAACATTGCCAGGAATATGAGAAAAACTCTGCTCACAATAATAATTCTGTTTTCATTTGAACTTTATTCACAGGAAATAATAAAGTTTACTAATGCGGAATTTGAATTTTGTCTGACAAAGGAATGTGATGAAAAGGATTGTGAAATAACTAAAATTGAGGTGCTGAAAAACGGAATCTTAATACAGAATATAAAACCAGACGAAAACTATTTCAGTAAAACATTTCCGAACGACCAACTTTTCGCATTCGAGGATATGAATTTTGACGGGAAAACGGATTTTAGGCTAATGAAATTCCTTGCTGCTGGACCAAATGTTCCTTTTCTATATTGGATTTACAATCAGACAAGTGAAGTCTTTGAGAAAAACCCAGCATACAGAGAAATAACTTCACCTGAATTTGATTACGAAAAAAAAGAAATTAATTCGACCTGGAGAAATGGTTGTTGTGAACACGGACGAGATGTTTATAAATTAACAAACGGAATTCCGACATTGACAGACCGTTTTGTTATTGGACATAATTCAGAGGACAAAGAATATTACGAACATTGGAAAGTTGAAAACGAAGAGTTAAAACTATTTGAAAATAAAATTGAATAAAATACTAACTCAAGAGGTGTACAATTAATTGCTTCCAGCCTACTTTCGTAAATCCTCGCAGATTTTCTATTCGGTTTGTATTTGCTAAATTAGGTGGTTGACCACGCAACGAAATCATACACAAAACAGGGCGCCAAATATAAAATAATGAAATTATGAAAAGAACAATAGCATTATTTATCATTGGATTACTCTTCTTTTCATGTGAATCAGATGATATTCAAAATTCTAAAAAATTGATAATAGATTCAATCGATATAGATTCAGATAAAAAACCTGATTTTGTATTGGAATATTTTGAAATAGGTACTGATGACATACCTTCCTCTGCTGGTCAAAAAACAGGAGAAATAATTCCGATCGGTGAGAATCTAATCCTTTATGATGAAAACAATGGATATTTATTTTTGAAGAATGGTGATGTTGTCAAAAAAACAACATCAACCAATCAACAGTGGTCCAAATATGGAGCTGGAGTAATCTACAGGAAAAGAGTTGAACAAGAATGGGATGAGAACTGGACTGTTCAATCTAATGCTATTTCAAATTATTATTTAGGAATTAAGTTGAAAAGTGGTAGTTCTGAGAAAATTGGGTGGATAAAACTTGAGTTTGATACAGTTAACGGAAAAGTTTACATTTTAGATTCTGAAATTTCGAGTCTAGATGAATTGACAATAGGAGATTAATAAAACTTGGTTCAGCACCGCATATAATTTATGCTTAAATGTCGACTAATACAAACGACAAACATTCAACAATCGATTAGTTACAACCAAAAAATCTCCGATTTATCACTTGCACAAACCTTATAAAAACACCATTTAGTAGAGGGGCTTTAGAAAATCAACCATTAACCGAAATAGAACAAAAAAATAGAAAAACAGGTGTCTGGCAACAACTCTTAACATCGGTTACCAACAAATAGCGGGCAATCAAGTAAAAAGTGATATTTTAGAGACCAACTAACAAACAACTAAGTCCACAATCCCGAAAACTAACGTGAGCGCCGCTACTTCAGGCGTAAGCGTAAACCAAGACCATTTGGGGTACATTGTAAGAAACATCAAAACTGAAAAGAAAGTTTAACTTCCTGAATAGAAATTCGTAATAATCAATGGAACAAATCAAAAGAACTCTTGAAAAACAAAGAATTGAATTTACAAATAGAAATTTCCTTGCAACCCCTCTAGCTGGTCTAATAGCTTGGTTAATTATAGGTATTGCAGGACTAATATTACCAATTCGAGCAACTGTTTGGGTAATGTTTATTGCAACCGGGAGCATTGTGTACTTAGGAATGTTTATTTCCAAGTTTACTGGCGAGAATTTTCTAGACAAGAAGAAACCTAAAAATGAATTTGATAAACTTTTCTTTTTTATGGTCGGACAAGCAATTTTGGTGTATTCGATCGCGATTCCGTTTTTTATTATTGACTATAGCTCATTACCATTGACAATAGGGATTTTGACAGGACTAATGTGGCTTCCATTTTCGTGGATTATCAATCATTGGGTCGGGATTTTCCATGCGTTGACTAGAACGACTTTAGTTCTACTACTATGGTATGGATTTCCAGAACACAGATTTGTCGCGATACCATTTGCAATTGTTTTGATTTACATTGTTACAATAATAATTTTAAGAAGCCGAAAGAAAACGGAATAAAAAGGTACCACAACATCAGGGTTATCAACAAATAGCGGGTATTCCAAAGAAAAGTGATATTTTAGATATCAAGTAACAAACAGACCGTTGGCAACAAGTGTGACGCAACCGTGCGTATGAACAAAACATCTTCATTGAAAACGATAGATATGGGAAAATGGAAATATTCGATATTTGCTTTATGTGCAATTAACATATTTGCATTTATCGCCTGTGAGGATAGTAGCAAGGATTTAAATCCTGATTTTGAATATTTAAAAGGTACATGGGTTGACAATGAAAGTTTTGCAATGCAATTTGTTGACTTTTATTCTGAGAATCAAGCCAATTTTGGAATGTATAGCAGAACTTTTGAGAGATATGATTCATTTCAATATAGGATTACAGAATCAAATCAGATTGTTATTGATTTTCTTGGTGATACTGAATCTAGAGAGACTTTTCATAATTTGATAAAAATAGGCAACGACACTATCGAAATTAGTGATTTGACTACTATTCCCGAGAATCCGAATAAAGTTTACATAAGGCGGGAAATAATTACTGAAAAACAAAATGACACCATAATAATCGGACATAATCAGATATATTATGATCCTGAATATGACTTTAAACTAGAAATGGTTTCAGTACTTTCAGATTCAAGATGTCCTTCTGGAGTAGACTGTGTATGGGAAGGAAATGCTGAAGTGCGGTTTGATTTGATAATTGGAGGAAACTACCAACATGACTTTGTTTTAAATACAAACCAGGAATTTCAAACCGACACTTTGATCGATAAAATTAGGTACAGATTAGTTGGATTAGTTCCATATCCCAAGATCAACCAATCCATTGACATCAAAGATTATAAGGCTAAAATTATAATTGAAGAACAATAGCACCAGTTGCAAACAGTTTGCCAGCAAGTGCCACAATTTTTTAGTTTTACAATTTAACTGACATTTCTTTTCCCCACGAGTCTAAACTTCTCAATATTTTTTCCAGGGATTTACCTTTGATCGTGAGTTCATATTCAACTTTTGGAGGAACAACCGGAAATACTGTTCTACTTAAAAGGCCATCTTTTTCTAATTCCCTGACAGTTTGAGTAAACATTTTATTCGAAATATTTGGAACCTTTTTCTGTAGTACTCCAGAACGAAGAGATCCTTCCAAAAGGTGGAACAAAACCAAAGGCTTCCATTTTGTACCTATTAGGTTCATGGTATGATTGAGAGGACAATAAACTTCACTCATAATTAGATTTTAAATTGTTGAAAATCAGCATTTAACTCTTTTAGTAACCTATATTACTTTTGGGTAACTTATTGTTTAAGAGGCAAATATATCCTTAATTTGTACTTTAAAAAATTAGATAAGATGAAAACGAAAGAAAATTACCCAAAATCATTTTCCCATATAGGAATTACGGTCCCGGATATAAAAAAGGCCGTGGAATTTTATTCAGAAGTTATGGGCTGGTATATAATCATGGAGCCTTCAACCGTAAAAAAAGAAAAAGAAACAGCAATAGGACAGATGTGTATTGACGTTTTTGGTGAAGATTGGGAAGAGTTTGAAATTGCCCACATGTCAACATCAGACAGTATTGGAATTGAGTTGTTTTCTTTTCCACACGGAAAGAAAGAAGCACCTGAATTTAATCCATTTAACACGGGACTTTTTCATTTTTGTGTACAAGATCCAAATATTGAAAACTTAATTGAAAAGATAATTTCTTTTGGAGGTAAACAAAGAATGCCGATAAGGGAATATTATCCAAATGATAAGCCTTATAAAATGTGCTATGTGGAAGATCCGTTTGGAATTGTATTTGAAATTTATACACATAGTTATGAATTGACTTATTCTTCAGGGGCTTATAAAGATTAAGTATGCAACAGTGGTAGCATCGGTTACCGGCAAATAGTGGGTATTCCGGTGGAAAGTGATATTTTAGGCATCAAGTAAGAAAATAACCAGGTTGACAATCCGGATAGCTATCGGGAGCGAACTTACTTTTCGCTATTTGCGTTAACCAAGACGGTTGTGCAACATTTAAAAAATGAACAATAATATTTTGCATATTTAATCAGACAAAATTATGACCACGATAATGGCAAAATGGGTAGTATTGTTATTTGGATCATTTATAATTTTTGCCGCATTTTTTATGCTTTTTGCACCAAAAAAAGCAAGAGCAACTTTGAGAAAAGCCGGTAGTACAAATTTCATAAATTATGCAGAAATTACACTCCGAATAATTCCAGCGACAGCACTTATTTTATATGCGGATTTTTCCAAATTTCCGGACGCATTTAAAATATTTGGTTGGATTATGCTCATAACCTCTTTTATACTCTATTTTGTTCCTAGAAAAATGCATCATAAATTTTCGAGGAAGAGTGCGGATATACTTAGCCCAATTTATTTACAACTGATTTCACCCTTCGCATTTATTTTAGGTGGATTAGTTATCTACAATACATTATAAAATTGGTTTAAAACGATGAAATTTATTGAAAATAACCTTGCATAATATGGGTTGACAACAAATAGAGGGTATTCCATTGAAATGTGATATTTTAGAGACCAGGTAACAAACAACAAAGCAGATAAGTCCGCACAAACATTATGACACTACAAGAAGCTTATAACTTTTTTGAAAGTTTAAAAAATGAAACAACTAAAAAATCTGAAATTAAGGTTTATGGGAAATTTGTCTCTGTTCTATCCAAATTGAAGACCAGAAAGTTCACAAAAGACGAAATTCAATCCATAGAAACCGAACTTGAATCCTTTGATTTAAAATCAAAGCCTGAGAATAACATAAAGTTCTTCAAAAAGGCATTAAGTAAATTCGAAAAATTTTTAAAGGACACTTTTTCCTTAACTTCAAAAGATTATTACACCAAGCTTGGTGTAGGTTTAGGATTGTCTTTCGGAATTCTTTTTGGCGTGGTCTTTTTATCGGGTTTTGAGAGGTCTTTGGGTATAACTCTTGGAATGACAATAGGAATGTTGATCGGTATAATTATGGGTCGATCTATGGATGCCAGGGCCAGGAATGAAGGCAGGGTGTTATAATTATAAACACAAATGTAAACCCTAAAAATTTAGCTGAAATAATAGTGCCAGG
>Ga0314774_1002231_pt1 | contig 11162 bp, 6 predicted proteins | sample MetaGCBIA2018_FD_204515 | JGI IMG/M metagenome (GOLD analysis project Ga0314774, IMG submission 204515) | Cryopeg brine microbial communities from Beaufort Sea near Barrow, Alaska, United States - CBIA 2018 | ecosystem: Environmental > Aquatic > Marine > Coastal | place: USA: Alaska | collected... | reverse complement strand
GAACTAATCCGCGGCGGTCAATTCCTTGTAAAGGAAACCATGTGTGAAGATGTATTTACTCCCGAGGATTTTAACGAGGAGCAAAAAATGATGAAAGGTTCGGTCAAGGAATTTATAGATCGCGAGGTCTGGCCGAAAAAAGCAGAATTCGAAAAGAAAAATTACGCGCTTACTGAAGAAGTAATGCGCAAAGCAGGGGAACTTGGTTTCTTGAGCGTAGCTGTTCCCGAAGCCTATGAAGGTATGGGAATGGGATTTGTTTCCACTATGCTGGTTTGCGATTATATTTCAGGAGCAACGGGTTCCCTGGCGACTGCTTTTGGGGCACATACCGGGATTGGAATTATGCCAATCGTACTTTACGGAGACGAGGAACAAAAGAAAAAATACGTTCCGAAACTGGCTTCCGGAGAATGGTTTGGAGCTTATTGTTTGACTGAACCTGGCGCAGGAAGTGATGCCAATTCCGGAAAGACAAAAGCTGTACTTTCTGAAGATGGAAAACATTACAGCATCAGCGGACAAAAAATGTGGATCTCCAATGCCGGTTTTGCCACAATTTTTACCGTTTTTGCCCGCATTGAAGACGACAAATACATTACCGCCTTTATTTTGGAATACGATAAAGAGAATCCCAACGGAATTTCTTTTGGGGAAGAAGAAAAAAAACTCGGTATTCACTCCTCCTCCACCCGCCAGGTGTTTTTTAACGAAACCAAAGTGCCGGTAGAAAATATGCTTTCTGAAAGAGGAGACGGGTTTAAAATTGCGATGAATGCCTTGAACATAGGACGCATTAAATTGGCATCAGCCTGTTTGGAAGCCCAGCGCAGGGTAATTGACGGCTCAGTGAAATATGCCAATGAAAGGGTTCAATTCGATACGCCGATTGCAAAATTTGGGGCGATTAAGTTGAAATTAGCTGAAATGGCAAGCAATGCATACGCAGGCGAATCTGCAGTATATCGCGCCGCAAAAAATATTGAAGACAGGATAAACCTGAGACTGGAAAGTGGGAGTTCACACGCTGAAGCTGAATTAAAAGGGGTAGAGGAATATGTTATTGAATGTTCCCTTTTAAAAGTAGCTTGTTCTGAAGATATTCAGAGTTGCAGTGATGAGGGAATACAAATTTTTGGAGGAATGGGCTTCTCAGCCGATGCTCCTATGGAATCTGCCTGGAGAGATGCGCGGATCCCACGTATTTATGAAGGAACAAATGAGATAAATAGGATGCTTGCAGTGGGAATGCTCGTGAAAAAAGCAATGAAAGGTCACGTAGACCTTTTGGGGCCTGCAACAAAAGTAGCCAATGAACTTACCGGAATTCCATCTTTTGACAAACCTGATTATTCTGAATTTTTTGCGGAAGAAAAGGAAATACTCCAAAACATGAAAAAAATATTTTTGATGGTTGCCGGAAGTGCCGTTCAAAAATTCGGAGAAAAACTGGAAGAGGAACAACAATTGTTATTGGCTTCTGCCGATATTTTAATTGCAATTTATATGGCAGAATCTAGCCTCCTGCGCACCGAAAAGAACGCAAAACGATTTGGTGAGGATACCCAAAAAGAACAAATTGCGATGTCTAAACTTTATTTATACCACGCGGTAGATAAAATTAGCGAAAAAGCAAAAGAGGGAATTGTTTCTTTTGCGCAAGGAGATGAACAACGTATGATGTTGATGGGCTTAAAACGCTTTACCAAATATCAAAATCAGCCAAATGTGGTTGAATTGAGAAATACCATCGCAGAAAAACTGACTTCCGAAAACAAATACGTTTTTTAAATAAAACTGTGTTTTAGAATATTGTAGAAACTTTTTTTGTTAAAAAGCTGAGGACAAAAGCCTATTCTAAAAATATATAGGAAGCTCAAAAATGACAGAATGACTTTGTGCTTCTTTGTGCTTTTGTGGCTTTGTGACAATTATGAGTTGGATATAGTACATGAATTTTGCCACGAAGGCTCTAAGACACAAAGTTGCACTAAAAAATTGTTTTACTTTTTACAAATATTAAGTTGAAGCATTCATTAAGGCTGATTGGATTTTGTTTACACAAAATTCTATCAGCCTTTTTTTATTTTGGTAAAATCCTGATCTATTGTCTGAACTTGTTGATTTGTGTTGATCAATTTTATAATTATTTTCAATGTTACCTCTATTTTATTTCCCGCAGATCTCGCAGATTTCCGCAGAAAAATAATCTTTACTATTTTTCGCACACAAACCTGGAGCTTTTCTCTAAAGAAATTTTCACCCCTTAAACTACAAACCATAAACAACAAACAACTTTTATTCCTGCGCCAAAATCCCTTTCGAAAAATTCATAGCAGTTTCTATTAGTGCCAAATGAGAATATGCCTGCGGAAAATTTCCCAGCAATCGTTTGGTCTTAAAATCTATGTCTTCACTAAACAGCCCCAAATGATTGCTGTAAGAAAGGAGTTGATCAAACATCCTCTTTGCTTTTTTCTTCTCCCCAATTTTATACAAACTGTCTATGAGCCAAAATGTACAAATGGTAAACGATGATGAGGGCAGGCCAAAATCGTCCTTATTTTTATACCTGTACATCAACCCATCTACGCAAAGTTCCTTCTCGGTTACATGGACAGTGCTTATAAAACGTGGATCTTTGGCATCTAAAAAACCGTATGCCTCCATCAATAAAGTTGAGGCATCCATTTCTTTGGATCCGTAATATTGAGTATATGCCTGAATTTCTTCATTCCATCCATTTTTGTAGATATCATCATAAATATCAGAGCGCAGTTGTTTCCATTTTTTATCTTTAATCCCCCTTCGCAAGACCTCCCCTATTTTGACCGCGCGGTCTACCGCAACCCAACATAATAATTTTGAGAAAATAAAATGCCTGTCTTCGGTTCTGATTTCCCAAATACCTTTATCCGGTTTTTTCCAGTTCTCTTCAACAATCTTCACAATTCCCCTTGTCACCGTCCATAATTCTTCACTGTTTTCAAGTGAAACCTCAAACTCTAAAAATTGCTGATAAATTACCTGCATCAAAATTCCGTAAATATCGTTTTGTTTCTGAATATATGCAGCATTCCCGATACGCACCGGGGCAGAATTTTTATAACCCTTCAGATGTGTCAAAATGTGCTCGGTGAGTTCTTTCTCTCCATTTATGCCATACATGATCTGGATTTTTTCATTTTTATCGGGGATGATATTGATGATAAACTGAAGGAAATCATTAGCCGATATAGTATGTCCAAGTCCGGCCATTACCTTTATTACCATGGAAGCATCGCGAATCCAGCAAAATCTATAATCCCAGTTACGGGCCTCGCCAATGGTTTCCGGGAGTGAGGTGGTGGCAGCAGCCAGAACTGCCCCGGATCTTTCAAAAGTGAGCGTTTTTAAGGTGATGGCACTTCTCAGTATTTCTTTATTATAATATTTATACTTAGTGGTCTTTTCACTCCAGTTCATCCAATAGGTCTTGGTCCTCTGAAATTTAAGATACGTACGATCCAGGGATTGTTTCATCAGCTTTTCATGGTATCCCAATAGAAAATAAGCGTTCCCTTCAAGGGTAATTTCTTTCTGTTGCAGCACTTTATCCAAATCAAGATTGGAATATAAATAAAGGGAATCATATTTCCCGTTTTGGATATTACTGATTATGTGATCTCCTTTATTTTTGCTGAAGGTTGTCCCCCTGGCAAAATCCAATTTAGGATTGAAATCAATTTTAAAAGAAGGTTTTCCCTTTAACAATCTTATAAACCGGATAATATCCGGTGACGCATAAATAGAACCGTCTTCCCGTTGATAACGGGGCATAAAATCAATAAGTTGAAACGCATTGTTCCCGTCATCAAAAACGCTGCTTAAAATATTAGTGCCCCAAAGATATTCTTGTGTTATCTTATATTCTTCGTTTAGAATAAATCCAAAACTTCCACCAATTTCATCATCCAAAAGTTTGGCAAATACAGCGGCAGAATTGAAATTTGGCAGACAACACCATACTATTTCCCCATGTTTTGAAACCAGGGCAGCACTTTTACAATTTCCTATTATTCCGTAATCTAAATTATCCATATAATCATAAAGTTATTTAAAAAGCATGGTAGAATGAACTCGTTTTCGGAAATTTAAGAAAAATCAAATTTGCAATATTAAAATTCACATTAAATTATGAGTAAAACAATCATTTTATCCAATAGATTGCCATTGCAAATTAGTGTCGAAAATGGCAAATTGGAAATCACGCCCAGTGTTGGCGGCCTTGCCACCGGATTAAAATCCTATCATAAGGATGGAAACAGCATTTGGATAGGATGGATCGGATTGACTGAGGAAGAGATTCCGGAAAACCTAAAAGAACAGGTTATTAAAAAGGCCCGAGAGGAAGCTTGTATCGCCGTAAATTTGACTGCAGATGAGATCGAAGGATTTTATTACGGCTTTAGCAATAGGGGAATCTGGCCATTATTCCACTATTTTATGGAATTTACAGAATGGGATTCCAAGCATTGGGAAACCTACCAAAAGGTAAATAGAAAATATGCCCAGGCAATTATTGAACAATATCAGGAAGGAGATCTTATCTGGGTACATGATTATCAATTGTTGCTCGTTCCCAATATGATCCGGGAACTACAACCTAACGCTACCATAGGCTTTTTTAACCATATCCCTTTTCCCTCATACGAAGTTTTTAGGACAATGCCATGGCGGGAGGAAATTCTGAAAGGAATGTTGGGAGCCGATTTAATTGGCTTTCATACTTACGATTATGAAAGGCATTTTTTGAGCTCGGTAAGGCGAATTTCGAGGCTTCAGGTAGAATTTAATGAAATAAGCCTGCCCGAGAGAGTGGTAAAAGTTGATTCTTTTCCCATGGGCATAGATTATGAAAAATTTGAAAAAGCCGCCTTAAAAAATTCTGTTCTTAAATCGGAAAAAAAATCGGAGTTACAACAAAAATTGGATCAACACCAGGAATCGACTCCCGGCGCGAAACTGATCTTAAGCATTGACAGGCTGGATTATACAAAAGGAATTGCCAGTCGCATTCGGGCTTTTGAATATTTTCTTGAAAAATATCCGCAGTATATAGAAAAAGTGCGACTGTTCATGCTTGCGGTTCCTTCCCGATCCGGGGTTCCGCAGTACCAGCTGTTAAAAAAAGAGATTGACGAACTGGTGGGCCGTATAAACGGGAAATTTGCTTCGGTTAATTGGACCCCAATTTGGTACTTCTACAGATCTATGCCTTTTGAAAACCTTATAGATCTTTATACTTCCTGTGATATCGCCTTTATCACCCCTATTCGGGATGGAATGAACCTGGTGGCCAAAGAATTTATAGCCTCCAGAACAGACAAAAGCGGAGTGCTAATCCTGAGTGAAATGGCCGGTGCAGCACAAGAGATGAGCGAAGCCTTATTAATTAACCCCAATAATTATAACCAGATTGCAGATGCGATTCATCAGGCAATAGAAATGCCACTTGAAGATCAAAAAAAGCGGGTCACTATCCTTCAAAAAAGATTAAAGCGTTATAATGTCGAGAAATGGGCAAATGATTTCATGAATGCTTTAGAGAAAACAAAAGATAGCAGGACTATTTTTCAGGCAAAATTAATTTCAGAAAAAATTCAACAGGAAATAATCGAAAAATTTAAAAGGGCAGAAAACCGGATTTTATTTCTGGATTATGATGGTACCCTGGTTAATTTCACAAATAATCCGGAGCATGCATTTCCCGATGAAAGCCTAAAAACACTTATCCAAGGCCTTACCGAATTGAAGAACACAAAAGTAGTTTTGATAAGCGGAAGGGATAAGAATTCCCTGGGGAAATGGTGGCTAAAAATTCCTGTAGTGCTTATTGCCGAACACGGGGTGTGGATTAGAAAAGTTGAAAAGGACTGGGTTTTAAGTGAAAATATTTTAAATAATTGGATGGAATCGGTTCGGCCGGTTATTGAAACCTTTGTTGACCGTACCCCGGGAACTTTTCTGGAAGAAAAAAATTATTCCCTCGCGTGGCATTACAGGAATTCAGATCCTGAATTGGGAGAGATCCGGGCAAATGAACTTTCTAATGTGTTAAAAGGCCTGATTTCAAATCACGGTTTAAATGTTCTCGAAGGAAACAAGGTTTTGGAAATTAAAAGCAGTGGCGTCAATAAAGGAAAAGCGGCCAATAAATTGCTCTTAAAAAAAGAATACGATTTTATATTCGCCATAGGTGATGATTGGACGGATGAATATTTGTTTAAGGAATTGCCGGAAACTGCCGTTACAGTTAAGGTTGGAATGAAGAAAACCGCCGCGATTTATTACCTAAAAGATACAGATAAGGTTAGAAATTTGTTGTCAGGATTTACTCAATTAAAGTAAACCAAACTAAAAAGCGGCAATTTTGATTGAAAATTGTTAAAAACCTTAGGGAATAAAGTTAAAAATTATACCAAACTTAACAAGGTAAAATATGCAAATTTGGTAATAAAAAGTATTTTTACACTGTATAATTTTGAAAAAATAACAATAAAAAATATCAGTTATGAAAGCAGGTAAAATGTTAGTAGGTTTAGTATCGGGAGCGGCTTTAGGAGCAGTGGTAGGAATGTTATTTGCCCCTAGAAAAGGTAAAGAAATCCGTGAAAAAATAGGAAAAACCAGCGAGAATTACATTAATGATGCAAAAAGCAAATTCAATGAATTCTCAGATAATTTAAATGACAAAGTAGAATCATTAAAAGCAAAAACCAAGGCTAATATGAGTGATTCAAAAATGGAAGAAAAATATTATGATGCCAAAAAAGACATTCACGATATGAAAATGTAATGATTTGATTACAAATTTCACTTAAAACCCCGGAAGTTTCTGGGGTTTTTTTATACCTTAAAATTAGAAACGGCCGGTTATTTTTCATTCCCAAAAAACTTTCATAAATTCGAACTCCTAAACTAAAAATATTATGAATATAAAAATATCACTTATTGGTGGATTGTTTTTGTTTTTATCCATAGGTTCCATACAAAATGCTTTTTCCCAACAAACAGATTCACGTATTTACGAGATTATCGACAAAGTTTCTGCCGAACGAATTGAAAGCGATATTCGGAAACTGGCGGGGTTCGGCACGAGAAATACTTTTAGCGATACCATTTCCGATACACGTGGGATTGGAGCCGCCAGAAGATGGATCAAATCTGAATTTGATCAGGTTTCCAAAAATTGCAATGACTGTCTGGAGGTTTTCTATCAAAAGGATCTTGTAACGCCTGAGGATGGAAACCGAATTCCCAAGGAAGCCTGGGTAGTGAATGTCGTGGCCATTCAGAAAGGCAGCAAATATCCAAACCGTTATATTATTATGAGCGGTGATATTGACTCAAGAAATTCTGATACCATGGATTACACGGGAGATGCTCCCGGCGCAAACGACAATGCCAGCGGAATGGCGGGAACTATGGAAGCCGCCAGGGTTTTGTCTAATTATACTTTTGAAAACAGCATAGTTTACGTAGGGCTTTCTGGAGAAGAACAAGGCTTGTTCGGTGGGAAAGGCCTTGCTGAATACGCACAAAAAAACAATTGGGATATCATTGGGATCTTTAACAACGATATGATCGGAAATATTGAAGGAGTTGATGGAGTAATAGACAACAGGACCTTCCGGATATTTTCTGAACCGGTTCCTGCGACAGAAACCGAAGAGGAACGCAATAAACGACGATTTTACGGTGGGGAAGTTGACGGAATTTCAAGACAACTTGCCAGATATGTTCATAAAACCACTCAAACCTATATGCCCGAAATGAATCCGATGATGATATACAGATTGGATAGATTTGGGCGAGGCGGACACCACAGGCCTTTTAACGATCTGGGATTTGCAGGAATTAGGATCATGGAAGCTCATGAGAATTACAACCGGCAGCATCAGGACCTGCGCACTGAAAACGGGATTAAATACGGAGATGTAATTGAAGGCATCAATTTTGGATATGCAGCAAAACTCACTACGGTAAATTCAATTAACCTGGCGAGTATGGCCTGGGCACCTAAACCGCCTAAAAATGTTGAAATTGGCGGAATTATGGAAGCATCCACCAAATTTCGTTGGGAAAAAGGAGATGGGGACATAGCAGGATATAAGATTTACTGGCGTGATACCACTGCCCCCCATTGGCAACATTCACGTTTTGTGGGCGATGTAAATGAATTTACCCTGAATGGGATCGTGATAGACAATTTTTTCTTTGGGGTTGCAACTGTCGGTAAAAACGGCTTTGAAAGTATGGTGGTATTCCCATCAGGAACTTTCAGGTAATTTTATTTTAATCAGAAAATAATTTTTAGAAAGAATCTGATAATAACGGAAACGACTTAAAACCCGTTTCCGTTTTTTCTATCCAATTTTTTTTATTCAATTAAGGAAAGCTGAACACGTTTTTGCTGAATATCAACATCTACAACTGATACCATTAAATGCTGACCCAATTTCACCACTGAATTTACATCGCTCACAAATTCCTTCGCCAGTTTTGAGATATGTACAAGTCCGCTTTCCTTTATTCCAATATCAACAAAACAGCCAAAATTGGTAATATTATTGACAATTCCCGGTAATTTCATCCCACTGTGCAAATCCTGAATTGATTTTACGGAAGGATCAAATTGAAAATTACTTATGGTTTTACGTGGATCGGCGCCGGGTTTTTCCAATTCCCTGATAATATCCTGAAGCGTTGGCAAGCCTAATTCATCATTGCAATAAACGGGCAGGGAAAGATTTTTTAAAACTTCTATATTTCCAATGAGTTCCTCGAGTTTCAGCTTTTGATCCTTCGCGATTGTTTTTGCCACCTCATAACGCTCAGGGTGAACGGCCGAGTCATCAAGAGGATTCTCGCCGTTTTTGATACGCAAAAATCCTGCGGCCTGTTCGAATGCCTTTGCTCCTAGCCGTGGGACCTTCAGCAATTCCTTTCTGTTCTTTAGCGTACCATGCTCTTTTCTGTAATGGATAATATTTTCAGCAAGGCCGGGTCCAATTCCTGAAACATACGAAAGCAATTCCTTGCTGGCGGTATTCACATTCACGCCTATCCTGTTTACGCAACTCATCACTACTGTATCCAGCTTGTTTTTGAGCTTCGCCTGGTCCACTTCGTGTTGATACTGCCCTACTCCAATGGATTTCGCATCGATTTTCACCAATTCGGCCAGAGGATCGCTTAATCTTCTGCCGATGGAAACTGCTCCTCTCACAGTGATGTCATAATTCGGGAATTCTTCCCTCGCGATTTTAGATGCGGAATAAACTGATGCACCGGCTTCATTGACAACAAATACAGCGATGTCTTTATCTAAAGGAACTTTTTTAATAAAGAATTCGGTTTCCCGGGAAGCAGTACCATTCCCAATGGAGATCGCCCCGATCTTATAGGCATTTACCAGAGATTTTACTTTTTTAATTGCCAATTCCATTTCCTTTTGTGGAGGATGTGGGTAGATAGTCTCATTGTGCAGCAATGATCCGTTTTCATCCAGGCACACCAATTTACACCCAGATTTAAAGCCGGGGTCCAGTGCCAGAATTCGTTTTCCGCCAAGGGGCGGAGCCATCAGTAATTGCTCTAAATTATTGGCAAAAACCAGGATCGCGTCTTCATCTGCTTTTTTCTTGGCTTCGGCTAAAAATTCATTGGAAAATGAAGGTTTTAAAAGTCGGTTGTAAGCGTCCTCAATAGCTTCAGATATATATTTTGCCGCCGGATTTAGATCTTTTTTAAGTATAATCCGGGAAATTAAACTCAGGACCTTCTCCTTTTCAACTTCAATTTTGATTCGAAGGAAACCCTCTTTTTCAGCCCGGTAAATTGCCAAAAACCGGTGAGATGGGATTCTTTTCAATGGCTCGTTCCAATCAAAATACTGTTTGAAATTAAGAGCCTTTTCCTTTTCTGCTTCCGCTTTAATTACTTTTGTGGAAATTTCCGCCTGCCGATTAAAAAGCTGTCGGATCCTATCACGAACCAAACTGTTTTCATTGATCCATTCAGCAATTATATATTTGGATCCTTCAATGACCTCTTCAACCGATTTCACTTCTGAAGTTAAAAATCGTTTTGACACCGACTTAATATCATCCTGATTTTGCGCCATCAGTATTTTTGCCAGGGGTTCCAAACCTAATTCGCGTGCGGTATCAGCTTTTGTCTTTCTCTTTTTCTTAAATGGCAAATACAAATCTTCAAGAGGTGCAAGAGTTACAAATTTTTCGATCTGTAATTTCAGGGCATCAGTTAAAGCGCCCTGCTCCTCAATTGCCTTTAATATAGTAGTTTTTCGCTTTTCCAGGTCCTTAAAAAACACGACAAGATCAGAAATTTTTTCAATCTCAACTTCATCTAAATTCCCCGTGAGTTCTTTTCGATACCTCGCAATGAACGGAATTGTTGCGTCGTCTGACAGAAGCGCAATTGTATTTTGGATTGCTTTTTCAGGAAACTTTGCCTGTGACTTGACGAAATCAAATAATTTCAAATGAAGTTGGTTTTAAATTGATCTTTATTGGGAACAGAGAACAATGATAACTGTTCTAAAATTTCAAGTGTATTCGTGGCTAATCTTCATATCCACGTTTTTTAAGCCACTAATGCACTAATAATTTTATAAAATCTACACTGGATACTTTATGGTTTTAAACATTTATTCCCAAAAAAATATTTTTTTTCCGTTCCCGAAAGCTATCAATATAGCAGATTTAAGATGGTAATTACCCCAATCTTTTTTCTATTCTCTATTTTCTATTCTCTTTTGTCTTGAGACTTGGTTCTTGATTCTTGATTCCCGGTTTACTTGATCACATAGGTTTTTTTCTCCGGTCCAATCCCTTTTAGGGTGAGTGATTTCCATTCCGCTGGCAGGATCTCGTTTTTTTGCTCAATACCATTTTCGGTAAGATGTAATCCGCCGAAACCAAATAGAACTACCTGTAGCATTCCTCCTGCCCCAGTTGCAAAATATGGGTTGTCACTTGTAGCGGATTCTGCCAAAGCGCCAAAAGGCGGACGTTTATTAGGCTCATAACTTCTTTTAAAAAGCCTGTAAGCTTCCTTGGAATCACCCAATCTGGCATATAAAATGGCAAATATTG
>Ga0314774_1002229_pt1 | contig 11164 bp, 8 predicted proteins | sample MetaGCBIA2018_FD_204515 | JGI IMG/M metagenome (GOLD analysis project Ga0314774, IMG submission 204515) | Cryopeg brine microbial communities from Beaufort Sea near Barrow, Alaska, United States - CBIA 2018 | ecosystem: Environmental > Aquatic > Marine > Coastal | place: USA: Alaska | collected... | reverse complement strand
AGAAAATCTTTCAGATATTTTATGGTTTACCGATAAATACAGAGCGTTTTCCAGGGCATATTTTTTTGTAAGCTTATAATAATTAATGCCGGAGGTGGCAGTACTTGGTTCAATTTCTCCCGGGTTAAACTCATAATAGGTAGATTGAAGTCCGTAATCTATACTGAGTTTGTCATTTAAGAGATGATTGAAATCATATTTTAAATTTAAATTTTTTATGCCGCTGTTCCAGTTAAATTCAACAAAATCAAGTGTTAACCCGTAGTAGTAATCACTGTAGATTACAGAAAGATTTGAGAAAATATCATCGGAAAGCAAATGGTTCCATCGCAAATTGAATACAGCATTGCCATAGGTGTTTTTAAAACTCTCACTTATATTGAAAATATCCCTTCCAAAATATCCTGAAAACAGCAGACTATTGCGATCATTTAATCTATAGCTCAGCTTTGTATTAAGATCGTAGAAATAAGCTGAATTTGGATTGTCTATAAGTTTTAAAAATAAATGGGCGTATGAACTTCGGCCACCAATTAAAAAGGATCCTTTGTCTTTCACAATTGGGCCTTCCACCAATAATCTACTGGAAATTAATCCGATTCCCCCGTTGGCATGAAAATTTTTACTGTTTCCGTCCTTCTGATAAATGTCAAGAACAGAGGAGACCCTGCCGCCATATTTTGCGGGAATTCCACCTTTGTATAATTTTAGATTTTTTATAGCATCGGGATTAAAAACAGAGAATAATCCAAATAAATGGGACCCGTTATAAATGGTTGCCTCATCCAGTAAAATCAGGTTTTGACCAACTGCTCCTCCCCGAACGTTAAAGCCGGAAGAGCCATCTCCCGCATTGGAAATTCCGGGTAAGAGCAATAATGATTTTACAATATCCACTTCCCCAAAAACTACCGGAAGGTTTTTAATGGTATTAATGTCCAATTTTGTCACGCTCATCTCCGGAGAACCAATATTAAGCCTCTCAAAATTTTCAGTGATCACCACTTCTTCCAGAATTTCTGAACTTTCTTTCAAATTGAAATTTAAACTTTCAGATTTTTCAATTTGAATTTCCTGAGACAGCGTTTGATAGCCGAGATAACTTACTGAAATTTGATGTTTCCCAGCCGGAATTTTCATAGAGTAAAATCCATATTCGTTAGTAATGGTGCCAGTATTAAGATCAGGAAAAATAATATTCACTCCATAAAGGGTTTCATTGTTTGCGGCATCCCGCACCACTCCATTAAGAGTAATTTTTTCCTGGGACTGTAGATTGGAAAAAAGAAAAATGAATAGGATTAAGAGTGTTTTCTTCAAGGTGGAATTTTTATCCAAATATAAGATTTGAGAGAATAAAGATAGTTGATGTCAATTGTCTGGGGATAAATTTCAATATTTTATCTGATTTAATTATAAGTAAGCTCAATAATTAATGAATGATGAATTTTAATGCGTTTTTAACCAATTTAGGAAACATTTTTATTTCTTCAAAATAGAAATTTCAATAAGATGAAAGTTGATTGTAAATAAAGGAGAGCTGTTTTTTACTGATATGACACAAAAAAAGCGAGCTGGATATTTATCCGGCCCGCTTTCTTATGGATCAAACTATAAGCCTATTGGCCAATTATTTTATTGAAGGTTTCACTTGGGCGCATAGCCTTGGTTAAAAGGTCTTCGCTTGGATAGTAATATCCTTCAATATCTACAGGTTTTCCCTGGGCTTCCAACAGTTCTTTTAAAATTTTGGCTTCATTGGCCGCCAATTTTTCTGAAAGTTCAGAAAAATATGATTTTAGTTCAGAATCTTTATTTTGGTTTGCCAGAGCCTGGGCCCAATATAGAGCAATATAGAAATGGCTTCCCCTGTTGTCAATTTCATTCACTTTACGTGAAGGCGATCTGTTGTTCTTTAAGAATACTTCAGTTGCTGCATCAAGAGTTTCAGAAAGAATTGATGCTTTCTTATTACTGTATTTTTCTCCTAAATCTTCCAGTGAAACTGTAAGGGCCAGAAATTCTCCTAATGAGTCCCATCTTAAATGTCCTTCTGCCAGGAATTGCTGAATATGTTTTGGAGCGGAACCTCCGGCTCCTGTTTCAAACAGTCCTCCGCCGCCCATAAGGGGTACAATGGAAAGCATTTTTGAACTTGTTCCCACTTCCAGAATAGGAAATAGATCGGTTAAATAATCCCGCAGGATATTTCCTGTTACCGAGATGGTATCTTTTCCCTCTTTCACTCTTTTCAAGGTGTAATTGGTTGCATCCAGAGGTGTCATAATTTGTATGTCCAATCCTGTAGTTTCCAATTCAGCCAGATATTTGTTTACTTTTTTGATCATTTCGGCATCGTGGCTCCTGTTTTTGTCCAACCAGAAGATTGCCGGCATGCCGGATGCTTTAGCTCTGTTTACCGCTAATTTCACCCAATCTTGAATAGGTGCGTCTTTTGCCTGACACATTCTCCAAATATCGCCTTCTTCCACTTTGTGTTCCAAAAGGGTATTTCCCATGGCATCATAAACACGAACAGTTCCGGCATTTTCAATTACAAAGGTTTTATCGTGAGAACCGTATTCCTCTGCTTTTTGTGCCATAAATCCTACATTGGGAACTGTTCCCATGGTTGTTGGATCAAAAGCCCCGTTTTTCTTGCAAAAATCGATAGTAGCCTGGTAGATTCCTGCATAACTGCTATCAGGAATAACCGCTTTGGTATCTTGTAAATTTCCTTCTGAATTATACATTTTCCCCGAAGTTCTTATCATAGCTGGCATTGAAGCATCTATAATTACATCACTTGGCACGTTAAGGTTGGTGATTCCCTTATCGGAATTGACCATTGCCAGTTTTGGACCATTTTCGAATGCTTTTTTTATATCAGCCTCAATTTCTTCTCTTTTAGCTGAAGGTAATTGTGGCAAGGCATTTAGGAGATCAGCAAATCCATTGTTTACATTTACTCCAATCTCTTCGAGGACTTCTGAATGTTTAGCAAAAATATCTCTAAAGAAGACCCGAACTGCCTGACCAAATATCACAGGATCTGAGATCTTCATCATCGTAGCTTTCATATGCAAAGAGAAAAGCACATCTTTCTCCTTGGCATCGGCTATTTGTTCTTCAAGGAATTTAACCAATGCTTTTTTGCTCATTACGGTAGCATCGATAATTTCACCTTTTATAACCTTAAGGTTATCCTTAAGTATTTTTTTGTTTCCTGAAGAATCTGTCAATTCAATTTTCAAACTTCCTTCGGTATCAAGGGTGATGGATTTCTCATTTGAATAAAAATCACCTTCTTTCATGGTTGAAACGTGGGTTTTTGAATTAGAATCCCAGGCTCCCATAGAATGCGGATTTTCTTTTGCGAAATTCTTTATGGCTTTCGGGGCTCTTCTGTCAGAATTCCCTTCTCTAAGAACCGGGTTTACAGCACTACCCTTAATCTTATCATATTTCTGCTTGATTTGTTCTTCCTTTTCATCTTTCGGCTCGTTTGGATAATCAGGTAACTTGAATCCGTTAGATTGTAGCTCTTTAATAGCAGCTTCCAGTTGGGGTTCAGATGCGCTTATGTTTGGCAACTTAATGATGTTGGCTTCAGGCTTTTTAACCAATTCGGCAAGTTCATTTAAAGTATCAGGGACTTTTTGTTCTGGAGATAAGAATTCCGGAAAACTCGTTAGGATCCGTGCTGCTAAAGAAATATCTTTTGATTCGATTTCAATATTTGAAGTTTCAGTAAAGTTCCTTACGATTGGCAAAAAAGAGTAAGTAGCGAGCATCGGGGCTTCATCGGTTCTGGTGTAAACAATTTTAGCTTGTTTTGACATATTAAAAATTTATTTTTTCGCGTTTTTTCTGATTGCATTTATAAATAAATTTCAATCGGAAATTACGTTCAATTATTAAAACAGTTATGATTAATTATTTAAATGTTGAAAAAATATTAAGTCTCGCGAAGATACCATTTTTAGGGATTTTTTAATGCTTTGGAACACAGTAAAATCAGCAAATATTAAGAAATTTAACAAAAAAAGCCATTTCAAAATACCTTGTATTTTAAAATGGCTTCTAACGAAATAACGCTTTGCCGCTGGATCTTTAAGGATCAGGAATAAGTTAATTTTTAAAACTTACCGCGTGCGCTATTTCACTTGATATAAGTTGTTCACGACCGCGCCCAAATTATACCAAAGACGTTTTTATCTTCTATTATGCGTTCCTTTTATGACCACATAATAGAAGATAAAAACCTGTCCAAAGAACTTGTGTACTGTATTTGTAATAATAGAAATCCTTTTGTCATTCTATTGAAAATTAAATACATTTTGAATTTACGATAAAATTTAAAACTGCAAAATATTTTAACTATTTAATTTTCAATAGGTTCTGAAGTATAATTAATGGCTTTTTTGGGGTCAGTAGCGATTCTTGTGGACCAGGCCTGAATTTTAGTCAGGCTGTAATAAAAATATAGCCCACGATTATAATCGTGGGCTATATTTGGATCAGGAACCATTTCACCTCATATCAATCAAGATTTTAACGCAACCCTGGCAGGGTTATTTTTTGTTGAGGAAAAGATATGGATGGCTTCCTTTCTCTATCCAAAAGTATATTTTGTAGAAAAGCTAAAATTAAAAAAGCCCCAGGATTGGGGCATTTTAATTTTTTAAGAAGTAAGTAATTATCTTCTTTGCTCTTTAATACGGGCTTTTTTACCGGTAAGACCTCTAAAGTAATAAATACGGGCTCTTCTAACAGCTCCACGCTTGTTGATCTCAACTTTTTGAAGTGCGGGCATGTTTATTGGAAAAATACGCTCAACACCTACAGTACCACTCATTTTTCTGATGGTAAAAGTTTTTGATAATCCTGTTCCTTTAATCTGAATTACTACCCCTCTATAAAACTGGGTACGGGTTTTAGCCCCTTCCTTAATTTCATAATAAACAGTAATAGTATCCCCTGCTGAAAATTCAGGAAAATCTTTTTTGGTAACGAATTCGTCTTGTACGAATTTAATTAAGGCTTCCATAAGCTATAGTTTAAAATATTTGCCAAAGCAACATTCACGGTTATCGCCAGAGGTTGATTTAGGGGTGCGAAATTATGAAATTTAATAATATAAACCTTATTAAAAATCAATTATTCATCTTTTAATAGATCGGGTCTTAGTTCTTTAGTTCTTAAATAAGATTGCTCCTCCCGCCAGTCTTCAATTTTGGGAAAATTTCCGGAGGTTAAAATTTCGGGAACTTTCCAACCTTTGTATTCTGCAGGCCTTGTATAAACAGGCGGAGCAAGTAAATCGTCCTGGAAGGAATCGGTCAGGGCAGAGGTTTCATTTCCCAGCACCCCCGGGATTAGCCTTATTATGGCATCACAAACTACGGCTGCAGCAAGTTCGCCACCTGAAAGCACATAATCTCCTATGGAAATTTCTCTGGTTATAAAATGATCACGTACTCTTTGATCTACTCCTTTATAATGCCCGCAAAGAATGAGAATATTTTCTTTTAGTGACAGGGTATTGACCATCTTCTGGTTTAGACGTTCCCCATCTGGAGACATATAAATAATTTCATCATATTCCCGTTCAGATTTGAGGTGGGTGATGCATTTATCAATTGGTTCGATCATCATTACCATCCCGGCACCTCCACCAAATTGGTAGTCGTCAATATGCCTGTAATTATCGGTAACGTAATCGCGTAGATTGTGCAAATGGATTTCAACAAGGCCTTTGTCAATAGCGCGTTTTAAAATGGATACTTCAAATGGACTGGTTAAAATATCGGGAACGACGGTAATAATATCAATTCGCATTTTAATAAAAATTTATTTTGCAAAGATCAGGAATATCTACGCAATATTTTCAGATTTGCCTGCACCTATTATTTGTCGCTGGCCCTGTTTCTTTCGTCTTGCAGGAGTCTGCCAAGTCGTTGTTCTTTTTCCAAAGCTTTTGCGCGATAGGCTTCAAATTCCTTTTCAGTTAAAATAAGGTTCTTTTTTGCTTCAGTGGTTTGGATATTTCCTTTTTTAAATCGGTAAATAAAAAAGAGCAAAGCAATGATCAAAGCGGCGACAATTCCCCACATAAGGGCCATATAACTGCCTTTGCTGAAGGGCATTCCCATGAAGGTAATGGCATCTTTTTCTGCAGTAACATCAGCCAGATTTTGTTCAGTAGTTTCCAGGCTTGCCTTTAATTCTGAAATTTCATCTTTTTGTTGTTCAATAGTGTTTTCCTGGGTAGTAATTTCATTTTTTAGAAAATCAATAAACTCGATGGTGTTTTTCTTTAAAGTAACCAAATCGTTATAATCTACTACTTTATAGCCTTGATAATCGTTTGATTTTTCTATTAAGGTTGTAAATCCGTCCAGAATTGGGGTTTCACTGCTATTGTATTCCTGAGCGTTAATATGGGTAACGTAAGAAAAAAATATAAAAATCAAAAATAATGTTTTGTTCATTTGGGGTATATTTCGGTTACATTTAATTAGAAAACGTACAGGCAAAAAACTTATTGCCAATTAGTTGCTTTTCTGAAGTTTATTTTCTGAAAATTTCAAAGTACAAAAATAAGACATTGTTTCTATTTCTTACTTCCGTTTTTATCAAAATACTCTAAATAATCATATTTTTTTTAAATGACAGAACCCACCTTATTAAGTGGGTTTTGTCTAAACTAAAATAGTTCAACTACTAATAATATGTAAATCTTCTCACTTCAGCAATATACTTTGCAAGCCGAATTACTTGTTGGCTATACCCGTACTCATTGTCATACCATACATATAAAACGATGTTTTTACCATCTTCAGTAGCGATGGTGGCTTTGCTGTCAAAAATGGCAGGTGCCGAAGTCCCAATAATATCGCTGGAAACAAGTTCATTATCCAGGGAGTATTTAATTTGCTCCACCATTTCGCCTTCCAGGGCATATTTTTTTATGATGTTGTTAACTCCTTCAACCGTTATAGAGCTTTGGACCTCGAGGTTCAGGATCGCCAAAGAGCCATTTGGGACAGGAACACGGATAGCATTAGAAGTTAATTTGCCTTCAAAAACAGGCAAAGCTTTCGCAACAGCTTTTCCTGCTCCGGTTTCTGTAATAACCATATTTAATGCTGCAGACCTTCCTCTTCTGTACTTATTATGCATATTATCTACCAAATTTTGGTCATTGGTATATGCGTGAATGGTTTCCAAATGCCCGTGAACCACTCCTAAGGATTCTTCTATTGCTTTAAGAACAGGGACAATAGCATTTGTCGTACAGGAAGCTGCAGAGAAAATTGAATCTGTTTTTGGGTCGTATTCATTATGGTTTACGCCATAAACGATATTTGGAATACCTTTTCCCGGAGCGGTGAGCAAGACTTTGGAAGCTCCCTTGGAAGCCAAATGCCTGCTTAATTCTTCCTTATCCCTGAAAGCGCCTGTGTTATCTATAATAAGGGCTTCTTTAATTCCGTATTTGGTGTAATCGATGTTTTCCGGATTATCTGCTGAAATGATATGGACGGTGGATCCATTGATAATTAAGGCTGAATTTTTTTCGTCGATGGAAACAGTTCCCGAAAAATGACCGTGAACTGAATCATTTCTTAAAAGTGCAGCTCTTTTTTCTAATACAACGGCATCTACTTTTCCCCGGGTTACAATACCACGAAGCCTTAACTGGCTTCCTTTGCCTGTTCTCGTCATTAATTCCCTGGCCAAAAGCCTTCCAATTCTTCCAAAACCATATAAAACAACATCCTTTGGAGTAACTCGTTTGTATTCCCTGGCATTTTTAAGTTTATTTGAAATAAAAGCCTTGGGATTGTTATAATCTGCTTCCTCAATATGGTACTCGTAGGTAAGTTTCCCAATATCCAATTTTGCGGGGGGGATATCCAAATCTTTAATTGCCTGTGCAATTTCAACAGAGTCAAATATGGAAATTGGTTTTTGAACAAATTTCCCGGCATATTCATGAAGATTTAGTATGTCGCTTACATTAAGGTTGATCAATTGGTTCCTGAACAGGACCAATTCTATCGATTTGTCGTACCATAAATCGCTGATTATTTTAATAAATTCAACCGAGGCACGTCTTCGGTCTGTTTGAAATGCGAGTTCTTTTTCGTAAACTTTGTTAATTCCCATAATTTTTTAGCGTTATGTTGTTTGTTACAAAACGCTGCAAAAGTATATATTTCAAACGTTTTCGTAGCACATTTATCAATAAAAATAAACTGCCATAAAAATTATTACGGGTTCAAAAGTCGCATCTTTTATCTCCAAATATAAGTTTGTTCTTTTCCTTGTCGGTTGACAAAAGTTATGCTTAAAGGTTCTGATGGATCTTTTGAATTTATGATCTTTTTAACATCGGCAACATTCGATACCTTTTGATCGTCAATTTTGGAAATTATTGCTCCTGCTAAGGCTTCTAATTGTTTGTCTGCCTTGATTGACCGGTTAATTTTAACGCCATTTTTGGTTTTAAATTCCTTGAGATCATTCACGGACGCATTGGTAATCTCCAGCCCAATTGGTTCAATAACGAAAGTTTCATATTTGGTCAATTTTACTTCTACTTTTCGCTCGTTTCCTTTTCTGAAGAGACTTACAACCACGGTTTCACCGGGTCTTTTTGAGTTGATATAACCCGTTAGATCAGACATTTTCCTGATCGCTATATTGTCTATTTGTTTTATTACATCTCCGGTTTTGATTCCTGCTTTTGCCGCCCCGCTTTCTGAATCTACCACCGCAACATATACTCCCTGGCTGGTGTTGATATCAAATTGTTTTGCAATTGCCGAATTCATATCACTTCCGCGAATTCCTAATATCCCCTGCTGTACATGGCCATATTCCATAATATCTTCTACAATTTTACGGGCGTTGTTGGAAGGAATGGCAAAACTATATCCTATATAACTTCCTGTTTGGGAGGTGATGGCTGAATTGATACCAATTAACTCCCCGTTTATATTTACCAATGCACCACCGCTGTTTCCCGGATTAATGGCAGCATCAGTCTGAATAAAAGATTGTGGGGAACCGTCATTTAAATTGATATCCCGGGCCTTTGCGCTTACAATTCCAGCCGTTACGGTAGAAGTTAAGTTAAAGGGATTTCCAACTGCCAAAACCCATTCCCCCAGTTTGATGTTGTTTGAATTTCCGAAGACAAGAAAATTCAGGTCAATGGCATCTATTTTTAAAAGAGCAATGTCTGCCTTAGGATCTGTGCCAATTACATCAGCTTTGTAATTTTTATTGTTATTTAATGTCACCTGAATTTCACTTGCGCCGGAGATCACGTGATTATTTGTAATAATATATCCATCTGGAGAAATTATAACCCCGGAACCTACACCTTGTAAAACTTTTCCACTATTCTGGCCAGAATGATAATATTCCCAAATACTGCCGGGCTTATTGAAAACAGCCATATTCTTCACGTTTACAACCGCATGTACGGTCTTTTCGGCGGCCTCAGTAAAATCGGCATTGGTACCGTATAAAGTGGAATCATAAGTAACGGGTAAAATTTCGGATTTAGTTTCGCTCAGAGTTTTATCCGATAATAATGGATGGTTTTCTTCAATAAATAATTTATAGGAACCTAATGTGAGAATCCCTCCCAGGATTGAAACTAATAATAAAGCGGCAAAATTTTTCATGTTTTTTTGAGGATGTTATTTTAAAATTAAAGTTTTCAAATTCCTTCTGCTAATCTTTATCGGGCTATTATCAACGAAGAAATATGTCATTTTGTTGTACCTTTGGCCTGTTCAAATAAAGCTATGAAACTCAATTTTTATAAATACCACGGAACAGGAAACGATTTTATAATAGTTGATAACCGTATGGCATCTTTCCCCAAAAATGATGCCAATCTAATCAATAAATTATGTCACCGTCGGTTTGGAATTGGAGCCGATGGCCTGATTTTATTGGAAAAACCGGTAAATGAGCAGGAGGATTTCAAAATGGTATATTATAATTCTGATGGAAATCAAAGCAGTATGTGCGGCAATGGAGGAAGATGTTTGGTAGCATTCGCCAAATTCCTGAAAGTCTTTGAAAACGAGGCTGTTTTTAGCGCGATAGATGGTCAACATAAAGGGATTGTAAAAGATGGATTGGTAAGCCTGAAAATGAAGGATATTTCAGCTGAAAATTTAAACGAAAAAGAATTGTTTTTAGATTCAGGTTCGCCTCACCACATTTTATTTTCAGAAGAAGTTGAGGATATAGACGTCAAGAAAGAAGGTGCGAAAATCCGCTATTCAGATAAATATGAGAGCGATGGAGGAACAAATGTAGATTTTGTGCAGCAAACCGGGGAAGATTCCTTTTTGGTGCGCACCTACGAACGCGGGGTAGAGGATGAAACTTATTCTTGTGGCACAGGGGTGACAGCGGTGGCACTTGCGGTTCACGCAATCGGAAAAACCCTGGCTAAAACTGTGCATCTTGAAACTCCCGGAGGAAAATTAACTGTTTCTTTTAAAAATGAAGAAAAAAATTATAAAGATATCTGGCTGACCGGACCCACAGAACAAGTGTTTAAGGGAGAAATGGAATGCTGACTTTAAGAGGAAATAAAGTTTATTTAAGGGCATTGGAGCCTGAGGATCTCGATTTTATTCTGGAGGTTGAAAATTCTGAAGAATTTTGGGAAATAAGTGCAACGAAGGTGCCGTATTCCAGGTACTTGATCAAGAAATATTTACAGAATTCGCACAGGGATATTTATGAAGTTAAGCAGTTGCGACTGATGATCTGCAATTTTGAAAATCAACAAATAGGTTTAATAGACGTATTTGATTTGGAACCAAAAGATAGAAGGGCTGCTTTGGGAATTTTAATGGTCAGCGAAACCAACAGGGGCAAGGGATACGGAGCTGAAGTGCTCACTTTAATTTGTAATTACTGTTTTACTCACCTCAACCTGCATCAGGTTTACGCCAATGTTACAGATGATAATCCCGCAAGTATCAAGCTTTTCGAAAAAAATAAATTTGAAAAGGTTGGGGTTAAAAAAGATTGGATCATCGCAAACGGAAAATTTAAAAACGAGATATTATATCAACTGATCAATAATGTACATTAAAAAAATCCTTCTGGTAATTGCCCT
>Ga0314774_1002228_pt1 | contig 11168 bp, 9 predicted proteins | sample MetaGCBIA2018_FD_204515 | JGI IMG/M metagenome (GOLD analysis project Ga0314774, IMG submission 204515) | Cryopeg brine microbial communities from Beaufort Sea near Barrow, Alaska, United States - CBIA 2018 | ecosystem: Environmental > Aquatic > Marine > Coastal | place: USA: Alaska | collected... | reverse complement strand
TAAGAAACAAGTAATTAGTTAACAAGTAGTTAGTTTTAAGAAACAAGTAATTAGTTTTAAGAAACAAGTAATTATTAACAAGTACCAGTTTTAAGAAACAAGTAATTATTTACAAGTAGTTAGTTTTAAGAAACAAGTAATTATTAACAAGTAACAATTTTTAGAAACAAGTAATTGTTTACAAGTAGTTAGTTTTAAGAAACAAGTAATTAATTAACAAGTAACAGCTTTAATTAACAAGTAACAGTTTTTAGAAGCAAGTAATTAATTATCAAGTAACAGTTTTAAGAAGTAATTAATTAACAAGTAGTAGTTTTAGGAAACATTTTATTAATTAATCACAGGTAAGTAGTTTTGAGAAACATGAATCAATTAATAAAAGTATTAAGTTTGTACTAATAGTATACATGAAATGTAAAGATACTAATTAACATAAGTAAAGTTTTTAATCACATGTGTTGTGAGAAATTAATTAATTAACAATTAGTCGAAGATAAAAGGCTAATAAAATATAATATTGAAATTACAGAGACTAGGTGAATTTGCCTAGTCTCTTTTACATTTATTTGTTATGATACATGTAGAGCTAAGTTGTCATGAAAATAAAAGTTTTGAAAGCTTGACCATAGAAACGGATAAGCATTAATCGATTAAGGGATAGGAAAGAATACTAATGAAAAAGTTTACAGAAGATTTAAACTTGAATATTGATAGAGTGTCAACGAATATTGTGAATTGGTTTAAAGAAAATGCTAGAGAGCTGCCATGGAGAGAAACAGAAAATCCATATTATATACTGATATCTGAAATAATGCTACAACAAACTCAAGTCAGTACTGTTATCCCTTATTATTTAAGATTTATAGAAACATTACCTACATTAGAAAAACTATCTCAAGCGACTGAAGAACAATTGCATTTTCTATGGCAAGGGTTAGGGTATTATAGCAGGGTTTATCGCTTGCAACAATTTGCACTCATCATTGTTAATGAGCATCAAGGCATCATACCGGATAACAAAGAGCAACTAATCAAACTTCCTGGAATTGGACCTTATACTTGTGGTGCATTATTAAGTTTTGCGTTTCATCAAAAGGAACCAGCTGTTGATGGAAATGTAAAAAGAGTGATTGCAAGATTGTTATGTGATGATCGTGATATGATGAAACAAGCAACAATAACTGATTTAACTTATGTTGTTAGGATGTTGATTCCTGAAGACCCCTATTCATTTAATCAAGGATTAATAGAACTTGGGGCCCTGATATGTAAACCCTTAAATCCAGAGTGCGGGAAATGTCCTATTAAAAATGATTGTCTTGCATATAGAAATGAAGAAACTGAAAGAATTCCTGTTAAAAAGAAAAAGCAAAAACAAAAAGTATATAATCTACCCGTTCTTATTATAGAAGAGGAAGGTGAAATTCTTTTTGTAAAAAGAAAAACAAGTGGTTTATTATCTAACTTATGGGGGTTGCCGGCACTTGAAACGGATGCAAGTAGGAACATGAAAGTAGATGGACATGAGCCGCGAGTGAATTCTACTCAAAATGAGATGGAAGAGTTTCACAAGTCAGTGGAGTTTGATTTAAAAGAATACATTAATATTGAATTAGGAATATTCATTAAAGAAAAAATTTGCTACATTGGACATGTTAAACATGTGTTTTCTCATGTAATATGGGAACAGTATATTTATTGTATAAAGGTAAAAGGTTATAAAAAGCGACTTAAAGATGTTGAGAGCCCAAAAATCAGATGGGCAACGGAAGAAAGCATTTCAATACCAACCGCATTTAAAAAAACACTAAAAGTATATAACAATGCTTGTGTATAATATTGATGAGTAGACAATCCTTAAACATAGTGTCTGTGTTATGATCAAATAGGATTATTTAGGCTAGTACGGAAGGGAACTGATAGGAATGAGGAAAAGTGGAGTTTTTCAAGATGTTTATGATATTATCATTATTGGAGCAGGTGTCATTGGATGTGCAATTGCTAGAGAAATGTCTAAATATCATGGGGACATACTAATTCTTGAGAAAGAATCTGATGTTAGCAATGGAGCATCAAAGGCTAATAGTGGTATTGTTCATGGAGGGTATGATGCTAAACATGGAACACTGAAAGCTTATTTCTCTAGAAGAGGCAATAGAATGTTTGAACAATTAAATAATGAACTTAATTTTGGATATCTAGAATGTGGTTCAATGGTATTGGGATTTAATGAAGAGGATTTAATTGCTCTTAAAAAACTGGTTGAAAATGGGATTAAAAATGGTGTTGACGATTTAAGAATAATTGAAAAGGATGAGATTCTTGAAATGGAACCACATGTTAACCCTGAAGTTAAATATGCGCTTTATTGTAAAAGTGCTGGAATAACATCACCTTATGAGTTGACGATTGCACTAGCTGAAAATGCAATAGTTAACGGTGTAACAATAGAACTTAATAATGAAGTGAAATCAATCAGTAAAAATAAAAATTCATTCATTGTAACGACAGGGAAAAAAAGTTATAATGGGCTATATATTATAAATGCAGCAGGGCTCTATAGTGACACCATACCTAGAATGTTAGGTATGAATGATTTTAACATTCACCCTAGAAAAGGTGAGTATATACTGATGAATAAAAACCAAGGATATTTAGCAAATGGCGTGTTATTTCAAACACCATCTGAGAGTGGGAAAGGTATATTGGTTACTAGAACATATCATGGAAATCTAATGTTAGGCCCTAATGCACAAGAAATTCAAGATAAAGATGAAGTAGGTACCAGTTTAGAAGCACTTGAATATATTGTTAAGACAGCAAGAAAAACAGTAAAAGATTTTGATGTTAAATATACATTGACATCATTTGCGGGTCTGAGAGCTTCGAGCTCGGCTAAAGACTTTATTATTGAAGAAAGTGAAGTGAAAGGTTTTATAAATGTTGCAGGGATTGAATCACCGGGTATAACATCCTCGCCGGCAATAGCTGTATATGTATGTAAGCTGTTAGAAAAATCAGGTTTTGTTCTGAAGAAAAACGAAAGCTTTAATCCTGATAGAAAAGCAATCATTAGACTGAAAGATGACAGCTTTGATGGAAAAGTTGATCATGAAGATCCTAATAAGAATATTATTTGTCGATGTGAATCAGTAACAGAATCAGAAATCGTAGATGCATTGAATAGGGGAATTGTAATTAACCATATCGATGGAATCAAACGGAGGACTAGATGTACAATGGGTCCATGTCAAGGCCATTTTTGCACATCACGAGTTACAAGAGTAATTGCCCGTGAACTGGGTATTAAAGAAAGTGAAGTTACGATGAGAGGAAAAGGTTCGTTACCTCTTCCACCTAGAGAAAACAGAATGTTTTGGAAAAAACTAGAAAGATAAATAACATGATATTATAGAGGAACTATAGAAAAGTTTTAGCTTCTTTATTACATATTATTAACTAAGGAGAATTATGTTTAAAGTGATGTCGAATCAAATGTTAGGTCATCTATTTGCATTATTTACAATATTTATTTGGGGAATTACCTTTGTATCATCAAAGCTATTACTAGAATATTTCAGCCCATTAGCAATAATGGTGTTAAGATTTTCGCTGGCTTATGTTGGTCTATGGATTATTCATCCTAAATTCTACAAAGTCAGAAGCATTAAGGAAGAATTGATTTATATGGCAGCGGGTATCACAGGTGTTTCAGGGTACTTCTTTATGGAAAACTCTGCAATCATATATACAACGGTTTCAAATACAGGGTTGATACTTGCTGCAGCACCATTGTTTGTAGCAATTATCACTCATCTGTTTACAGAAGATGAACGTTTTCACATTAATTTAGCCTATGGATTCATCATTGCAATGTTAGGTGTTGCTCTGATTATATTTAATGGACAAGCGAATCTTAAAGTGAATCCATTGGGTGATTTTATGGCTCTTATGGCTGGAGTGATATGGGCCTTTTACTCATTAGCGATTAAGAAAATGGATAAAAAAATGTCGCCAATTTTTTTGACTAGAAGGACTTTTTTCTATGGTATATTATCAGGAGGAATCTTTTTATTTACATTTGAAGGTGGTATTGATTTAAGTCCGATGTTAACGACTAACTCATGGATGCATATATTGTTTTTAGGATTAATTGCTTCTGGAACTTGCTATGTTTTATGGAATAAAGCAATAAGATATATTGGAGCAGTTAAGACAAGCAATTATATCTATTTAATGCCGGTATTTACAATGGTAGCATCTGCATTGGTCCTTCATGAGACAATAACAGCAATGATGTTAGTTGGCTGTGGATTCATACTGTTTGGTGTATATATTTCGGAAAATGGAGTAAAAAGGATTATATTGCTCTTTGCCAGGTAATGAGTTGGCTAATTAAGCTGATTCATTGAGTAAGGTCAGTAGGATAAGTAATAATATAAATGAAAATCAACGGATAAGCAATGACACGTGATTAAATGAGTTTATAAAGAGAAGGAAGAGTATATGAAAAAAATTGGTATTGTGCTTGAAGGCGGAGGCTTTCGTGGCGTATATTCATCAGGAATTTTAGATTATTTTTTGGAACAAGAGTGGCACTTCCCATATGTAATAGGTGTATCAATGGGTGCAGTAAATGGAGCTAATTATATATCTAAACAGAAAAGAAGATCGATAGATGTGCCTTATGCATTTCTTCATGATCAACGATACTTCAGTTACAGAAACCTGTTAACAAAAGGAAGCTTGTTTGGAATGGACTTTATTTTTCATGAAATACCCAATAAACATAATTTATTTGATTTTGACACTTTTAGAAACTCGAATCAAGAATTTGTTGTAACTACTATGGATGTTCATTTTGGTGGATCGAAATATTTTACTAAAAGTGAATTGTCAGATAAAGATTTTCTCGTTGCACTTCAAGCATCTTGTAGTTTGCCATTTATTTCTAAAATGGTGACAGTGAAAGGTAAAAAATATTTAGACGGAGGATTATCAGATTCAATTCCGGTTCAAAAGGCTTTTGAAGATGGTGTTGATAAAGTCATTGTATTAGTTACCAGAGAAAAAGGATATCGTAAAGAAGTGAAGAAAAGAAAGAATGGCCAATTTTTCTATAGAGGTTATCCTGAGGTGGTTTCAGCAATCAACCAAAGAAGCAGTAAATATAATGAAGAACTGGACTATATGGAGAAGATGGCATCAACGGGAGCCGTTTTACCAATTTATCCTAATGAAGCTATAAATATTGGAAGAACTGAAAGAAATGAAGAAAAGTTAATGAAAGCATATAATGACGGTTATCAACGTGGTATTGAGTGTCACGATATGATTTTAGAGTTTATGAATAGTTAGTAGAGAGGATAGCTTTTAAAAGCCTTAAGAAAGTAGAGGAACTGATAAATGAACGAAAATAAAATGGGTGTAAAACCAATACCAAAACTCATATTAGGAATGTCACTGCCTGTTATTTTTTCTATGTTGGTTCAGGCAATGTATAATGTTGTTGATAGCATATTTGTGGCAAGAGTGGGTGAAGACTCGCTGACATCGGTTTCTTTAGCATTTCCGGTTCAATTAATAGTTATTGCTGCGTTTGTAGGTCTTTCGACGGGTGTAAGTTCTGCAATAAGCCGAAAATTAGGAGCCAAAGAACATGCTATGGCTGTTCAAGTTGCAGAGCATGGTGTGTTCATTGGCATTGTCTTATATATAATAGTTGCTATTGTCGGAGTGATCATAGCAAAAACTTTCTTTGGAAACTTCACTTCGAACGAACTGATAGTCAGTAACGCAGCTACGTATACAAACATTGTTATGTTATTTTCTTTTGGTATTATTATGGGGCAGACAGCATCCGGGATTTTACAAGGGACTGGGGATATGATAAAGCCAATGTTGGCCCAATTGTTAGGTGCTATTATCAATATTATATTAGATCCAATACTTATATTTGGATTATTTGGATTTACAGCTATGGGTGTGAAAGGTGCGGCTATTGCAACGGTTACAGCTCAGATTATTGCTATGGTCTATATATGGGTTTTACTATTTAATGGTAAAAGTCTTATTAAGCCAAACCTCAAAGATTTTAAATTGGATGGACATATTATAAGTCAAATTTTATTGGTAGGTATACCAACAGCAATCATGCAAGGATTAGCATCCGTTATGTTAACTGTTATGAATTTTATATTATCATCTTTTGGAGATTCGGCAATAGCCGTTATGGGAGCTTACTTCAGGGTTCAATCAATGGTTTTTATGCCTGTATTTGGATTATCGATTGGAACGATGCCGGTTATTGGTTATAATTTTGGAGCTAAGAATAAGGAAAGAATGCTGAAAGCCATTAAATTCAGCATATCGTTGGCAATAGGATTCATGAGTTTTTGTTTACTGATATTTCAGCTTTTTGCAAGTCAACTACTTGGAATGTTTAGTGCATCCGAACAAATGTTAGAAATTGGAATACCTGCGTTTAAAACGATAAGTTTGATTTTTCCGTTAATTGCCATTACTATAATCTTATCAACTTCGTTTCAAGGTTTAGGGAAAGCTTATTATAGTTTAATGATTTCGGCAGTAAGGCAACTTGTTGTTTTGTTACCTGCAGCATATATATTATCAACATACAATAATATTGATTTTGTGTGGTATGCGTTTATTATCGCTGAGATTGTTGGAGTTATTATTGCAATGACAGTGTTTATTGATACGTATCATAAGAGCGTACTTGGATGGGAGGAAATTAGTTGAAGAAGATAGTAATTACAGGGAGTTCGAAAGGAATTGGGTATGGGTTAGCAAAGTATTTTCTTGAAGAGGGACATAAAGTTGTTATTGTTGGCTCAACAGAAAAATCAACAATGAGTGCATATAATAAATTTGTAAAAACCTTTCCAACATCAGTTTATAAAGTACCTTGTGATGTTACCGACTATGCCCAGGTCGTAAATCTAGGTCATAAAGCGGCGGCTCTTATGGGTGGTATTGATATTTGGATTAATAATGCAGGGATATCGCAACCAGCAATTCCAACACATTTGTTAAGCGAAGAACAGATCAGGAAAATCGTTGATGTGAATATACATGGAGTAATAAACGGATCAAAGTTTGCCATGAATTATTTCATTAAGAAAAGAGGCGGAGCTCTTTATAACATGGAAGGCCTTGGAAGTGACGGTCGCATAGCTGCAAACGTAGGCTATTATGGTAGTTCTAAAAGGTTTGTTCGTTATTATACGAGAGTATTAGCTAAAGAGAATAAAAACAAGAATATCATTGTTGCTAGGTTAAGCCCGGGAATGGTAACGACTGATTTATTGCTTAAAGATATTGAAAAATCTAAAAACAAAGAGAAAACGCTTAAGATATTTAATATTCTTGCAGATAAAGTTGAAGATGTAGCTCCTTTTTTAGGAAAGCGAATTCTGTCTAATAGGAAAAATGACGCCTTAATAGCGTGGCTTACAACACCCAAGATAGTTTTTAGATTTTTGACAGCAGGATTTATCAAACGAAATCCTTTAGGTTAAGTATATATGTAAAGATATTGGATCTTATTCACATGAAATTCAATAAGGTCAACACTTTTTATTCACATGAAAAGCAGTAGGGTCAGCACTTTTTGATTACGCAAATCATTTTTACCATAAATGATGATTTGTAATCAAAAAGTGCTGGCCCTATTGCGTTTTAAATTCATATCAAGGTTCTCAAGCCGATATTTATTTGGAATCAGTAATAATAGTATGAGATTAAAGAAAATCAGGAAGATACTCGATGTTAATTGATAACGATTCTTGGTATAATAATTCCATAGTCAAGAATAAGTCCTTGAACAGTTGGTTCTTGAACAATCGAAAAAGGTGGTTTTAGTATGGTAGATAATATTTATATCAGTACAGTTTTTATCGCAGGGGTTTTATCATTTTTCTCACCATGCATACTTCCTGTAATTCCAGTATACATAGCTTACTTTACAGAAGGAACGATAAAAGTTGAAACAAACAAGAAAAGAATGAATTTATTATCCATTCCAATGTTAAAAGCTATATTGTTTGTATCAGGAATATCAACTAGCTTTATACTTCTCGGATTTGGTGCAGGTGCGCTTGGAAGTGTATTGTATGGTGATTGGTTTTTAACAATTTGTGGAATCATAGTCGTCATATTAGGTATCCATCAGACAGGACTTGTTAAATTGAAGTTCTTGAATCGAGAGAAAAAAGTTACAATAAAAAGATCAAAAAAATCTGATTTTATAGGAGCTTACCTTTTAGGATTTACTTTCAGTTTTGGATGGACGCCATGTGTTGGACCAGTTCTAGCAGCGGTACTTGGTTTGTCAGCAAGTGAGGGAAGTGCGGCATATGGTGGTTTCTTAATGCTAATATATTCAATCGGCTTAATGATTCCGTTTTTAATAATGGCAGTATTTAGCGATTACTTGTTATCAAGAATACGCGGATTATATAAACACATGAATAAAATCAAAATCGTAGGAGGAATCTTGATAATATTAATGGGACTTCTTCTAATGACTAATAAAATAACAATCATAATAGCATGGTTTGAAAGATTAATAAACTAATAATAAGAGAAAAGGAGAAAAAATCATGAATAAAAAAATAATGAAAGCATTGGCGGGAATATTTGTTTTGGTAATGGTAGTTGCAGGTTGTGCGAAGGCAGTTGATGAACCAATGGCTACGGGGAGTGCAGATGAGATGGCAACAGAAGAGATGAAAGATGATGAGATGGCAACGGAAGAAATGGGAGAAGATTCTATGGCAACGGAAGAGATGGAAGAAGTTATCATGATGAATGATGGTAAAATGGCGCCGGATTTTGAACTTATGGATCTTAACGGTGACACATACACATTAAATGAGTTAAAAGGTGAAAAAGTATATCTTAAATACTGGGCATCATGGTGTTCAATATGTTTAGCAGGTCTTTCCGAAGTTGACGAATTATCCGCTGAAACAGAAGATTTTCAGGTGTTCACAGTAGTAACTCCAGGTGCTAATGGTGAACAATCCAAAGCAGATTTCTTGGACTGGTATAGCGGACTTGAATATGAGAACATTAACATACTCTTTGATATGGACGGTAAACTTGCTAAAGAAATTGGTGTTCGTGCATTTCCTACATCTGTATTTATAGGATCGGATGGCATATTGATTCAAGCAGCACCGGGACATAAATCGAATGAAGAAATAAATAAAATAGTAGAATCATTCCATTAATAAACGAAGTCGAAAAAGATTGAAAGAAGGAAGTGATCACATGAAAGGAATTAAGGTAGTTACTGTATTAACGGTGATGGTGCTGATAATAGCAAGTTGCGGAGCTAGTGATATAACAGAAAATGGCACAACGATTTCAGACGAAAATATTGTTATGGATGTTGAAGGTAAATTTAATGATAAGAATAGCAACATTGTTTCTGTGATAAATGATGGAGAAACAATTGAAACCTTATATTTTGCAGGTGGTTGCTTCTGGGGCGTTGAAGAGTATTTTTCAAGGATTGAAGGCGTTGTAGATGCCGTCAGTGGATATGCAAATGGTAGAACAGTGGACCCTTCTTACCAAGAGGTGATCAATGGCTCGGGTCACGCGGAAACAGTTCTTGTCACTTACGATGAATCAGTCATTAGTTTAGAACAACTGGTCGGGTATTATTTAAAAATTGTAGATCCTACAAGTGTAAATAAACAAGGAAATGATATTGGCGAACAATATCGAACAGGTATATACTATATAAGAGACAATGATCGAATTGCTATTGAAACCTTGCTTGCTTTAGAACAAGAAAAATATTCAAAACCAATTGCAATTGAAGTCGCTCCTTTAGATGCTTTTTATGAAGCAGAGGAGTACCATCAAGATTATTTAGTGAAAAATCCAAATGGATATTGTCATGTAGATTTCAAGCATTTAGAAGAAGAGGTGATTTTTATCAATCCAGATGATTACAAAAAACCAAGTGATGAAATTTTAAGAGAAACACTAACAGAAGAACAATATTTAGTTACACAAGAAAATGCTACTGAAAGAGCATTTAGCAATGAATATTATGACAATGAAGCGGCTGGAATATACGTAGATGTTGCAACGGGTGAACCATTATTCTCTTCATCTGACAAATATGACTCAGGATGTGGATGGCCAAGTTTTACAAAACCAATTGTTGAAGAAGTCGTTAATTATGGAACAGATGACAAATTCAATATGACTAGAACCGAGGTGAGATCACGAGCTGGAGATTCCCATTTAGGACATGTATTCGAAGACGGACCTAAAGATCGTGGTGGCCTTAGATATTGCATAAATAGTGCTTCAATTAGATTCATACCTAAAGAAGAAATGGAAGCTGAAGGTTACGGTTTCTTATTACCAATAGTAGAGTGATAATTATTATCAATTAATACTGGGTGTGGGCTATTTGCTCACACCTTTTTATGTTATAATCTAAGAATATATGGTGAAAATCTTGTTGGAGGAATGTTATGTACAAACTATTAGTTATAGATGATGAACCATTTGTACGAAAAGGGATTGTATCACTTATACCTTTTGAAGAATTAGGTGTTGGTAAAATCTTTGAAGCAGAAAATGGTGCTATAGGACTGGAAATTGTCAAAGAAGAAGAACCTGATATTATTCTTTGTGATATAAATATGCCAAAGATCAATGGTTTAGAGTTTGCTAAAGAAGTGAAAGCTCTGAAGCCCTGGATAAAGATCGTTATCATTACAGGGTATGACTATTTTGAATATGCGAAACAAGCAGTGAAAATAGGAGTTGAAGATTATATTCTTAAACCGGTATCGAAACAAGATGTCTATGAAATTGTTGCAAATGTGATTAAGAAAATCGAATCAGAGGGTACACTAAAAGAAGTGTATAAAACTATTGAAACTCATAAAAACTCGGAAGAAACAGGAGTCGATACAACAGGATACAAAGAACGCATTGACCGAGTTATTAATGAATATATTAGCTCGGAAGATTTATCTTTGGCTTTTTTAGCTGATAAACTAGGATTAAGTATGAGCTACTTAAGTTCGTTGTTTAAGAAGATATATGGAACTCCCTTTAGTGACTACATACTAAATGTCAGACTGGAAAAAAGCAAGATATTGCTACTGACC